>Ga0183100_1001581_pt1 | contig 11176 bp, 3 predicted proteins | sample Biomet2_FD_127789 | JGI IMG/M metagenome (GOLD analysis project Ga0183100, IMG submission 127789) | Microbial communities from bioreactor (seeded with anoxic lake sediment) at LBNL, California, USA - Biofuel metagenome 2 | ecosystem: Engineered > Bioreactor > Anaerobic > Unclassified ...
AATGCGTTTGTTCGATTGAGCCAGAAATTCCATAGCAAAGTGTACGCCTTTCAATTCACGGCCTTCAACTGGCAAATCGCGCGGTGTTTCAGCGCCCATCGCCAAAACCACTGCATCAAACTGTTCGAGTAACTGTTCTTTGGTAATATCAACACCAACAGTTACATTGGGTTTGAAAATTATGCCTTCCTCTAGGAAGATTTCCAGACGGCGGTCGATCACCGTTTTGCTCAATTTAAAATCAGGAATACCGAAGCGGAGTAAACCCCCGATGGCACTGTTTTTCTCGAAAACAGTCACGGTATGTCCGGCCTGGTTGAGTAAATCGGCTGCGGAAAGGCCTGAAGGGCCTGAACCTACAACAGCCACCTTTTTGCCGGTGCGTACTTCAGGAATACGTGGATGAACAAAGCCTAAATTAAAGGCATGTTCAACAGTTGAGGCTTCGTTTTCACGAATGGTAACCGCTTCGTTATGGATGGCCAGCACACACGACTTTTCGCATGGAGCAGGGCATACACGTCCGGTAAACTCCGGAAAACTGTTGGTCGAATTCAGAATATCGTAGGCTCCTTTCCAGTTGCCACGGTACACCAGATCCTGCCATTCAGGAATTTTACTTCCTACAGGACACCCCCAGTGGCAAAAGGGAACACCGCAATCCATACAGCGCGAAGCCTGATCAATACGGTCCTGATCGTCGAGTGTCTGCTCAACTTCACCATAATCGTAAATTCTGTCGTTTACCGGACGGTAACCAGCATCTTTCCGTCCTATTGTCATGAAACCTTTTGGATTTCCCATGGTAATGTATTTTTATTGTTTTGATGAGTATTCGAATTGAATCATCATCAAGTAGATTTCAAAATTTTATTAATCTAAATCTTCACTATTTCGTCCGAAAGCTGTTTAATTCTTTAATCAACATTTCCTCGCGGACGGTTTCTCTTCTATTTTCAATGACCGTCAACTAAAGCAGACGGCAAAGGATAATGCTTTTTTGGAGCTTTTCCTGCAAAACTGACATTAAAAGCTCCGGTAGCTGAGCCTGTCGAAGCTATTCGTGCCTGGTTGGATTGTCTTCGCTCAATTGAAGTTTTGCTTCCAATTCGCGTAATTTCAATTCTTCCAGCACTTTCTTATACTCGAACGGAATCACCTTTACAAATTTAGGCAGGTATTCGTCCCAGTTAGTCAGAATTTTAGTAGCCATTGTACTTTGTGTGTACAACAGGTGTTTGTTAATCATATCCTGTAATTCAACAATATCAGCTTTATCTTCAACCGGTCCAAGTTCTACCAGACCTTTGTTGCAGAAATATTCGAAGTTTCCTTCGGTGTCGAGAACATAAGCAATACCACCACTCATACCGGCTGCGAAGTTACGTCCGGTCGTTCCCAGGACAACCACACGTCCGCCAGTCATGTATTCGCAGCAATGGTCGCCGCTACCCTCAATAACCGCTTTGGCGCCTGAATTTCGTACGCAGAAACGTTCTCCGGCCACACCACGAATGTAGGCTTCTCCGGAAGTTGCCCCGTAGAACGAAGTATTGCCGATAATAATATTTTCTTCCGGATTAAAAGTTGAACCAATTGGTGGTACCACAATGATGCGTCCTCCGGAAAGACCTTTTCCGATGTAGTCGTTCGAATCGCCTTCAAGCCTGAAACTAATTCCTTTTACCAGGAATGCACCAAAGCTCTGTCCGGCAGTTCCAGAGAAATTCGCCATGATGGTGTTATTTGGCAAACCATCTTCGCCGTAACGACGCGATATTTCTCCGGACAACATGGCTCCAACTGTACGGTCGACATTGGTAATGGCGTGTGCCAACCATACTTTTTCTTTGCTCTTGATTGCCTTGTTGGCCTCGCGAATCAGCGTATGGTCCATGTGCTCTTCAACCGATTTAATGTTCGGATAGGTATTCCGGATATCATATTGTTTGGCTTCTTCAGGCATATGAAGAATGCGCGAGAAATCCATCGTTTTCATTTTCCAGTTCATCGCATCGTTGTTCTGCTCCAGCAGGTCGGCTCGGCCAACAATATCGTCGAACGAGGTGAATCCCATTTCAGCCAGAATTTCGCGAACTTCTGTTGCAATAAAGCGGAAGAAATTAACCACGTATTCAGAACGTCCGATGAAGCGCTTGCGCAACAATTCGTCCTGAGTGGCAATGCCTGCCGGACATGTATTCAAATGGCATTTACGCATCATGATGCAACCCAGGGTAATCAATGCGGATGTGGCAAAACCAAATTCTTCGCCACCCAGACAGCCGAGGATCACTACGTCGCGACCGGTCTTCAACTGACCGTCAACCTGAAGTTTTACACGACCTCGGAGGTTGTTCATCACCAGTGTTTGCTGTGTTTCTGCAATACCCAACTCAACAGGTAATCCGGCAAATTTAATAGAGCTGGCCGGACTTGCTCCTGTACCACCTTCGCAACCCGAAATGGTAATCAAATCGGAGAATGCTTTGGCCACACCTGCGGCAATGGTTCCAACCCCATTTTCGGCCACCAGTTTTACTGAAACTTTAGCGCGTGGATTGGTCACTTTCAGGTCGTAAATCAACTGGGCCAAATCCTCAATCGAATAAATATCGTGATGAGGTGGTGGCGATATCAGGGTAATCCCCGGAGTTGAATTACGAAGCTTGGCAATAATAGTATTGATTTTAAAGCCTGGAAGCTGGCCGCCTTCGCCAGGTTTTGCTCCCTGTGCAATTTTAATCTGCAATTCATCGGCGTTGATCAGGTAATTATTGGTTACCCCGAAGCGGCCTGATGCAACCTGTTTAATAGCGCTTCGTTTGTTGCTTGCAAAACGTTCAGCGTCTTCACCACCTTCGCCGGTATTGCTTCGTCCGCCAATAGAATTCATTGCCTGGGCTAATGCCTCATGTGCTTCTTTACTAATAGAACCATACGACATAGCACCGGTCACGAAACGTTTCATGATACTTTCAACAGGTTCAACCTGTGAAATATCGATCGGATTCTTTTTGTATTTCAGGCAACCACGTATAAAAGTTGGTTTTGCATTTTCAGCATCTACTTTTTTACTGAATTCCTTGAACACACTGTAATCGTTTGTACGGGTGGCCCACTGCAATAACCCGATCGTTTCAGGGTTCCAGGCATGGTGTTCACCATATTTACGATAGTGGTATGTTCCGGCGGTTTCAAACCGATCGCTGATCAAATGTTTCTTCTTTCCAAAAGCCTCCTTGTGGAACAGTAACGATTCCTGACAGATTTCTTCGAAGCCAATACCGCTGAATTTTGAAGCTGTTCCGGTAAAATATTTGGTAATGATTTCATCTGAAACCCCTAATGCTTCGAACAACTGGCAGCCATGGTAACTACGCAGTGTCGAAATTCCCATTTTCGACAGGATTTTCAGCAAACCTTTATTGATGGATTTGATGTAATTATAGCGGGCTTTTGAATATTCCAGATTGATTTCGCCGCTTTTAACCATGTCGTCGATGGCAGCAAAAGCAAGGTACGGATTTACAGAACTTGCACCGTAACCAAATAACATAGCAAAATGTGTGATTTCCCGTGCTTCTGCAGTTTCAACGATAATACCAATCTGCATCCTCTTTTGAACCTGTATCAGGTGATGATGAACAGCTGCAACAGCCAGTAACGATGGGATTGGTGCATAGTCTTCTGAAACCTGACGGTCGGACAAAATGATAAAATTCTTATGATCGTCAACCGCTTGTTCTGCCTGTTTCAGCAAACTATCAAATGCTTTTTTGAATCCGTCAACACCATCTTTCACCGGAAATACCATCGGGATGGTCGTATGTGAGAATTGTTCGTGTTTAAAATCCTTGATTTTTCCAAGGTCGGTATTGGTAATGATCGGATCATCGAATTTAATCAGTTTGGCATGAACCGGCGATTCGTCCAAAATATTGGTGTGCAGCGAACCAATGTAATTGGTCAGCGACATCACCAAACCCTCGCGAATGGAATCGATTGGCGGGTTAGTTACCTGAGCAAACACTTGGCGGAAATAGTTGAAGAAACGCTGTGGTTTATCGGAGAAGCAAGCTAACGGGGTGTCGTTACCCATCGAACTGGTTGGTTCATCACCAGTTACAGCCATTGGCTTCAGAATCGTTTGCATGTCTTCTTTCGAATAACCAAACACCTTTGAATAAGTCGAAAACTGATCGCCCATCGACGATGAAACTCGCTGTTTCACTTCGATGTCCTGCATTTGCAAGCGGTTTTCTTTTAACCAGTTTCCATATGGATTGCGTGAACTCAACTGAGCTTTTACTTCTTTATCCGGAATAATGATTCCCAGTTTGGTGTCAACCAAAAGGATTTTTCCAGGGCGTAAACGACCTTTTTCTTTCACATCTTCAGGAGCAAAAATCTGAACCCCGACTTCTGAACCCATCACAATCATATCATTCTTGGTAATGAGGTACCTGGAAGGGCGCAATCCGTTACGGTCGAGTGTTCCGCCGATGTAACGGCCATCGGAGAATACCATTGAGGCCGGACCATCCCAAGGTTCCATAATGGTTGAATGATATTCGTAAAAAGCCTTCAAACTATCGGGAATTGGATTTTTCTCATTGAATGATTCCGGAATCATCATACACAGCACATGAGGTACAGAGCGTCCTGTCATATGAAGAAATTCGAGCGTATTATCGAATGAGGCTGAATCTGATTTATTGGGTTCAATTACCGGGAACAACTTTGGCAAATCTTCTCCAAAAATTTCTGATTTCAGCAACGATTCGCGCGACGACATCCACATGCGGTTACCTTTTACGGTATTGATTTCACCGTTGTGAGCGATCATTCGGAATGGCTGAGCCAAATCCCAGGTTGGGAAGGTATTGGTACTAAAACGGGAATGTACCAAAGCAATGGCGCTGGTAAATTTGGGATGAGCAAGATCTTTAAAATAATCCCTCAACTGCCCCGAAGTAAGCATTCCTTTATATATGATTGTTTTGGTCGACAAGCTTGGAAAATAAAATGTATGTCGGAATTTCAGCTTAGAATCACGGATTTCCTTTTCGGCCTGTTTCCGTACCAGATATAATTTTTGCTCCAGAACATCTTGTTCCAAATCAGCTTTAATAAAGACCTGGCGGATATAAGGCTCTGTTAGTTTGGCAATCTCTCCAGGGGCAGAACTGTCGACAGCCACATCGCGGTACTCAATCAGTGTTAGGCCCTCTTGTTTGATGTATTTAGTCAGAATTTCCTGACATAAGGCTGCTTCTTTCCTATCTTGTGGTAAAAAGATCAGGCCCGTTCCAAACTTACCTGAAGCAGGAATATCTACCTTTAACACTTCCTTGATATACTGATCAGGTATTTGCATTAAGATACCTGCACCATCACCAGTCTTGTTGTCGGCACTAGTGGCACCACGGTGTTCCATATTCTCAAGAACCTGCAAACCTCTTTCGATAATATCGTGCGACTTTTGACCTTTGATATGAGCCACAAAACCGATCCCGCAATTATCGTGCTCATTGGCTGGATCGTACAAACCCTGCGCTTTTGGCAATCCTAAATTCATCATCTTTATTTTTATTATTTCGATTTTACAGATGGGGGCTAGTTTGACAGATTTTTAATCATTCTAAACAAATCTATCTACAAAATCTAGAAAATTATAAGCAAATCAATCTTTTTTATTACAAACTGAAAGCGAAAATAGTGATATTTATAGAAAACTCAAATTTTAGCTCTAACAGCAAAATAACAAAAGGATAGCATTCTTGCTAAAAACGAATTAAAACATTCATTCAACAATCAATTATTCAATAAATTACAAGATGCATCTGCTTTTTCACAGATTATGTGTAAGGTTCAAAAAATAACGATAAATTAACAGAAGGCAAGAACTAGCCAAGTAGTTCAGAATAGGCCTTTTCAATCTGTTCAAATTCATACCCCTCAACTACGGCAACCATTTTTTCGGCGATCTCATCCAAGCACAAATTACCGATACTTCCGGCGTGAGTATGATTTACCTCACGCGTAGGTATATAAATTCCGGAGTTGATCTGCCCTCCAACCTGTTTGTAAGCATCGCGGAAAGGCACGCCTTTCATCACCAGCTTATTCACGTCTTCGACACTGTAAGCATATTTATATCGGTCGTCGTCCATGATATGGGGATTTACCTTCATATTGTCGATGGCAAAACCGGCAATGTTGATGCAGTCAGACAATTCCTGAAATGCGGGTAGGAAAACTTCCTTCAGAATCTGAAGATCCCGAAAATAACCACTCGGCAGGTTATTGGTCATCAAACTGATTTGGTATGGTATGGCCTGAATTTTATTGCAATGCGAACGGACAAGTTCAAAAACATCGGGGTTCTTCTTATGTGGCATAATGCTCGATCCGGTAGTCAATTCATCGGGAAGTGAAACAAAACCGAAGTTCTGGCTCATGAACAAGCACACGTCGAAAGCAAATTTCGAGATTGTTGCAGCTATTGACGACAGGGCAAAAGCAACAGTTTTTTCCATCTTGCCACGCCCCATCTGGGCATAAATCACATTGTAATTCATCGAATCGAAACCCAGCAAATCGGTGGTCATCTGCCGATCGAGCGGAAACGATGAACCATAACCTGCAGCTGAGCCCAATGGATTTTGGTTGGTAATCTGGTAGGCCGCTTTAAGTAAAACCAGATCATCGACCAAACTCTCGGCATAGGCGCCAAACCACAATCCGAACGACGAAGGCATAGCCACCTGCAAATGTGTGTAGCCAGGCATCAGGTAATCACGATTTGTAATGGCTTTGGTCAGCAACTTATCAAACAATTCGCAAACCGACATCACCAACTTTTGAATTTCGGAACGGGTAAAAAGTTTTAAATCGAGCAAAACCTGATCGTTGCGCGAACGTCCGCTATGGATTTTTTTTCCTGTATCGCCCAGTTTTCGGGTCAACATCAGTTCCACCTGCGAGTGAACATCTTCTACACCTTCTTCAATGCAGAAGTCTCCTTTTTCAATAACCTGATAGATATTAACCAGTTCAGCATGAAGTTCGACAAACTCAGATTCTGTAAGCAATTTTATAGTTGTCAACATTCTGGCATGTGCAATTGAGCCTAAAACGTCGAATTTAGCCAGATATAAATCCATTTCGCGGTCTTTGCCGACCGTAAATTTCTCAATCAGTGAATTTACTGATGTTCCCTTATCCCAGAGTTTCATGTGTATAAATTTTTGTTTTTCGTCTTAAAATCTGTGTATGAACATTTCCCTTTACTCGAACCATCCAACACATAGAATTGAGCTTGCGAAATCCGCGAAGCGAATAGCCATTTATTCATTTTGGTTTGTGCAGACTGTTGCACACATGGCTATTTCATATTGTATTTTTATTTTGAGCTTCAAAGATAAATCAAAATAAATAAATATACATTATCGGTGAATATTTATTCAAAACGTCTTTATTTTTTAATGTAGGTTTGATTTCATGATAAAATCAAAATGACTTGCACATCTAATTTCGAATTCCATAAATTTGCAATCTTCCAATCTACTTGCAGGTTTTGCAAGCGTTTTCAGGTTATCGCTATCAGGCATTAACACTTTTCGAAACGAATACGTGTTGATCGCCAGACAAAAATAAGCATTAAAATAAAGATTCAATGATTAACAAACGCTACAATATGCACACAACGGAAAATGATTCTATAAAAAAATCGGGGTTGAAATCTTGGATTATATCAGCAATGCTGCTACTCTTGTCCATTTATGCCAGTTCTCAAAGTGGGGGCATCAAGTGGTCGTCCAATGATAATTCTTATTACCGCTTCGCAAATGATGAGCTTGTTCAGTTTTCGTTGCCTGACAACAAATCCAAAGTAATTATCTCGAAACAGCAGCTTACCCCACAAGGGAACACAACGCCGCTTAAAATCAGTTTTTATACATTTTCTACCGATAAGCAAAAGGCCTTGTTGTTTACCAATACAACAAAAGTTTGGCGATTAATGACAAAAGGTGATTACTGGGTGCTGGATATGAAGACTGGTTCATTGGTGCAATTGGGCAAATCCATGCCCGCATCATCGTTAATGTTTGCCAAATTTTCTCCCGATGGAAAGTCGGTTGCCTATGTATGTGGCAATAACATTTATGTTGAGGATCTGGTTACTTCACAAATCAAGGCTTTGACTACCGACGGTTCTGTTGCCTTGATTAATGGCACGTTTGACTGGGCGTACGAAGAAGAATTTTACTGCCGCGACGGTTTTCGCTGGAGCCCCGATAGCAAATCGATTGCTTATTGGCAGGTTGATGCAAGCAAAATCAAAAAATTCTACATGATTAACAATACCGATTCAATATACTCTCAGTTAGTTCCTATCGAATATCCGAAAGTGGGCGAAACGCCATCGTCGTGCAAAGTGGGCGTTGTAACTATTGCTGATGCAAAAACAACATGGATGAATATTCCGGGCGATCCGGCACAGCATTACATTGTTCGGATGGAATACATTCCTTTTTCAAATAATTTGTTGATTCAGCAGTTAAACCGAAAACAGAACAACAGCAAACTTTATATTTCTGAAGTTTTCTCAGGCAACTCAAAGGTCGTTCAGGAAGAAAACGACGATGCCTGGATAGATATTTTTCAATCGGGAAATACTTATTCTATCGACTTTACAAACAATTTTATCTGGCTCAATGAAAACAAGAGCATTCTTTGGGCTTCGGAAAAAGATGGATGGAGACATCTCTATCAGATTTCGCTGGAAGGAAAACCCGAAAAGCTTGTTACAAAAGGCGATTATGACATGATTGATTTGGAATTTACCGATACGAAAGCGGGCTATGTGTATTTCACGGCTTCACCTGATAATGCGACTCAAAAATACCTTTATCGCACCAAACTCGATGGCAGCAGCACTCCAGAACTACTCAGCCCGTCAGTATTAAAAGGAAATCACAATTATTCCTTTTCGGCCAACGGGAAATATGCTTTTCATACCTTCTCCAACCATTTCACTAAACCAGCAAAAGAGCTTATTACCGTAGCCGACCAAAAGCCTGTCAACGAAAAGCAAAGTATTGCTTCTAAACTCGATTCACTTCTGGTAAAATCGACAACCGAATTTTTCCGGGTTAAAACCAAAGACAATGTTGAAATGGACGGCTGGATGGTAAAGCCCATAAATTTCGACCCAACAAAGAAATATCCGGTAGTATTTTTGGTATATACCGAACCTGCCGGAGCTACTGTTTCTGATTCATATGGAGTTGGCTGTAACAACCTTTATATTGGAGACATGGCTGAAGATGGCTACATTTATATGTCGATTGACAATCGTGGTACACCGGCGCCCAAAGGACGCGAATGGCGAAAATCAATTTACCGGAAGATTGGACAAATAAACATCAGCGACCAGGCCATGGCTGCTTCTGAAATATTAAAATGGAGTTTTATTGATTCATCAAGAGTGGCGGTTTGGGGCTGGAGCGGCGGCGGCTCGGCAACTTTAAACCTTTTGTTTCAACATCCTGACATATATAAAACCGGTATTGCAGTGGCAGGGGTGAGCAATCAGCTTACCTATGACAATATTTACCAGGAACGATACATGGGACTTCCGCAGGAAAACAAAGAAGATTTTGTAAAAGGTTCGCCCATCACTTATGCTAAAAATTTAAAAGGTAACCTATTGTATATTCATGGCACCGGCGACGACAATGTACATTATCAAAATGCCGAAATGTTGGTCAACGAACTCATCAAGTATAACAAACAGTTTCAATTCATGCCCTATCCCAACCGAACGCACAGTATTTCGGAAGGAGAAGGCACTTTTAAACATTTATCAACGCTTTATACCAATTACCTGAAAACACATTGTCCTCCGGGAGGAAGATAAATCTCTATTTTATCTATTTTTCAGCACATTACTGGATTTACCATCTCTTTTTATAAGGCCTACTCTATTTACAGTTGAAATCAATCGCTTCCTGAATTGATTTGGTGCAAACCGGGCAAAAAACATCGATGGTATGCAAATTATTCATCAGGCAATTCACCCAAGGGCGGTAAACTCCTTTTGAAACATACCCACCACCTTCATAAACGCCCAGTTTTTTGTTACTTTCCGACTTCACAATAGTTGGGATGGCAGTTCCTTCAGGCAACATACCCTTCCATTTCTTACCAAAATCAACCAATGTGGTTAGATTGGGTTCCCAAGGTTCCACATTTGTTGGATAAAATTCAGAATATTCAACGCCACCAACATATTCGTCGCCCAAGCCAGCAAACAAATGACCAAACTCATGGATATAAATTTTCCCTGCTTCGTCGGGATGATGGGCAGCGCTTATTCCGTAGAAATTATAGATGGCGCCACCACCATATTTTTCGGTATTCGCTAAAATATAAATATAGTCGTATGGAGCATTGCCAGCCACATCGCGTACGCCTTGAAAGTCTTTAATCATCAGGTAACGCTCAGAGTCGAACGTATAATAGGAACCATTCATCCGTGTTTTATTCCAGATGTTTTTCCCCGGAATATCCGGACCTGAATCGGTAGAAGCAGCCCACACTCCACGGACATTGAATTTGTCTTTGTTTTGAGAATAAGGGGCATACGAAAAGAATTCTTCGGCAAATTTCTTGCAATCAGCTTCAAACAATTCCCGCTGACCTTCAGTATATCCTTCTGGCAACAAAACCAGATCAACTTTTTCGTTTGAATTGCCGGAGTGAATAACATCAAAAACAGGAAGCTTCTCCCGTTCATCTTTAATGAAATAGCTCTTCGGATCGACCATGTATTCAAATTTCTTCTCGAATTCGCCTTTTTTGTTTCGACTAACAATTGATACCATCACTTTTTCGCGGGGAAAAGGCATAATGACAGATTCGGGATAGCAACAATCTGTTGTCTTGGCTTCATCGGTGGTTTGCCATTCGTCGAAAAGAGTGCAGTACCCTTGTGAATAAATCAGTTCGTTGGTATCAACAGTCCGCACCTCAACAAAGTGATTTCCGTAGCCGCGGTGATCAATCAGGTTGGTTTCAGAGCCGGCCCAAAAGGGTTCCTGAATCAATTCGTCAAAGAAATATTTTTCGGTTTGGGCATTACCGCAGTGATAATAATCGAGCCGTA
>Ga0183100_1001582_pt1 | contig 11169 bp, 9 predicted proteins | sample Biomet2_FD_127789 | JGI IMG/M metagenome (GOLD analysis project Ga0183100, IMG submission 127789) | Microbial communities from bioreactor (seeded with anoxic lake sediment) at LBNL, California, USA - Biofuel metagenome 2 | ecosystem: Engineered > Bioreactor > Anaerobic > Unclassified ...
CTTCACCAGCCCGGAACCCGGGCGCAAAAACAGATGATACGTATTGCTCAGGATAATGCCAGCCCCCATATCCTTTAATTCTTCCGGGGACATCGTTTTTACCGTAGCCTGCGTGCCAACCGGCATAAAAATAGGCGTATCAAAGGTCCCGTGCGGGGTATGAATCCGGCCGGCACGAGCACCCGTCTCCGGACATTGCTTGATTAATTCATATCTTATTGCAGTCAACTTATATCCTCCAGATCTTTTTTCTTCTGGCTGCCAATGAGCAGCATGGCATCGCCAAAGCTGAAAAATCTATATTTTTCTTCAACGGCCTGTCGGTAGGCCGATAAAACAAATTCTTTGCCGGCAAAAGCACTGATGAGCATCAGCAGCGTTGATTTTGGCAGGTGAAAATTTGTGATCATCGCATCAACGATCTTAAATTCATATCCGGGATAAATAAATATTTCCGTCCAGCCACTGCCAGCCTCGATAAGGCCTTTAGATTTCGCGGCCGATTCCAACGTGCGAATGGAAGTTGTTCCCACGGCAATTACCCTGCCGCCGCGCGCTTTTGTCGCCGCAATAAGTTCTGCCGTTTCCGCCGGTACCGAATAGTATTCTTTATGCATGGCATGGTCTTCTATCTTATCGACGCTTACCGGACGAAAGGTTCCCAGTCCGACATGCAGCGTCACAAATCCAAGACTGACACCCATCGCTTCAATTTCCTGCATCATCTCTTTTGTAAAATGCAATCCGGCGGTAGGGGCTGCTGCCGATCCCTGTTCCTTGGAATAAACCGTCTGATAGCGTTCTTTGTCAGCCAGTTTTTCATGAATATATGGCGGCAATGGCGTTTCGCCCAGGCGATCAAGAATTTCCTCAAAGATGCCTTCATAAGAAAACCGGACAATACGCCCGCCAAAATCGGTATGTGACAGAACCTCACAGGAAAGTTCATCCCCAAAACAGATGACATTCCCCGGCTGTGCTTTTTTCCCCGGTTTAACCAAAGTTTCCCATTCATTGCCATTTATCCGGCGCAATAAAAACACTTCAACCTTGCCACCTGTTTTATCACGGTGGCCGATCAGTCTGGCCGGCATAACCCGGGTATCGTTAAAAATCAGGGTGTCACCCGGCACTAAAAAGTTTTTTAAATCATAAAAATGCTGATGCTGCACGGTTTGCTGCTGGCGGTCCAGAACCATCAACCGCGAATGATTGCGCGGTTCACAAGGCGTCTGGGCAATCAGTTCTTCCGGCAAATCATAGTCAAATTCCGATAATAACATATAATTAACTCCTAATATATCTTCTTGATTTCTATATCTGTATAATAGTGATGCAAAATCGCCTGATAATCGAGCTGTTTTGCCATCACCTGGGCGCCCCACTGCGACATACCAAGACCATGCCCCCAGCCGCGCCCATCAATTGCAATTAGTTCGCCTTCACGACCACTGATACGGCGAATGTTTTCACTGTCGGTATAAAGGCCACGTTCCTCATACGGCGGCAAATTAACAGCAATGTCCTTTTTATAATACTGTCCAATCGGCACCGATATTTTCTTTTCCTCCGGCACAATCATCCGAATATCAAACAGTGTGCTCTTGAGCCCGAGAGCACTTCGGACCTTAGCTCCGGTAAGCATAACGGATCCTTTATCCCCGATGAACCTCATCATCTTTACGCGGCCGGTAGCTGACCGGTCCTGATTCGCTGCCAACTTTTCCTTAAGCGGCGACAATTCAATTGCCGCTAAATTTCCGATACTTAGTCCGGCTGCATTCAATTTTTGGGTCAGCTCTTTCGGGGTAAACTGCATTTCCCATTTGGCATAAGGTGTTTCAAGATCATCATCTGAGACAGCTCGCAAATAGGGCAGATATGAGCCCCATACATCCTCGCTGTTTTCTGTCATGCCGCCGGATGTCGTATGAAATGAAGCATAAATAGGCTTGCCCTTATATAACAGGGTCTCGCCTCTGGTTGCATCAACAGCTGCTGTCGCATTTACCGATTCAACGGTTTCCCCCCCATATACCTGGCAGTGCGTAGAAGCGCAGAGATCAAACCCTTCCGCCTCATGTTTATGCAGACTGTAGAGGGCAAAGGTTCTCGCTGCGACAGCCTGCGCCTTCAGAGCTTCGGCCGGCCAGGTATCAGGCATTTCCTTTGGCATCACGCCGTATAAATATTGTTCAAGAGAAATTTTATTAACCGCAGTCAGGCCGCTAGTCAATACATTGATGTCAATCGTGCCACGATAGGATTTTCGATTGACCTCAATGGCAGCATCCGCAGACTTTTCATCCAGCGGCGTCACCCGCAAGTTCCGTCCGACAAAGGGCTTGCCGTCAACAACAGCCTGCTTATCCTTCCAGACGATAAAAATCTTTGTTCCCGCTGGGTATTGTTGCTTGAAAGCAGGTGTGTCAGCGCTAGATACAACAAACGGCTGTGACGAGGATAGCAGCAAACTCGCCTGCTCCTGCCATAGTCCAACCCTCACCAGCGGCGCTTCAGCAGCCACTGCTGGTCTGAGACCAGGCAGCATCAAAAGAAACAACAAGATAATCACTATATGACGGATTCGCTTCACCGGAAACACTCCCTTTTCCTCTAGGCATTATTTCGCAGCCGGCTTTGTTGCTGCTGCCAACTGTTTTTTAGCTTTTGCTTCCTGACGCCGCTGCTGGCGAAGTTTTTTGCTGTAACGCTCCTCTTCACTGAAAATACAGCCGCAATAAGGCTGGCGATACAGCTCCATTTCCAAACTAATATCAACGCCCGTCTGCCAGCCCGGGCGAAAATCCTCATAGAAAAATTCAATTCCTTCTTTTTTCGCTGCCGCTGCCGCGGTTTCACGCATGAGCTCATGCTGTTGATAAGGACTCACAAAAAGACTGGCGGTAAAAATTTCATAGCCGTTTTCCTTCGCGAACGCTGCCGCCTGCTCAAGGCGCCAGGTGTAGCACATCTGGCAACGCCCATTCGGATTCTCAGCTTCGGCGCTAAGAGCTCTTGTCAAAAAATCTCGTAACTGATAATTATCATCGACAATAATTTCCATATCAGATTTGCTAGCAAACTCTTTTGCCGTTTCAATCCGCTGCATAAATTCCTTGTACGGATGAATATTCGGATTGAAAAAATATCCGACAGGTTCATACCCAAGCTCACGCAGACGTTTTACCGGATAACAGGAACAAGGTCCACAGCACATATGCAATAATATCTTTTTCATTTTCTCTCACCTGTCAATCTTCTATATAGGCAATCCCCATATGCTCATAACCAGCCCTCGTGACAACGCGGCCACGGGGGGTCCGGTTTATAAACCCGAGCTGTAGCAGATAGGGTTCATAAACATCACCGATCGTATCGGTCTCTTCACTGATCGCCGCCGCCAGAGTGTCAAGCCCGACGGGGCCCCCAGCAAACTTCAGGATCATTGCCTCCAGCATGCGGCGATCGGTATGATCAAGCCCCATTTTATCGACCTCAAGCATTGCCAGTGCCTGATCGGCTACGGCGTCCGTAATTACGCCATCCCCAGTGATCTGAGCAAAATCACGCACACGCTTTAACAATCGATTGGCTATTCGCGGCGTACCGCGGGATCGCTTGGCTATTTCAAGCGCACCGCGCTCTTCAATATCAATTTCAAGTATTTCTGCTGCCCGTTTAATGATATGAATCAGCGCCTCCGGTTCATAATATTCAAGCCGTGATATGACGCCAAAACGGTCGCGCAGCGGCGGTGCCAAAGCTCCGGCCTTCGTTGTTGCTCCGACCAGCGTGAACGGCGCAATGTCAAGGCGAATGGAACGGGCACTCGGGCCTTTTCCGATAATAATATCCAAGGCAAAATCTTCCATCGCCGAATACAGAACCTCTTCGACACTGCGCGATAAGCGATGAATTTCATCAATAAACAGCACATCGCGTTCCCCCAGATTGGTGAGTAAAGCCGCCAAATCTCCCGACCTTTCAATTGCCGGGCCAGAGGTCACCCTGAAGTTCACGCCAAGTTCATTGGCAATAATTGCCGCCAATGTCGTCTTGCCAAGTCCCGGCGGACCATAGAGCAGTACATGGTCGAGCGCCTCACCACGAGCCAGGGCCGCTTTGACAAAAATCGCCAAATTATCCTTTACTTTATCCTGTCCAATATATTCATTGAGATGCCGCGGACGAAGACTATATTGCCATTGATCCGCCATCATTTCATCACCGGCAACAATGCGGTTTTCCAATTCTTCCATAGTCTCAGCTCCTTCCGGCAAACTCTTTTAGTGCGTATTTAATAATTTCTTCAACTGTTTTCAGTTTTGTCGCCTTCTTCAGCAACGGTGTGATTTCCGCCTGTGAATACCCCAGCGACTGCAAGGCGAGCATGGCTTCGGAAATCACATCCCCGGCATCACCGTCATCGCCCTCCGGTACAAACAAAGCCTCCAGATCATCCTGCGCCTGTACTTTATCCTTCAGCTCAAGCACCAGCCGTTCTGCTGATTTTTTACCGATTCCTGGCAATTTTGTTAAAATTCCCAACTGTTTTTGCTGAATGGCCCGACATAAATTATCGACGGTTATGGCCGACAACATCCCCATCGCAACCTTCGGCCCAATACCGGAAACCGAAATCAGCTTATTAAATAAATCATATTCAGGCTGCGTATAAAATCCATATAAAAGCAGTGCATCTTCCCGAACATTCAAATACGTAAAGAGCGTGGCTTCCTGCCCTAGTTTCAGCTTCGTCCGTGTAGAATCGGCAATAAACACCCGGTAACCGACGCCCTGTACATCAAGCAGGCAGCAGTCCACCATCAGATGAGTGACACTGCCATGCAAATATCCTATCATATAGAGCCTCCTTCTGCCATCGTGCAGATCAAAGCTGATTCCGCCAGGCGATACTATTCATGCAGTGCGTTGTACAGATCGCCACCGCCAGGGCATCCGCGACATCATCCGGATGCGGCGCCGCTGGCAAATGCAGTATTTTCTGTACCATGTAAATAACTTGTTCCTTGGTCGCCTTGCCGTATCCGACGACCGACTGCTTCACCTGTAACGGGGTCCGCTCGACAAGTTCCAGATTGTTTTTAGCCGCCGCCAGTAAAATAACGCCTCGTGCCTGCCCTACCGGAATGGCTGTTGTCACATTGCGATTAAAAAAAAGCTGCTCCACACCCATCACATCCGGTTTATATTCATTGATCAGCGCATCAAGCTCAGTATATATTTTGAGCAACCGGTCTTCCGCCCGGCTTTTCGGACTGGTCAGCACGGCACCATATTTTACTGCCTTTAGCCGGCTTCCCTGCATCTCTACCAGCCCATAGCCGCAAATAGCAGTCCCCGGATCTATTCCCAATGCCAGCATATCTATCTATTCTCCAAACTAAAGCAATCCCTCACTTAATTCAACCTGCCTGAACAAAGTGAGGGACCTGTGCTTCTTATTTACAATCCACTTGAATTTATACTTACGCTTCTTCGTCTATATCGTAATTGGCATAAACATTTTGTACATCATCGTGTTCTTCCAAAGCATCGATCAGTTTCATCACCGTATCCGCATCTTTACCAGTAAGCGTAACTGTCGTATCAGGCATCATGGTGACTTCCGCTTCAACAGTTTCAATGTTATTGTCTTCCAAAGCCTTAGCAATTGCATCGAAATCTTTGGGATCCGCTGTGATTTCAAACGAGTCCTCTTGCGCTTTGAAATCGTCAGCACCAGCCTCAAGGGCCAGCATCATCAGATTCTCTTCATCATCATATGCCTCACGATCGACGATGAATACGGCTTTCTTTTGGAACATCCAGCCGACACAACCGGTTTCACCGAGATTTCCGCCATTTTTTGAAAACAGATGACGAATATCTGCCGCTGTACGATTGCGGTTATCGGTCATGATATCAAGCATGACCGCCGTACCTGCCGGTCCATAGCCCTCATAGATGAGTTCCTCATAATTGCTGCCATCCGCGCCGCCAAGTCCCTTTTGAATGGCCCGCTGAATATTGTCCTTCGGGATATTGTTAGCCTTGGCCTTTGTCAAAGCCAGCTTTAAACGCATGTTGCCAACCGGGTCGCTGCCGCCCATGCGCACAGCCACTGTTATTTCACGGCCGATCTTCGTTGTGATCTTGCCGCGAACAGCATCATTTGCGCCTTTTTTTCGTTTGATGTTTGCCCATTTAGAATGTCCTGACATTGAATTTTCGCTCCTTCTTAAAAACTAACTTATATATTACCATATTTATGCTATTTTCGCAAAAATCATGCCCTGACCAGACGATAATATTTCTTCTTGCCTTTTTTCACGAGGGCTCCGTCTTCGCCAAGATCAGCTTCCGTTAAAATCCGGTCAGCATCGCTTATGCGCTCATCATTAAGGGACAAGCCATTTTGCTGCACCAGTCTGCGACCTTCCCCTTTGGAGGAGAATACGCCTTCGCGTGTCAGCACATCAATCAGCTTCGCGCCAAAATCTTCCGAACAAATCTCAAGGGTTGGCACATTTTCAAGATTCCCCTGCCCGCTAAACAAAGCTTCGGCGGCTTGCTGGGCTTTTTCGGCTTCGGCTTCACCATGAACAAGCTTTGTGACCTCATAGGCAAGGACTTTTTTGGCTTCATTGATTGCCTGGTCCTGGAGTGCGCCCAGTCTTCTTACCTCATCCATTGGCAGGAAGGTCAAGAGCCCGAGGCATTTTTCCACATCACTGTCAGCAACATTTCGCCAGTACTGGTAAAAATCATACGGGGAGGTTTTTTCCGGATCCAGCCAGAGAGCGCCTTTTTCTGTTTTCCCCATCTTCTTGCCTTCACTCGTCGTCAGCAGCGTAAAAGTTAAGCCAAAAGCAGCTTTCGCCTGCTTGCGGCGGATAAGCTCAACCCCGGCAATAATATTTGACCACTGGTCATCGCCGCCCATCTCGAGCTTACAACCATAACGATCACCAAGTTCCATGAAATCATAGGCCTGCATGATCATATAGTTGAATTCAAGGAAGGTCAGCCCGCGTTCCAGGCGTTGTTTATAACACTCTGCCGTCAGCATCCGGTTTACGGAAAAATGTGCGCCGACATCACGCAGCAAATCGATGTAATTAAGTTTTCTGAGCCACTCGGCATTGTTCACCATCAGGGCCTTGTCCTCACTGAAATCAATAAACCGTTCCATCTGCTTCTTAAAGCAGCTGCAATTGTGCTCAATGATCTCATCGGTCATCATTTTACGCATATCCGTTTTACCGGAAGGATCCCCAATTGTTCCCGTGCCGCCGCCGATCAGGCAGATCGGGCGATGCCCTGCTTTTTGCAGGTGAGCCATCGCCATCATGCCCATAAAGTGTCCGACATGCAGACTATCCGCTGTCGGGTCAAAGCCAATATAAAATGTCACTTTCTCTTTTTCAAACAAATCGCGAATTTCATTTTCGTGCGTTGCCTGGGCAATAAAGCCGCGCTCTTTCAACTCATCATATACGTTCATCATCGAATCCTCCCATAAATAACCAACAAAAGCTGCATCTTATATTTTAATTTTTTCCTTTACCAGCTGTCCCGCTGAGTTCAGGCGCTGGCGGGGCCGGAAGTGCTGGCTGGCTAGCGCCATCCTTTTCACTATCCTGCGAATCAGCATTGCCCTGTCCTGGCTGAGCAGCCGGTGTCTTGCCGCCTGCCTTAGCCTTATCTGTTTTATTTTTATCAGCCGCAGCTTTATCTGTCTTGTCCTTGGATTTTTCCGCTGGATCAAGTTCTGTCACCGGATCGTCGACCGTCACGCCAGCCGGGCGTGAGAAATCACTGGCCTTGATTCCGGCAAGCGCTTTTTGCATAAAGGTGCGCCATATAACAGCCGGTGTTCGACCACCCGTCATGCCGTTCATCACGGTATTGTCATCATTGCCAATCCAGACGGCAGCAACAAGATCTGGTGTATACCCGACAAACCAGGCATCTTTGTAATCACTTGTCGTGCCGGTCTTGCCAGCAGCCGGACGGCCGATATTAGCGGCGGCACCGGTACCACGGGTAATAACCCCTTTAAGCATATCCGTCAGTAAATATGCACTCTTCTCACTGATAACGCTTCGTTCCTGGTGTTCTGCCTGCTCAATCACCTTACCGTTACGGTCGACAATTTTTACGATGACAACCGGGCTCGTATGAATCCCCTTATTAGCAAAGGTCCCGTAGGCACTGGCAAGTTCAAACGGCGTAATGCCCTTCGTCAGCCCGCCCAGAGCAGTTGCCAGGTTGCGGTCGTTTTGCGGCCCATTGAGCACCATGGACGAAATTCCCATTTCCTGGGCATAATAAATAGGTTTGTCTATGCCGACCTTCTGCGCGATCTTAACCGTCGGCACATTGATCGAATTTTCGGCAACTGCGCGCATTGTCACTTTGCCGCTAAAGCTCCGTTCATAGTTTTGCGGCGACCAGTCGCCAATCGTGATTGGACTGTCTTCAATGATTGTGCCTGGCGTCATTTTACTTTCCAGACCAGCCGCAAAGACAAACGGCTTAAATGCCGATCCCGGCTGACGTTCAGCCATAACAGCCCGGTTGAACTGATCACTGCCGCGGCCGCCAACCATAGCTTTTACATAGCCAGTTCCTGGCTCAATAGCGACCAAGGCTCCCTGCGGCTGCTGCAATCCGTTTGCATCTGTATAATAGTTTGGCAGTTGCTGCATGGCGGCTTCGGCAGCCTTTTGCATATCAATATCAAGCGAGGTATAGATTTTCATGCCATCCTTATAAACAGCATCTGCACCATATTTGTCGATCAGTTTCTGCGTCACGTAATCAATAAAATAGGCGGCAAAGGAGCTATCTCCTTTGGAAGCCTTTTTCACCAGTTTCAAAGCTTCCTGCTTGGTCTTGCTGGCTGTGGCGGCATTAATATATTGGTATTTTTCCATCTGATCAAGAACTACCGCCTTGCGCTCATTGGCCGCAGCAAGGTTATTTAATGGGGAGAAATAATTCGGACTCTTCGGTATTCCCGCCAGCATTGCACATTCTGACAAATCGAGATCTTCGACATTCTTGCCAAAATACGTCTGGGCTGCCGCCTGAACACCATAAGCTCCCTGCCCAAAATAAATCTGGTTCAGATAAAGCTCGAGAATTTCCTGTTTTGTATACTGTCGCTCAAGCTGCAGTGCCAAAAACATTTCCTGGATTTTCCGTTTTAAAGTCCGCTCCTGCGTCAGATAAGCATTCTTTGCCAGCTGCTGCGTAATCGTACTGCCGCCTTCCGATACTCCGCGATCGGAAATATTAGACCAGACCGCACGCAAAATTCCTCGCGGATCAATACCGGAATGCTCATAAAAGCGGGCATCCTCGACAGCCACAAATGCATTTTGCAAATTTTTAGGAATTTTATTCAAGCTTACCGGCACCCGATTTTCCGCCGCATGCACATTGGCGATCAAATTGCCGTTGATATCATAGATCTGTGACGATGCGGGCGGACGGATATCATCAGCCAGATTTGGTTTTGTATTTATGCTGGCGGTAAGAAAGCCACAGCCGACCCCGACAATCATAACACTGAAGATTGTCGCAATGCCGAGAAGCGTCTTCTTTAGGCTGCCGCTTTTGGGCGGAGCATCTTGCCTGCGATTGTTACTGCGTTTCTCCATGAAGGATCCTCCTTAAAATCAATGATTGTTTTTCATTGTATCACAAAACACGAGATTTTAGCATCCCTATTTTAATTCTACAACAGTAACTCCCGATCCGCCTTCATTTATATCACCTAAGGTCAGGCTCAGTACATTTTTATGTCCCTTCAAATACGCCTGAATCCCCTTGCGAAGAGCCCCTGTTCCTTTGCCGTGAATGATCAGAACCTGCGTCATGCCTGACAAAACGGCATCATCAAGATACTTCCCGACAACATGTTCCGCCTCATCAACCAGCATTCCCCGAATATCAATTTCACGCTTGATACTGCTTGCTTTACTGACAATTCCTGTCATTTTCGACGGTGCTGTTTCCGGTTTAAGGGAAGGTGCGCTCTCCACAAACATGCATTTATTCGCTTTTACATTCATCTTCATACTGCCAAGCTGAACTTCAATTTCTTTACCGCTGAGGGAAAGGACGGTTCCTTTCTGATCGAGCGATGGCACATAGACGATGTCACCTGGGGAGAGTTCCGTCAGTCGCACCGGCTTTGTATACGCTTTTTGTTTAAGCATAGCGGTACTCGTCCGCTCCACGCCTGCTTTTATGCGGCTGCGGGCTTCCTCAATCGCCAGTTGCCGCTTTTGGATCCCCTGGTCATTAAATTGTTCCTTAAGGCTTTTGATGATCTGCTCAGTTTCACGTCTCGTGCGCCGCACAAGAGCAGCACTATCCTCTTTTGCCTTGCGCATGACCTGTTCCTTGCGTTTCTTCAGTTCTTCCTGCATGGCCGTCATCTTTTGTTCCAGCTGCTGGACTTTAAGCTGGCGCTCGGCAATATCTGCATTGCGCTGTTCATACATTATCTTTTCAGCCTCAAGAGTATTGAGCACATTTTCAAATTGGGCGTGATCGGCCTTGATCAACTGCTGCGCCCTCAGAATCAGGGACTGATTAAGTCCGAGCCGGGCACTGATGGCAAAGGCATTACTGGCCCCAGGAATGCCTATCAAGAGACGATACGTGGGGCACAAAGTCTTTATATCGAATTCTACGCTTGCATTTTCTATGCCTTCATGAGAGTACGCAAAAGTTTTCAGTTCACTGTAATGCGTAGTCGCCAGCACCTTGGCACCAACCCCCAGCAAATGTTCAAGAATTGACATGGCCAGTGCCGCCCCTTCTTCCGGATCGGTCCCGGCACCAAGCTCATCGAGCAGCAGCAGGTCATTAGCCTCCACTTCAGATAAAATTTTCACCAAATGGGTCATATGCGCCGAAAAGGTACTGAGGCTTTGCTCAATACTCTGTTCATCGCCAATGTCGGCAAAAACCTGCCGATAAACAGCAATCTGAGCCCCCGACTGCGCCGGAACAAAACACCCGGACTGCGATAACAGAACCTGCAGCCCCAAAGTCTTCATGCTGACCGTTTTTCCGCCGGTATTCGGCCCGGTAATCAGCAGCGTATTAAAATCACGGCCAAGAACTATATCAATCGGCACAACT
>Ga0183100_1000407_pt3 | contig 11159 bp, 6 predicted proteins | sample Biomet2_FD_127789 | JGI IMG/M metagenome (GOLD analysis project Ga0183100, IMG submission 127789) | Microbial communities from bioreactor (seeded with anoxic lake sediment) at LBNL, California, USA - Biofuel metagenome 2 | ecosystem: Engineered > Bioreactor > Anaerobic > Unclassified ...
AAGTCGGTCGTTCCGTTATCAGCGTCGAGAGGCCAAAGGGTCTTATAAACGCCGGTTTGGACCTCGACAGAGGTGCCGGTGGAAGTGTTGGATAAGGTGGCCATCGTGGAAGTGATGAGGCCGTTTCCTAAAACGTTAACTTGATACCGCTCCAAAGTGTAGGCCGAGACCATCCCGTTTGTTTCGGCGAAGACGTGACCGGTCAACATGACCGGGTAGAGGTCGGTGGTGGGGTTAGAGCTTGTCGCCGTGGCGTGGGTAGTCCACACTCCGCTGTCGTAGCTTAAGAGAGCAGCATCGCTTGATTCCCAAGAGATCTGATAGGTGGAACCGTTGCTTCCCGTCGTGGTGGAAGGAAAGCCGGTCAGGGTTGCACTGCTCGTGCCGTTGGTCCAGTTGATGTAGCCGGTCCCGGTGTTGGTGGTACTCGGGACGGGCATGTTTTGGCCCGCCGTTTTCAAAAGGGCGTGAAGAGGGTTGGTGCTGTCGGCACTGCCCCCATCCGTGTTGGTCCCCACGTAGACGGTCGGGGCATCGAGGATGAAATTGCGAACGATTCCGGTGATGGAGACGTAGCCGAACATTCCGATGTCCCAGGTTTGATAGCCGTCGACGATGAGGCCGGAGATTTTGTGGCCCATGCCATCGAAAACGCTATCGAAAGGCATGTCGTCGCTTCCGATGGGGAGCAAAGGCGTGCTGTCCCAGACGATGTCGGCGCTCAACTGGAAGTTGGTTGAGACGTTGAAAAGCCCGAGGGAATTGAGTCTTTGGAGATTGCGCAAATGGGTGGGTGAACTTAGCAAGAAAGGGGAAGCGGAAGTTCCGGTACCACCCCCGAAATACGTCGTTCCGACGTTCTCCGTCGTGTAGTTCACGGAGTTCTCGAAAACGGTGATATCAATGTAAGCAGCTAAGGAGGTCGCCGAAGAGATCGCGACTAAACACGCGCTGGCGCAAGCCGCGATGATCTCGAGCTTTCTTCTGGTTTTTGCGATGATTCCGGTCTTCATAGCTATCCTTGCCTGTAGAGGTAGACGCTCGTTTGGGCGGAAGTGTAGGTGGTGAAACGCGGGCTGCTGGCGTTGTACTGAATCCAACCGTAAGAGGCGGTCGAATAGGTGATCGTGGCCACGTGGGTCGAGGAGTTGATGGAGATCGTCCATGTGTGGGTGGTGGTGCTGTAATTGACCGCTTTGGCCCCCGTAGAGTAGATGTAGGCGCTATGCACGGTGTCTCGTAAAGTCCAAGCGCCGCTCGATCCACCGAGGGTAATCGGCAGCATGCCAGTCGCAAAAGTGATGACATTGCTAACAGGAGTGGCCGACATGTAGCCGTAGTATGACGTCGTGAAAGTCGAATTCATGACGACGTTTTGGGTGCCGGTTGACGCGTAAATGATGTAAGTCGCATTCGCCACCAAGCCGCTATCGCTTGTCACCAAGGTGTAGTTGTTCGGATTGCTTCCATTAACGGTGATGTTAAAGGTTGTGGTGAGAGAGCCGTAAGTCACGGTGACCGTGACGGTTCCAGACGTGGTTAGAGTATCGCCGTTAGCGGGCGAAGTCGTGTAGTTAGTGATAATCTGCGGATCACCCGAGCTGTAATTGGCCTTCACTACCATGCCAGCGGTACTGAAAGTGTTACCAACGGTGTAGGTCGTTGTCGTCGGCAGCGTGGTCACGGAAATCGAGATTGGGAGGGCGGTGACCGTTATGTTAAAGGTCGTGTTGAGGGTTCCATAAGTAACCGTTACTGTGACAGTTCCTGCAGTGCTCAAAGTGGCTCCGTTGGCTGGCGAAGTGGTGTAACTCGTTATTACCTCGGGATCCCCAGTGCTGTAATTGGCCTTCACGACCATGCCGGCCGTGCTGAAAGAGTCGCCGGCAGCGTAGGTCGTGGTCGTCGGAAGCGTTGTCACAGAAATCGAGGTCGGGGCCGGGTTGACGTTGATGCTGAATAGTGTCGTTTTGGTGACGGAGCCTTCCGTGTAAGAAACCGTGACGAGCTGCTCGCCTTCGGTCGTGAGAGTCGTGCCATTGGCAGGCGAGGTGGTGAAATTCGAAGGCGTTGAGGTGGTGCCGTCGCTGTAGTTGGCTGTGATGGCCAGCCCGCTTGTATTGAGGGTTTGCCCGACCACGTAAATCGTGTTGGTCGGTTCGTTCTTGAGCGAGATAGAGGTTAGAGTTTTCGTCGTGGCCACGATTTCCTTGTAGAGATACACGTCGTACTGGCTATTCCCTGCGGCGTAGCAGGAGAAAAGGGTGCTGGTGCTGTTATAACGCATGATGTTGTGAGTGAAGGCGCTTTGCGATACGACGGTCGCGATGCCCGATGTGGCCACGGAGATGGACCAGATGGCATTGTTGTCGCCATCGAGTTCCGCTTCGGTTTTGAGGTAGTTGGCACTTGAAGAAGCGGCGTAGAGATAACCGGTCGTGGTCCCGTCGTTGGAGTACATCGTCCAATTGGCGCCCGAAGATTCTAGGGTCAGAATATCCGTGGTTTCGGTCGTGGTCAAAACACCTTCTGTGGTTATAGTCACCGCCATGGCGGTTCGGTTGGCATAGCTGCCGTTGCCGCTCGTCGTTCCTAAGGCATAATCATAGACCGGAGTCGCGACGACATAATGGGCTCCGCTCACGAGGTCCCCAGCGGAGGTCACGAGTTGGAAAGTCGACCCAACACCGGCTTCGGTGACGACCACGGTAAAACTGGTAGTTTTTCCGCCATAGCCGACGGTGATGGTCTGATTGCCGACCGTATCGAGGTCGGTCGGAGAAAAGGAGCAGGAGGAAGACACGAGAGTGGTGCTGCTATCGCTCCAGGTGGCGGTAATGACGCAACCGGTTGTGTCAAGAACGCTTCCAACAACATAGGAGGTGGTGTCCGGAAGGGTTGTGACGGCAATACTTACCAAGGTTTTGTCAGGAGAGGCCACGGTGATAGAGCAATCAGCCGTTTTGGTCGTCGTCCCGTCCGAAGCCGAGACGGTCATAGTGGTGCTACCCACGGCGACTGGGGTTATCGTCACGGAAGTCCCCGCCATCGAAACGGTGGCGCAGTTCACGTTTTGCGATTCGACGCTGAGAGTGACGGGTCCGCTAAAGTTGTAGGTGGTTGCCACGACCGATCCGGTTCCGCCCATTTTGATCGAAATGCTGCTCACCGAAAGCGATAGCGTGGGCCCGCTCACGCGCACGGTCACGAGCGCGGAGGCCGTCTCGGTATTGTAGGTGGCTGTAATGGTCACAGTCGTTGTGCCGGTGAGAGAGTTCGAGGAAAGGTGCAAAAAGCCGCTGACGATGCTGCCTGAAACCAAGGAGTCGTTGGCGACGTTGACGGAATACGTTGGGGTTCCCGAGAAATTGTAATTGCTGACGGAAATGGTGTTGTCGGTGGTTGATGGCTTCATGTTAACGAGCGACGAACTGACGGCCAAACGGGGGGAAGTGGAGGCGGCCGTGTCGTAATAGGGGTTGTTGGAAAAAGAGAGGTCTAGGTCGAAACTGACGCCGAAATTCAGTGCTCCGAGACTATAGGCGACCGAACTGCCGGAAGTCGTGGTGGTGTGGTTTCGGAAATAGTTTATCCAACTGAGAGGATTGACCCGGAACTCCAAAAAGGTGGATTTGGAGTAGTAGTATTCGTCGGTTCCGTATTGGTAAGGGAAGCTGGGGACAAAGCATTGATTTTCCATGACGTAACTGGCCCCGTAGCTGTATCCCGAGATGTCGCTGGAGGCGTTATACAAAGAAAAATCGGGCGTCGAATCGGTGATCGGCGTCCATGGTGAGGTGGGGTAATCGGCATCGGCGTAGGCGGCCGTAAAACCGCTGATTCGTTTCGAGGAACTGGTGTTTTGCATGGTCACCGTTCGGTATTCATAGCCAAGATAACTCGTGATGTTGGTGTAACCAGAAATATCCGAAGCGTAATCGATGTTTGCCACGGTGGCCTTGACGAAGCCGTTTAGCAAGGGCTTGACGTAGCGAAGTTCGATATAAACGTGGGGAAAGGCTTTCTCGTCTTGGTAAAGTTCATCGCCATAAAGCGAGCCATAAGAAAACGTCGAAAGGGTTTCGCTGTTGAACGTCACGGTATAGGTGGCACTTCCGGCCCCATTGGTTTTCGTGGCGGCGAGCAAAGGGGTGGAACTGTGGTCGCTGTGAGCCGCCTCGACGGGATCTCCATTGCCATCGGTGGTGTAGCCCGGTTTGTAAGCGTAGGCATCGACGAGAACCGAATTCTCGTCCGAAGTGAGGGTCACTTTGTCGGTTCCGGGTTGAAACTGGGTGAACCAGGCGAAAGTGGCGATCGACATCGTGAGGATAGACAAAAGAAGGCACGATCCGATGATCGTCACCTTGGCTTTTTTTTGGAGTTTTTCCGACAGAAGTTGATGCATGGGTGGCGGCGTTTTCGAAAGAGACAGTTTTCTATTTGCTCGAAGCTGATGTCATTTCAGGTTGTCGAGGTCACAATTGACCTGCTCATTTTAGTTAATGAGCCGCGGTTGTCAACGCGTATGTGAGGGCGCGCATTTGGGAAAATAAAAGCAAGAACTTAACAAAGAGTTTTTTGCCTCGATGAATTCGGATCAAAACGCCAGCCGAGATATGAACAAAATAGTCAATTTGACAATTGTAAAAAAGACAAGTTGACGTTAACCAAAGCGCGTGCCAAGAAGGGCAAAGAGTTTAGGAAGTGCTTTTTTTGTCGACCCGAATCCTTTTCGCTCAGGCGACCGAAACGGAGATTAAAAAGTTAAAACTTGGTGAGGACTTCATTCAAAACGAAACTCAAAACGTAAACCCCAGTGACGGTGTAGAGCACCCAAGAAATCTCTTTCCCCTTGCCTCGAGCGAGCATGATGGCGCAGTAGACAAACAAGCCGAATCCGATGCCGTTGGTGAGGGAGTAGGTGAGGACGATCATGAGAATGGTGACAAACGAGGAGAAACCAATTTCTGGCTCCGTCCATTTGATGGTTTTCAGGTTGCCGGCGAAAATCATTCCACCTACTGCGACGAGGGCGGCGCAGCTTACGCAACTGTAGGTGAAAAGTTCAAAGACCGGATAGGCGAAGGCCGAGAGCAAAAATAAGGCCGCCGTGACCACGGAAGCTAAGCCGGTTCTCGCCCCGATTTTGACGCCGATGGTTGACTCAACAAAAGAGGTAACCGTGGCGGTGCCTAGCGGCGCGCAAACCAAGGCGCCGGTGGCATCGGCCATAATAGCCCGATTATCTTTCATTTTCCCATTTTCACCGAACATTTTAGTATCACGTCCAATCGCCATTAAGGTGGCGCTGGTGTCAAATAGATTGACGAAGATTAAAGAGAAGATAACAACATAGGAAGCGGGCTTCGAAAGAACGTCTCCGACCATACCCCAGAAATTGGTCGTACCGGGTTGATCAAGCAGGCCATAGGCGAAGACCTTTTGAAAGTTGTTCATCCCCCAATGGGTCGTGAAATCCACCCAGGGCAGATTGTCGTTTTGAACCCCGGCGGCCTTGATGACCAAGCCGACGAGGGCCACGGATAGCATTCCAAGCGGAACGGCCAAAGAGGAAAGGAGGCCTTTTTTGGTTTTCACGTTCATGAGAACAAGGACCAAAATGATGCCGAAAATCGATAGCAAAACGGCCGGATCACTCAGCGAGCCAAGCGTGACCAAAGTCGCTCCCGAAACAATGATTTTCGATCCGCGCAAACCGACAAAGGCGATGAAGGCGCCGAGACCGGCCGAGATGATGGATTTGAGGTCATCAGGGAAGGATTCGATGATTTTGCGACGCACTGGAGTCAAAGAGAAAACGAAGAACAGGATACCGGTAACAGTCAGAAGGATCATGCCTTCTTGCCAGCTGTATCCGAGGCCTTGGCAAACCGTATAAGCCAAATAGGCATTGAGACCCATTCCCGCCGAAAGGGCGACAGGGCAATTGGCTACGAGAGCCATCACGAGGGTTACGAGGGCGGAAACGAGAGCGGTGCTGCCAAAGACTCCCAAGGCGTCCATTCCCGTGGCAGAGAGGATGTTGGCGTTGACGGGAAGAATGTAGGACATGGCGAGGAAAGTCACCAAGCCTCCTAGCACTTCGGTTCGGATGTGCCCGCCTTTCTCGCGGAGATGGAAAAATCTGAAGATCCTTCCCTCCGGTTTGGCGATCCCGATTTCATCATTCATAGTGCTTCCCCTTTTTGGTTTGGATGAGCGAACTAGATATTTTGCTCTTCTTTTGGCCAAAAATGAAAGATATTAAGGCTTTGGGGTCTCTTGAATGTTGTCTTCCTATTTGTCGTTTTTCGGGGTTTCGGTGGTTGGAGAACCGGAGACAATTGTGGGCCCAGAAGTGGGGGTCACAGTCGGGATCGTGGGCTTTTTGATCCCATAACGTTCGAGGAGCCGCCGCTTGGTGGTGGCAGAAAGAGTCAAAGGATCAAAACCGTTGCCGTGGATCGTTTTCGCCGTCACGAAGCTCACGAATGCTTTGGGGTCAACAGTGGCTATATAACTTCGCAGTTCGGACATTTCGACCTGATAGATAACGACCCTGACCATGTCCCTCTCCTCACCGGAGAAGCCACCCTTCGTTTTCACCAAAGTGGTGCCGTGGCCCATTTCATTTTGGATGAAGCTTTGTATTTCCTTGTTCTTCGAGGAGATGATGTCCACGATGATGTAGCTATTCGCATAGACGAAGATGAATTGAACCCCAAGGGCATTACAGAAGGCCGAAAGGATGCCAACGAGAGCGAGTTGCCAACTTTGGAGGCAAAAGAACCCGACGACGATCATGCCCGAATCGAGGAAAAAACCCGAAAGGTCTTGCTTCATATCCGTGTACTTAGCGATGATGAAGCTAATGACGTCGAATCCGCCCATCGAGCCGTTTCCCATAAACGTGAGGGCGACTCCGATGCCGGCGATGGCCCCACCAAAGATGCCGCCAAGCATCAGGACGGCGAGATTAAGCGAACCATCGATGTTGCGGTTGTCGGGTCCAAAAAGCGTATCAATGTGGATGATTTGGTCGAGATGGGTTCGAAGCATAAGCGAGAACAGGAGAGGAAAGGCAATGGACCCCAGAAGGGTGTAGAGGGAAAATTTCTTTCCGAGCAACCATAACCCGAGGAGCCAAAGGGCCACCTGAAGAACCGCCACGACAACGTCCGAAAGATTGATCCAGCCGTTTTTGATTGCGAAGTAATTAATGATAACGGCGACGGAATCGACGCCGCCATTCACGATGTTGCAGGGGATGATAAAGGCCACGTCGGAAAAGGCCACCAAGGCACAACCTAAGATGACGAGGAAGGAATCCTTAAGGGCGTTTCCGACCTTGTCCTTCTTAACAACGGCTTCTTCGCTTTCCTGTTTGACCATAAGACTGCCTCGAGACGAAAAAATGGCCTTTGAACCGATAAGTTCTGACCAATGAATGATGTTATCATCATTTGGGTTAAGCGAAGTCAAAATGTCATGTTTGTGGTCAATAGAAGCCATCCGGCCTCGCTTTTTTCAATTGGGCTGTCGCGCTTAAAAAGCGTGCATTGCGTCATTGTGCTTCGGAAAATATCCGTCATTCTTTCAGAAAAGCCGTTACAACGGAAAAAGCGATAAATTGACGGAAGGCGTCCGATAGAAACAGGGGAAAGACGATATTCCGGTAAAGAATTATGTATTATTTGCGAAAGCGCTTCCAAGGCGTAAGATTAACCCAGAGGTTAACTACATGGATAATTGCAAGTACGTGCAACCCTTCGAAGAGGCCCTCTCTTTGAAAACGCTCAACGAGGAAGTTGATCGTTGCCTTCTCTGCCTAGACGCCCCCTGCAGCGCGGACTGCCCGGCCGGGACAGATCCAGGCAAGTTTATTCGCAGCGCCCGTTTTCTCAACTATGTCGGGGGAGCGGAAACAATCAGAGAGAACAACCCACTCGGCGCCATTTGCGCTCGGGTTTGCCCGACGGAGAGATATTGCCAAAAAGGCTGCTCCCGCAGTGGAATCGATCGTCCGATCGACATTGGAAAGATTCAACAATTCCTGACGGATTATGAAGAGGCCCATGGCTTCAAGTTCTTACCCAAAGGCAAGAGTAATGGCAAGAAAATCGCGATCGTCGGCTCCGGCCCGGCTGGTCTATCCGCCGCGGCCACCTTGGTCAAACTCGGATACAAAGTCGAGGTGATTGAGGAAAAGAAAGAGGCTGGCGGCTATCTCCGCTATGGCATCCCCGAATACCGTCTTCCTAACGCCGTGGTCGATAAGGAAATCGCCCGGATCAAGGATCTCGGAGTCAAGTTCACCCTGAATCAAAAAGTCGGACAGAAAGAACTTGAAGATCTCAAAAAGAACTTTGATGCCGTCGTTTTGGCTCTCGGGGCCAGCGAAGGCAAGATGCTCCCGATGTTTCAGGGAGCCAAAAACGTTGTCACGGCAGTGGATTTCCTCGCCGAGGTCAAGAGCAAGGCCGGGAAGGTCGAACTTCCGAAGAACGTCCTCGTGATCGGTGGCGGCGACGTGGCCATGGACACCGTGACTTCGCTGAAACTCCTTGGCGTCGAGCAAATCACCGATGTGGTTTACGAAACCTTCGCCGAATTCAAAGCCAGCAAGAAGGAACTTCAAGGCGCGCAGAAAATGGGCGTCTCCATCCTCGATGGCTACATTCCGACCAAGTTTGAGAATGGGGTGGTGGAATTCTCTCACCGTTTCAAGGAAAGCCATCTTTCGGTCAAAGCCGATCTCATAATTTTGGCGGTCGGCCAGTTTACGGATCTAGGCGATATCAAGGACATCACCCTCGTCAAAGGCGAGGGCACGAATAACGGCAGGGTTTTCGTCGCCGGCGACATCGCCAAAGGCGAGAAGACCGTTGTTTATGGCGTCAGGACCGGCAAGGACGTCGCTTACCGCATCGATGCCATTTTGGGGGATTAATAACATGACCAAAAAAGACCTTTCGATTACGTTTCTAGGGGTTAAGTTCCCCAATCCGTTCTGCCTTAGCGCTTCGCCCGTTGGCAATTGCTACGACATGTGCGCCAAGGCCTATGACGTCGGCTGGGGCGGCGTGGTCTTCAAGACCATTGGCTTCTTCATCGCCGACGAGGTTTCGCCCCGTTTTGACAGGCTGGAAAAGGAAACGACTCCCTTTGTCGGCTTCAAGAACATGGAGCAGATCGCGGAGCATCCTCTTGAGGATAACCTTCGTGACATCCGTCGCTTAAAGACTAATTACCCAAATAAAGTCCTCATCTCGTCCATCATGGGCGCGAGCGAGAAGGAATGGGAAGACCTCGCCCGTCTCGCCACTGAGGCGGGGGCCGACATGCTGGAGCTTAACTTCTCCTGCCCCCAGATGACCTCGCACGCCATGGGCAGCGACGTGGGCAGCAATCCTGAACTCTGCAAGAAGTACTGCGCCGCCGTGCGGCGGGGCAGCAAGCTTCCTTTTATGGCCAAGATGACGCCGAACATCACTGATATGGTGCCAGTCGTCAAAGCCTGCCTCGAAGGCGGGGCCGACGGCATCGCCGCCATCAACACCGTCAAATCGATTTGCAACGTCGATCTCGATAAGAAGATCGGCATGCCGATCGTGAACGGCAAGTCCAGCATCTCGGGCTATAGCGGCAAGGCGGTTAAGCCGATTGCCTTACGTTTCGTCCAGCAAATGAAGACCGCCATCCCCGACGTCCAGATTTCCGGCATCGGCGGCATTGAGACGTGGATCGATGCGGCAGAGTTCATACTATTAGGTGCTAAGACCCTCCAGGTCACCACGAGCATCATGGAGTATGGCTATCGCGTTGTCGAAGATATGAAGAACGGCCTCCAGCACTACATGGAAGAACAGGGTGTCGATCACCTTGAGGACCTTGTGGGGCTCGCCAATAAGAACATCATCCCGGCCGAGTCACTCGACCGCGACTACAAGGTCTATCCCGCCATCGACGAAGAGAAGTGCGTCGGCTGCGGCCGTTGCGTCATCTCCTGCTACGACGGGGCCCATCAGGCCATGGAGTGGAACAAGGAAACCCGCAAACCGAAATGCAACCACGACAAGTGCGTGGGCTGCCATCTCTGCTCGCTCGTGTGCCCGGTCGGCGCCATCTCCAAAGGCGAGATCGAGTTCAAAAAAGGCCGTCAAGGCAAGCGGAAAACTGAAGATATTATTTTATAGAATGATACACTGACGACAGAAACGCCTTTCCGGCAGGGAGGAAGGACCAGTGAGTAAGAACAAAGCATCGATTGCTGTTCTCGCTGGTTTCTCCTCCCTGTTTTTATTGGGTTGCTATTCGCCTACATCATCTTCTTCAGAAGAACTTTCTTCAACGAGCGAACAAGGATCTACCTCGGAGCCTGTCTCCTTATCCGCGCCATCGACCATCTCCGAAGGCTTTTCCCTTATTGGAATGGAGAGAGTTCCGTTTTATGACTCTTATGGCTCGAAGAAATACGCCTACCTTTTTCGTTATTCGATTTCCCAGCATTTGTCATCTTTCTTTGTTGAATTCGAATTCAACGGGGGTTCCAAGAGAACTGTTGAAGGCGAAGTATGGAACATAGAAAACGGATCCTCAGATTGTTGGGCTTCTTTAGTTCCAGATGATTATTATGGCCAAACCTACCACAGCATGACCAAAGCCACGCCGTATGGCTTCCTCGCCTAAGCGGGTTTATTGCTTGAAGACCAGCGTAAGAACCAACACGAGAATAATCGCAAAAAGAAGCCCCCATAAGGCATATGTGGACGAGACATAGTCTCGTTTTTCTTTATTCGTGAAGTTCTCGTAGTGCTTCTTGTTTTTTCCGCCTCCGCCATAGGTGAAGCGGTCGGGGTTACGAAGGCCAATTATGGTGAAGACGAAAGCCACGATTTCAACGGCCAAGGCTAGAAGGCTCAGGGTTTGGCTAAGAGAGTCGCCCTGACTGAAAGCGAAATAGGCGTAAACGGTTCCTAAACCAAGGCACAAGGCGAAGCCGAGAATGTTCCCGCCAAGATGGAAGCGGAAGTGGTCGACGTGGGTCAAGTTCGGCTTTGTATTCATAATGTCTTATCATAAACCCCTTATTAAAGCGGACAACAAGAAAGCCCCTTCGGCGGTGAAGGGGCGGGCTCTCAAATCGGTTTCGTTTA
>Ga0183100_1001583_pt1 | contig 11155 bp, 10 predicted proteins | sample Biomet2_FD_127789 | JGI IMG/M metagenome (GOLD analysis project Ga0183100, IMG submission 127789) | Microbial communities from bioreactor (seeded with anoxic lake sediment) at LBNL, California, USA - Biofuel metagenome 2 | ecosystem: Engineered > Bioreactor > Anaerobic > Unclassified ...
ACCTTAAATGGGTAGGTTACAAAACTAAAAATCTACTTTATACTGAGCTAAATAATACATTTATAAACAAATTTAACCAATATTAATATAAAGAAGGATGAATGAAGATATGAATGAAGACATTATAAAAATTGAAGACTTAATAAAGATATTAAAAAACAGATGGAAGATGATAATTTCAATAACAATCATTTTAACTATATTTTCTATAATTATGAGCTTTTACATAATTTCACCTACATATGAAGCAGGTACAAAGGTATTTATAGGAAAAGAAAATAGTAAAAATATAAATTATAGTGATAATGATGTTAACATGTATCAAAAATTGTTAAAGACATATGCAGAGGTTATAGCAACTAATAATTTAGTTAAAAAAGCCATTGATAAAGAAGGCCTAGATATAACTTCAGAAGACGTTCTTAAAGGATTAACTGTTACTCCAAGAACTGATACTCAAATTTTGGAAATTAAGTATAGAAGTAAAAATAAGGTCTTAGCTAGAGATGTAATAGATTCAATTACAAATGAATTTATAGAATCATCTACAGAGCTTATACCAAATGGAGATGTAAAGATAATAGAAAAAGTAAAAATGCCTGAAAGTCCAGTAAGTCCTAATAAAAAGATGAATATAGCTATTGCATTTTTACTTGGATTAATGATTAGTGTAGGATTATCATTTTTATTAGATGCTATGAACAATACATTAAAAACAAAGGAAGAATTAGAACTAATATTAAAGTTGCCAGTTATTGGTGCAATCCCTAGTGAGTTAGTGTAAAGGAGTGATCGTATGTTTAAGGTGAGAAAATCAGAAAAAACAGTATTAGGACAAGAACATAAAGAATTTATAGTTGAGCAAAAGCCAAAATCATTAGAATCAGAAGCTTATAAAACTTTAAGAACTGGTATACAGTACTCATCATTTAATAAACAGCTAAAAACTATGCTGATTACAAGCTCAGAAAAAGAAGAAGGGAAATCAACAATATCAGGAAATCTTGCATTATCATTTGCACAAAATAATAAAAAAATAATATTAGTAGATTGTGATTTAAGAAGACCTTCAATTCATAAGAAGTTTAAAATATCTAATTTAGTTGGACTTACAGAAGTTTTAATAGGTAAAACATCTTTAGAAGAAACAATACAGAAATATAATGATAATTTTGATATTTTATCTTCTGGTAAGATTCCACCAAATCCATCTGAAATGTTGTCATCAAATGCAATGACTAATGTAATAGAAAAGTTAAAAGAAAAATATGACATAGTTATTTTAGATAGTGCTCCACTTCAAGCAGTTACAGATGCTCAAATTTTAGCGACAAAAGTTGATGGAACGATACTTGTTGTACGAGCAGAAAGAACAAAAAAAGAATCAATAATAGAAGCTAAAAGCCGTCTAGATAAAGTTGGTGCTAATATAATAGGAACTGTCTTAAATGCAGTAGAAAATACTAGAGAAAAGTATTATTACTATTGATTAAAATGATTTTATTAATTGAGGGAGGCTATAAATGTATAAGAAATATAATACTAAAGCTCTATACTTTACGGACAAGCTTAAAAATAAAATATCAGATATAACTTATTATCCATTAACAATAATGGAAGCGCCTTGTGGATATGGTAAAACAACGGCAGCAGAAGAATTTCTAAATAAATCAGATAAAAAAGTATTATGGATGGTATTGGATAACAACTCAATAAGTGATTTTTGGATAAAGTTTTGTGATAGTCTTTCAGATATAGATAAAGATATTGTTTCAAAGATAAAACAAATGAATATTCCTAAAGATAAAATTTCACTAGAGGAATTTTTTGTTTTATTTACAAATATAAACTTTTCTGAAGAGACGATTTTAGTAATTGATAATTTTCAATTAGTTCAAAATAAAATTATTAATAATTTTATAATAAGTATTGCAGAAAAACTATTAAAAAATGTACATATAGTGATTCTTACTCAGAATCATAGCTTAGAAAATATTCTTGATATGATTTTGAAAAAACAGTTAAATTATATAACAAAATCATATTTTGAGCTGGATGTATCTGAAATTCAAAAATATTATAAACTTTGTGGAATTTCTTTAAATGAAGATGAAGCAACAAGTCTTTATAAATACTGTGGAGGTTGGATAAGTGTTTTATATCTTCAAATGCTTGATTATATTGAAAATGGAAGATTTCAATCAGCAGACAATATTTATTTTTTAGTAGAAAAAATTATGAATAGTAAATTTTCAGAAAAAGCAAAAACAAACTTTTTAAAACTTTGTTTCTGTGAAGATTTCACAGTAGAAAAGTTGAAGTTTATATTAGAGAGTACTGATGTATCAGATTTTATTGGTGAGATAAATGATGCTAATATATTTATAAAATATGATGCAGATAAAAAAGTATATTGTATTCAAAAAATTTTGATAGATTATTTGAAAAAAGACTTTGAAAAACTTGATACAAATTTTCAAAATAAAATTATCTTGAAAATTGGAGAATGGTGCCAAAGTAATAATAAGTACTTACAGGCAATATTTATTTTTTATAGAATAAAAAACTTTGAATCTATATTTAGTATGAATATTAGAGCTGATAATATTACAAAGGATATGACGGGAAAAGATAAAGATATAATATTAGAAATTGTGCAAACCTGCCCAAAAGAAATCAAAAAGAAATATTCTAAAAATCTTATTGTGTTTGCTTTGATATTGTCTCAATATAAGGAATGGAATTATTTGGCGCTACTAAAAAAGGAAATTGCTAACAATATAAAAAATAGTGAAATCTTATCTGAAAAGGAAAAAACAAATCTTATGGGAGAACTGACATTTCTTTCGGTTTGTACAGCATACAATGATATTGAACTTATGAGTGAGGAAAGCAAAAAAGCTTATGCGATGCTTAAAGGACAAACAAAACTTATTAATCTGAAGGAATCATGGACATGCGGATCACCATCAATATTATATATGTTTTATAGAAAAAGTGGACAATTAGATAAAGAACTTAAAAGTATGAATGAAAATATATCATATTACTATAAATTAACAAATAATCATGGGTATGGTGCTGAAGCAGTTATGAAAGCAGAAATACTTTTAAATCGTGGCGATTTTAAAGGAGCAGAGATATTATGCTATAAAGCAATTTACATGTCAGAAAGTAAAAAGCAATATAGTATTTATTTGTGTGCTAATTTTGTTATGCTGCGTATTGCTATAATAGATGGAGATTTCTTGAAATTTAAGGGCATATTAAAAATGGTAAAAGAAAAAATAAAATCATATGATCTTAATCGAGGTATAGATCTATGTGAGGGATTTATATTTAGCAATATAGGTTATATAGAATTAATACCTGAATGGTTATATTTGGGTGACATTGAAAAAGAAGGACTTCCTTTTTTAACTGCTTCTTATGCAAATATAATTTATGCGAAAACATTACTATTAAAAGGTGAATATTTACAACTTCTAGGGATTAGTCAACAATTTCTAGAAGTTGCAAGTACTTTTCCAAATATTTATTCATATGTATATACTTATATACATATGGCAGCAGCAAATTTAAAACTTGGTGAAAGAGAAATAGCTATAGAATGTCTAAAAAGTGCTTTAGAGATAGCGATGCCAGATACACTTTACATGCCTTTTGTAGAAAATGGTGAGTATATTTTAGCTATACTTAAAGAAGTAAAACAAGATGGGTTATATAAAAATGAGATACAAGATATATTAAAATTATATAATAACTATAAAAATAACATAGAAAAAATAAGAGTTTCAAGTCTACATAATAAAATACCACAAATGACGGAGAGGGAGCTGGAAGTTGCAAAGCTTGCAGCAAAAAATTTAACTAATAAAGAAATTGGAGAACAATTATATATTTCACAAAATACTGTGAAGTTTTATTTAAAATCAATTTTTAGCAAGCTTTCAATTAAATCTCGCTCTAAATTAAAAATATATTTCATGCAATAAATTACCAATATATAAAATAAATAACTAATATATAAAATAAATAACTAATATATAAAATAATATATAAAATTAAAAAAATACCCATAGAGGGTAGGTTACAAGAAACCTAGTATATTTTATACTAAATTACATAATAAAGATTCCAATTATCATCATTCTTCATATCATACTAATTGCTTAAATAACTTTTAGGAAGGGAAAATATTAGGGGAGGGAATTATATTATGCAACAACAATTGAATTTAGAAAGAGAAGAAATTCTGTTCAAAGAACAAGAGGTTTTATTTGAAAAACAAATAGAATACAGAATAGGATATTGTTTTTTAAAGAGAACTATAGATATTATTTGTTCATTAATGGGATTAATAATTTTAAGCCCGTTATTGATAATAATTTCAATGCTAATAAAAATTGAGTCAAAAGGTCCCGTGTTTTTTTGCCAAGAAAGAATTGGAATTAATAAAAAAACTTTTCGAATGTATAAGTTCAGATCTATGGTTGCTAATGCAGAAGAATTAAAAAAGAAATTAGTAAGCAAAAATGAAATGAGTGGCCCAATGTTTAAAATGAAGGAAGATCCTAGAGTAACTAAAATGGGTAAATTTATAAGAAAGACAAGCATAGATGAATTGCCACAGCTGATTAATGTATTAAAAGGGGAAATGAGTCTTGTGGGTCCAAGACCATCACTTCCAGATGAAGTAGTAGATTTTGAAAAGTGGATGATGAAAAGACTGGAGGTAAAACCAGGGCTTACTTGTTACTGGCAAGTATCAGGCAGAAATGATATTGGATTTGAGGATTGGATGAAACTTGATGTGAAATATGTAGAAACAAGAAATATATTAACAGATGTAAAATTAATATATAAAACATTTTTTGTACTTTTTGGAGACAAGCATGCAAGATAAAATAAATAATAATAAATCAATAAAAGTACAAAAAATGTATTAATTATGTAATATGGTATGAAATTAAACGATGTCTTTGAATATTAATAAAATCTCAATGGTAGGATATAGTTATAATGAAATTTTATAACATTTACATCCCATATTGTGTAAAAAATGGTGCGATATAGATTGGTTTTGTAAGATTTTTATTATAACACTTTGGAGACAAACATGCAAAATAAAAAAGGGGAGAGATTAAAATGAAAATAGTAGTTGCAGGAACTGGATACGTAGGTCTAGTTACAGGTGCATGTCTTTCGGAAGTGGGACACAATGTAACCTGTGTGGACATTGATAAAAATAAAGTTGAAAAGATGAAACAAGGAATTTCGCCTATATATGAACCTGGGTTAGATGAATTATTAAAAAGAAATCATGATGAAGGCAGATTAGATTTTACAATAGATTATATTAATGCATATAAAGATGCTGATTTAGTATTTGTAGGAGTTGGTACTCCTGAAAGAGAAGATGGTTCTGCAAATTTAGATTATGTATTTAATGTATGCAAACAAATTGCAGAAAACATAGAAAAAGACTGCTTAGTAGTAGTAAAATCAACAGTTCCAATAGGTACTAATGATAGAGTAGAAGGATTTTTACAAGAAAATGTTAAGAATAATGTTCATGTAGAAGTAGCTTCAAATCCAGAATTTTTAGCTCAAGGAACAGCAGTCGTTGATACATTATATGCTAAAAGAATAGTAATTGGCGTTGAATCAAAAAATGCAGAAAATATCTTAAGAGAAGTCTATGAAAGATACAATCAACCAATAGTTGTAACTAATAGAAGAAGCGCAGAAATGATTAAATATGCTTCAAATGACTTTTTAGCTCTTAAGATTTCTTTTATGAATGAAATAGCTAATTTCTGTGAGATGGTTGGAGCAGATGTGGAGGATGTAGCTAAAGGAATGAGCTTTGATCCAAGAATAGGAAATAAATTCTTGAATGCAGGAATTGGATATGGTGGATCATGTTTTCCAAAAGATACAAAGGCACTTCATTGGCTTGCAAATGATAATGGATATGAACTAAAAACAATAAAAGCAACAATAGAAGTAAATCAAAATCAAAAATATAAATTATTCAGAGCAGCTAAACAAAGATTTGGTAGTTTAAAAGGATTAAAAGTAGCAGTACTCGGATTAACCTTTAAGCCAGGAACTGATGATTTAAGAGAAGCTCCATCAATACCTAATGTAAGAAGGTTAATAGATGAAGGTGCAAAAATAGTAGCATATGATCCAGTAGGAATTGATAATTTCAAGAGAATATATCCAACCGAAATTACATATGTAAAGACTCCAGAAGAAACTTTAAAAAATGCAGATATAGCATTTATATTCACAGAATGGAATGAAATTAAGGCTTTAGATTTAGAGACATATGAAGAATTAATGAATACTCCTGTTATATTTGATGGGAGAAATTGCTATAGACTTAATGACGTAAAAGAAAGAAAAATAGAATATCATTCTGTTGGAAGAAAAGCTATTTTAAATTTAGAAAATGCTGAAAGTGAAGTAGCAGCAACAATAAGATAGATAATGAATAAGGGGAATATATAATGAAACATGTATTTATTATAGGCTCAAAAGGAATACCTGCAAAATATGGTGGATTTGAGACCTTTGTTGAAAAACTAACAGAAGGACAAAAAAGTAAAGAAATAAAATATCATGTTTCTTGCTTATCAGATAATACAAAGATTTTCGAGCATCATGGAGCTAGGTGCTTTAATGTAAAAGTACCTAATATTGGTCCTGCAAAAGCAGTTTATTACGATATAGTAGCATTAAAGGAAAGCATTAAATATATAAGAGAGAATAATATAAAAAACTCAATAGTATATATTTTAGCTTGCAGAATTGGACCATTTATTGGTTATTATAAACATAAATTAAAAAAATTAGGTGGAACTTTAATGGTTAATCCTGATGGACATGAGTGGAAAAGAGCAAAATGGAATAAAGCCATAAGACAATATTGGAAATTATCAGAAAAATATATGGTTAAACATGCAGATTTATTAGTATGTGATTCAAAAAATATTGAGAGATACATAAAAGAAGATTATAAGCAATATAAGCCCAAAACTACATTTATAGCTTATGGAGCTGATACTCAAAAATCAAAATTAGCTGATGATGATATTATTTTACGTCAGTGGTATAAAGATAAAAATATCAAGAAGAAAGAATACTACTTAGTTGTAGGCAGATTTGTTCCAGAGAACAATTATGAAACTATGATAACTGAATTTATGAAATCAAAAACAGATAAAGATTTTGTATTAATAACAAATATAGAGGGAAATAAATTCTATAACGAGTTAAAAGAAAAGACAAAGTTTAATAAAGATAAAAGAATAAAGTTTGTTGGAACAGTTTATAATCAAGAAATGTTAAAAAAGATTAGAGAAGATGCTTATGGATATTTCCATGGACATGAGGTTGGTGGAACTAATCCATCTTTATTAGAGGCATTAGCTACAACTGATTTAAACATATTATTAGATGTTGGGTTTAATAGAGAAGTTGGAGAAAATGGAGCGTTATACTTTAATAAAGAAAGTGGAAATCTAGCAAGATTGGTAGACAGCTTAGAATCATATGAAGAAATTGCGGCTACTTCCCTTGGTGAATTGGCTAAAGATAGAATAGAAAAGAAATATACATGGAAATATATTATTAATAAATATGAGAATATATTCATTCAATAATATTGATTTAATATATAACTAAATGTAAAGAGGATTAAAATTATATGAAAAATAAAGTTTGTGCATCAATAATAACTTATAACATAGATGAAAAGATAGTAGAGGTAACCAATTCAATTATCAATCAAGTAGAGCTTTTAGTAATTGTTGATAATGCATCTAACCTACAAACTATTAAGTTATTAGAAAAGCTAAATGAAAATCCTAAGATTAGTGTAATATTTAATAAAGAAAATTGTGGAATAGCAAAAGCATTGAATCAAGGTGTAGAATTTGCAAAGGAAAATAGATGTGATTATATTTTAACATTAGATCATGATAGTGTATGTGAAAAAGGTATGATAAAAGATATGTTAGTATGTGCAGATAAATATGAGAATAAAGATAATATAGGAATTTTAACTCCTAGAATATTTGAAACACATAAACAGGATTTTATATCTAAAAAGGGTCATGAAGATTACACATATATTAAAGTTAAAGATTGTATTCAATCAGGATCACTTATTAAACTAGGAGTATTTGATAAAATAGGATATTTTAATGAAGACCTATTTATATATCATGTAGATTTTGATTTTTGCCAGCGTTTATTAAAAGCTAAATATGATATACTTCAATGTAATAATGTAACATTATATCATGAAGAAGGATATAAAATACCTAAGAAGCTTTTGGGGAGAACAGTATTTTATAATAATTATAGTTCTCCAGCAATTTACTATATAACTAGAAATACAATATATATGTGTAAGAAATATAACATAATTTATATAAAGAGAATTATTAAAGATTTTCTTTTTATAGCATTATTTGATCAGAAGAGAAAAGAAAGACTCTTATATTTCTTTAAAGGAATTCATGATGGCATTTTAAATAAATACGGAAAATTAAAAATAATATAAAAATTGGAGTGTGAGGGTATGAAAGGAATAATTTTAGCAGGTGGATCAGGAACAAGACTTTATCCAGTAACAAAATCAATGTCAAAACAAATGGTACCAATATATGATAAACCAATGATATATTATCCAATGTCAGTTTTAATGCTTGCAGGGATAAGAGATATATTAATAATATCTACACCAAGAGATATTGTTAACTTTAAGGAACTTTTTAAAGATGGACAAGATTTAGGATTAAATATTAAATATGCAGTTCAGGAAAATCCTAATGGACTTGCAGAAGCATTTATTATTGGAGAAGAATTTATTGGTGATGATAATGTAGCAATGGTACTTGGAGATAATATTTTCTATGGTCAAAGCTTTTCAGAACATTTAAAAAAAGCTGCTGACTTAGAAAATGGAGCATATGTATTTGGTTATTATGTTCAAAATCCAAAGGCTTTTGGAGTTGTTGAATTTGATGAAGATGGTAAGGTTATTTCTTTAGAAGAAAAACCTGAAAATCCAAAGTCAAAATATGCAGTACCAGGTCTTTATTTTTATGACAATTCAGTAGTTAAAAAAGCTAAGGAATTACAACCATCTCCAAGAGGAGAACTTGAAATAACTGATTTAAACAAAGTTTATATGGAAGAGGGTTCGTTAAAAGTACAACTATTAGGTAGAGGAATGGCTTGGCTTGATACTGGAACTCATGTTTCTATGCTTCAAGCATCAAATTTTGTTGAAGCAGTTCAAAGTACTCAAGGAACGTATATAGCATGCCTTGAAGAAATTGCTTATAGACAAGGGTGGATAAGTTCACAAAAAGTTATTGACCTTTCAAAACCGCTAATGAAAACTGGATATGGTAAATATTTAGTTGATATAGTAGAAGAAATTGAAGTACAAAAAGCAAGAGGAGAAATTGCAGCAACAAATTGATAGGTGGTAATAAAGATGGCAAATTTTAATTTTAATAAGACAAAGATTGATGGAGTATATATAATAGAACCTAAAGTTTTTGGAGATAACAGAGGTTATTTTATGGAAACTTATAATAAAGAACAATTTGATGAAGCTGGACTTAATATGACTTTTGTTCAAGATAATGAATCAAAGTCTAATAAAGGAGTTTTAAGAGGACTTCATTTTCAAAAGAAACATAGTCAAGGAAAACTTGTTAGAGTAACTAAAGGCGAAGTTTTCGATGTGGCAGTTGATCTAAGAACAGGATCTCCTACTTATGGACACTGGGAAGGTGTTGTTTTAAATGATGAGAATAAAAAGCAATTCTATATTCCAGAAGGTTTTGCACATGGTTTTTTAGTTTTATCAGATGAAGCTGTTTTTAATTATAAATGTACAGATCTTTATTCACCAGAATATGATGGTGGAGTTATGTGGAATGATCCAGATATTAATATAGAATGGCCTTTAGATGTGATAGAAAATATACTTTTATCTGAAAAAGATAAGGTTCATCCTAATTTAAAAGATTTAGATTTAAGGGAATATGAAGATTATATATATAGATAGTAAAGAAATATAAATATAGATTTCTTTTAAATAAATTTATTATTAAATTATAGTGTTTCTATTTTCTTTTAATTAAATGTGAGGAGCAAGAAATATATGAAAATATTAATAACAGGATGCAAAGGCCAATTAGGTAATGAACTTCAAAGTATAATAAAGTGCGGAAAATCAGAAATTAGTGAAGTTTCAGAAAATATAAGAAATTCAGAAGTTATAGCACTTGATGTAGATGTGCTTGACATAACAAATTTAGATCAAGTTAAAGAAAAATTAAATGACTTGAAACCAGATGTAGTAATAAATTGTGCAGCGGCAACAAATGTTGATGGTTGTGAAAGCAATGAAGATTTTGCATTTAAAGTTAACTCAATAGGACCTAGAAATTTAGCTATGGCTTGTGAAAAAATTAATGCTAAATTAGTCCAAGTTTCAACAGATTATGTATTTAGTGGAGTTGGTAATAAATCATTAACAGAATATGATTTGACAGCACCATATAGTGCTTATGGGAAAACTAAGCTTTTAGGAGAAAAATACGTACAAGAATTTTGCTCAAAATCTTTTGTTGTTAGAACAGCATGGTTATATGGATATGTAGGTCATAATTTTGTTTATACGATGATGAAACTTGGAAAAGAAAAAGACATGATTAAAGTTGTTAATGATCAAAGAGGGAATCCAACGCATGCTAATGACTTGGCTTATCATATTTTAAAGCTTATTGAAACCGAAGAATATGGTATATATCATTGTACAGGTAAAGGGGAATGTAGTTGGTATGATTTTGCTAAAATGATAATTGAATTATCAGGAGAAAAATGTGAAGTTAAACCATGTACATCAGAAGAATACAAAACTCCAGCAAAGAGACCAGAGTACTCATCACTTGATAATATGATGCTAAGATGCACTGTTGGTGATGAAATGAGAGATTGGCAAGATGCAATAAAATCATTCATTAAAAAAGTACAATAGTATAAAAAATAAAAGATAATATATGGATAGAAAAAGGAGATTAATAATGAAAACATACTTAGTTACAGGCGGAGCAGGATT
>Ga0183100_1001584_pt1 | contig 11151 bp, 9 predicted proteins | sample Biomet2_FD_127789 | JGI IMG/M metagenome (GOLD analysis project Ga0183100, IMG submission 127789) | Microbial communities from bioreactor (seeded with anoxic lake sediment) at LBNL, California, USA - Biofuel metagenome 2 | ecosystem: Engineered > Bioreactor > Anaerobic > Unclassified ...
AAGAAAATCCTCTTATAAATAATTATATTATCTATTTAATGCTTCTAATAAATCGTCTAAATTCAATCCATGAACAGTTGCAGCTTCTGCTATAGTTTCAGCTTGAGCTGATGGACATCCAACACATCCCATTCCAAAACTCATTAAAACTTCAGCTTTAGATGAATCTGCATTAACTACTTCACCAATTGTCATATCTTTAGTTATCATACTTTCACCTTCTTTAACATAACTTTATGTATTCATTGTATACAATAAAATTATATTTTATACTAAACTGAAAGTCAATACCCGAGTATAGCGATATACTATAAATTATATACTATCTATTCTCATTGTTTGATCTCTCTTTGGACCAACTCCAACGATTGAAATCTTAGTATCTGTGAATTCTGATATTCTATTTAAATACTTTTTAACATTATTAGACAATTCGTCGTAGCTTCTAACATCAGCTACACTATCATCCCAGCCATCGAATTCTTCATATATTGGTTCACATTTAGCTAAATCTTCTAAGCTTGCTGGAAAATAATCTATAATAGTATCATTAAATTTATATCCAACACATACCTTAATCTTTTCTAATCCAGCTAATGTATCTATTTTAGTTACAGCTAATGAAGTTAATCCACTTACTCTAGCTGCTGTCTTAACTATAACTAAATCTAACCATCCACATCTTCTTGATCTTCCTGTAGTTACACCATATTCATGTCCCTTTTCTCTAATCCAATCTCCAGTTTCATCAAGTAATTCTGTTGGAAATGGTCCTTTACCAACTCTTGTAGTATACGCTTTTGTTATACCTACAGCATTAGTAATCATGTTAGGTCCTATGCCAACACCACTAGCTACTCCACCAGCTGTTGTATTAGATGATGTTACATATGGATATGTTCCATAATCAATATCTAATAACATCCCTTGAGCGCCCTCAAATAAAACAACCTTATCTGCTTTAATATCATTGTATACTCTAACAGATGTATCTTGAACAAATGGTCTTAATTTTTTAGCAAATTCTAAATACTCTTTGAATATTTCATCAAAATTTAATGCTTCTCCATCTAATACTTTTGTAATATACTCATTTTTCATTTCAACATTTTCTTTTAATTTCTCTGCGAAAACATCTTCATGCATTAAATCACAAACTCTGATTCCACATCTTTCAAATTTATCTGTATAACAAGGTCCTATTCCTTTACCAGTAGTCCCTATATCATTTTTCCCTCTAGCTTTTTCTTTTAATATATCTAATGTCTTATGATATGGCATGATAAGTTGAGCTCTGTCACTTACTATTAACTTTTCTGGTGTAACTTTAACTCCAACACCTTCTAAGTAATCTATTTCTTCAAATAGAGCTTTTGGATCTACAACTACTCCGTTTCCTATTACATTTAATTTATCTTCATATAAAATTCCTGATGGTATTAAGTGGAGTTTGTATTCATTATCGCCAACCACTACAGTGTGACCAGCATTATTTCCACCTTGAAATCTAACAACTACATTAGCCTCTTCTGCTAAGTAATCTGTCATCTTCCCTTTTCCTTCATCTCCCCATTGAGCTCCTAAAACAATAAATGCTGACATTTATATTGCCTCCCTTAAATAAATACTCTTATTAGCCTTAATTTTAACTATTATTTGGAGTTTTATTAATTTATATTTTAATCTCTCCTTTTAAATATTAGCAAAGTACCCTTTCATGGTCAACCATATATCGAATATTTTTTTGCTTTTTTCATAAATAATTCGTATAATTATACTATATAATTATATTTTCTATTGATTTTTACCAGAATTAAATATATTTAAACTATTAAGGAGTGTTTTTATGAATATTTATGAAGAATCTTTAAAATTCCACGAAGAAAAGAGAGGCAAATATGAAATCAAACCAACTTGTGAAGTAAACAACGCAAAGGATTTAAGTCTTGCATACACCCCTGGAGTTGCAGAACCTTGTCGCGAGATACATAAAGATCCTACAAAAGCTTACATATATACTCGTAAATGGAACACAGTTGCTGTTATTTCTGATGGTACTGCTGTTTTAGGTCTTGGAGACATTGGGCCACTTGCCTCACTGCCTGTTATGGAAGGTAAAAGTGTTTTATTCAAAGAATTTGGTAATGTAGATGCATTTCCAATAGTTATTGATAATAAAAATGTAGATGAAATTGTTTCTACAATTGTAAACATTGCCCCTTCTTTAGGTGGGATAAACTTAGAAGATATTTCAGCACCTAGATGCTTTGAAGTTGAAAAGAGATTAAAAGAAAAATTAAATATCCCAGTATTTCATGATGATCAACACGGAACAGCTATTGTTGTTTTATCTGGCTTGTTAAATGCTTTAAAAATAGTAAATAAAAAATTAGAAGATATAAAGGTAGTTATAAATGGAGCTGGTTCTGCTGGAACTGCCATCTGTAAGTTATTACTTTCTTCTGGTGTTAAAAACATAGTAATGTGTGACATAGATGGTGTAATAAGTAGAGATAAAGATTTAAGCCATAATATCTATATGCAAGAATTAGCTAATATAACTAATCCAAATAATGAAACTGGTATGCTTAAAGATGCTATTAAAAATGCAGATGTATTTATAGGCGTTTCTGCTCCAAATATAGTTTCAAAAGAAATGGTTAAAACAATGAACAAAGATGGAATAATATTTGCTATGGCAAATCCAACGCCAGAAATATTCCCTGAAGATGCAAAGGAAGCTGGAATTGCTGTAATGGGAACTGGTCGTTCAGATTATCCAAACCAAATAAACAATGTATTAGCTTTCCCTGGAGTATTTAGAGGTGCATTAGATGTAAGAGCTACAGAAATTAATGAAGAGATGAAAGTAGCTGCTGCTTATGCAATTGCGAATGCTATATGTGATGAAGATTTAAATCCTGAATGCATAATTCCAAAGGCATTTGATTTAAAAGTTCAATCTTTAGTTGCAGAAGCTGTTAAAGAAGCTGCAATTAAAAGTGGAGTTGCTAGCATTTAATTAATAATAAAAAATAATTTATAGACATTAATTTAAGTATATTTTCAATAAGCCACCTATAAAATTTATATTTTTAGGTGGCTTATTAAAGTTTTATCCACAAAAATTATTTTTAAAGTTATACACAATATTGTTCTTTTTATTTATCCACAGATTAAATTGATCCCAGTTTTCCACAGGATAAAAATAATTCTTTATTCACAAAAATAAATTTTTAAAAGTAGAAATACTAATACCAAAAGATGAGTTATCTAAACATAATTAATTATAGACAATACCATAATATTTGATTAACCTAGAATTAATAATAATCCTAATTAGGAGTGATTGATATGAATGAATTACTGATACCTATAAGTAATGATGAATTTAAAAATAAAGTTAATATAAGATTTAATAATATATTAGAAGGCTTTGATTTATTTAAAAACTTTACTATTAAAGCTGACAATATAGAACATGGAGAAAATAAGATTATTCAATTTATAGAAAAAATTTTCGAAGAAAACAATTCTGAAGTTTATGTAGATTTTTATATAAATAAAATTTCATATCAAGATAAAGAAAAGCTTATTACTTTAGTTCCTGATCAAGATAAAAAAATATTAAAACTTCATTTAAATGCTAAACCTCATGATGGAGTTTTTTATAAGTTACTTAATAAAACTCTTATTCCATTTTTAGTTCGTTTAAATACAAGAGAGATTTTTTTTGTTACCTTTTATTTTACTAATAAATCTATTACCATATGGGGAAATTATGGCATGAATTTTCCTTGTTTCTTTAATAAACAAGAAGATTTAGATTTTTATTATAAGATATCTAAATCATTTGGTTTCTACAATTAAATAATATTTGCATAAATAGAAAAAATAGATGTCTAAAAATGATTTTATAAACCCTTTTTAGACATCTATTTAATGTTTACTATTTATATTGCTATAACTACATATTCTTAGACTTCTCTGCACATTTATCAATAGCTTGTATAACACTATTTCTAAACCCTAGTTTTTCTAATTCAACAACAGCATCAATTGTAGTTCCTCCAGGTGAACAAACCATATCTTTTAATTCTCCAGGATGTTTTCCTGTTTCTAATACCATTTTAGCAGACCCTAAGACACTTTGTGCGGCCATCTTATAAGCTTTAGCTCTAGTTATACCTAATTTTACAGCACCATCTGCCATAGCTTCTATAAACATAAATACGTATGCAGGCGATGAACCACATAAGGCAGTAAATCCATGAAAGTCTTTTTCATCTAATTGAACACATTCTCCAAAGCTTTCAAAAATTTTAAAGCAATAATCTAACTCATCTTTACTTGTATTTTTATTTGGGCACACTGCTGACATTGCTTGTCCCACAAGTGCGGGTGTATTTGGCATAGTTCTAATTATCTTAAAATCATCTCCAAGCCATTGTTCCATATTATCAATAGTAATCCCTGCTGCTACAGTAATAATTAACTTATCTTTAGTTAATTCTGATTTAATTTGATCTATTATTGCTTTGTACATAAAAGGCTTAACAGCTAAAATTATAATCTCAGCTTCTTTTGCAACAACCTTGCTATCTAAAGTTGTTATTACTTTAAACTGCTCTTCTAATTTCTTTGCAGATGATTCAGTTTTAGTAGAAATTATTATATTATTAGCTTTTATAAATCCTGATTTAATTAATCCTCCTACCATAGAACTGCCCATATTTCCACAACCTATAAATCCAATTTTTTTACTCATATCATAACCTCCATTTTAAAATTTTTTTTGATTGTGCCTTATTGTTATAAATTGAAATTTTATGATTTTATATAAAGATTTTAAATTTAATCCACCACAATCATAGAATAGCTTGTATTAATAATTCACAAACTACAATTAAATATGAAGGGAGGAATATATATGAAAGATAACTCTTTAATATATGATAATTCTTTAATAAACCAAAAAGATTTTATTAATGCTATTTTACATCCTACTCTAAAAGAACAACTTCCTAAATGTGAAATTAAAGAAACTCCAGAATTCTATTGCATAAATATAGATTCGTTTTATGCTAATAAGCATATATTAGAAATATCTTATAAAAATAATTTTTTAATATTAAAAATAAAATTTAAAAATAATATAGAAAACTCAACACCTAAAAAAATCTTCTATTTATTAAACATTGATTTGAACAATATTTTACTTCATGATTATAAACACAATGTAAAATTAATAATTCCAAAAGTTATTTAGCAGATATTTAATATAAATTTATTTATATTATCTTTATAAAATTATCATATTATTAGGAACATTTAACGATATAAAAAATGTTTAAGGCACACGAAAGAAAATAACAAGTCAATGATGCAAAATAGATTAGCATGCTGATCTTTTATTTTTTTGAATGTGCCTAATCCTTAAAAACTTAACTTTTAATATTTTTTCTCATTCACTAAACTTTTATTCTCTATGAATTACATCTAAATTTCCAAACTTACTGTATTGTCCAAGCCAAGCAAGTTTTGCAGTTCCTACTGGACCATTTCTTTGTTTAGCTATTATACATTCTCCAATGTTTTTATCTTCAGTTTCTTTATTGTAATACTCATCTCTATATAGGAACATAACTATATCTGCATCTTGTTCTATAGAACCTGATTCTCTTAAATCTGATAGCATTGGTCTATGATCTGCTCTTTGTTCAGGTGCACGTGATAATTGTGATAATGCTATTACTGGGCACTCCATCTCTTTAGCTAATGCTTTAATAGATCTAGATATTTCAGATACTTCTTGTTGTCTATTATCACTAGAAGCACCTCCAGACATAAGTTGTAAATAGTCTATAACAATTAAATCTATTCCATACTCTATTTTAAGCCTTCTGCATTTTGATCTCATTTCCATAACAGTCACGCCTGCACTATCATCTATATAAATTTTTGCCTTTGAAAGTGGTCCTGCTGCCATAGCAATATTCTCCCAATCTTTATCTTCCAAAGTTCCTGTTCTAAGCTTTAGCATATCAACATTTGCTTCTGAGCAAAGCAATTTATAAGCTAATTGCTCCTTAGACATTTCTAAAGAAAATATTACAACACTTTTATGCTCTCTAAGTGCTGCATGTTCTGCTATGTTTAACGCAAATGTTGTTTTTCCCATTGAAGGTCTAGCTGCAATTAATATCATATCGCCACTTTGAAATCCAGAAGTTTTTGCATCTAAGTCAGTAAATCCAGATCCAACACCAGTAATTTCACCTTTATTATTAAAGAGTTTTTCTATTTGTGCAAATCCTCTTTCTAATACATCACTTAATGGCTCAAAATCCTTTGATGTTTTTTTTTCAGCTATGTTAAATATTTTCTTTTCTGCAATATCTACAACATTTTCTACTTGACTTTGATTATTATAACTTTCTTCAATTATTGCAGTTGATGCCTTAATAAGTTTTCTTAAAGTAGACTTATCAGAAACAATTTTTATGTATGCACTAAGATTTGCAGTAGTTGGCACAGAAGAACTCAATTCTGTTATATATGTTACTCCACCCGATCTTTCAAGCATATCTGTGCTTTTTAAATATTCCAATAAGGTTAATAAATCTATTGCTATATCATTTCTAAACATCTCTAATATAGTTTTATATATTACCTTATGACCATCTCTATAAAAATCCTCTTCTTCTAAGCTTTCCAATACTTTTGCAATAGCATTCTTATCTATAATCATAGATCCTATAACTGATTGTTCTGCTTCTATACTTTGAGGCAAACTTCTCATAACTGATGCATCCAAGTTCTGTTCCTCCCTTCTAATTATCAAATGACAATTATTTTTTGTGCTTTTTCATATGTAATTTAAATCATTCTAATTCTATCATTTCTTAATCATAAAAAAAAGCCTCCTAATTATTAAGGGAGACTTATTTTTTTGAATGTGCCTAACTAAATGCAATATCCATAAGTTGTTCTATTGATTCTATAGTTTTAACTTCTATATCTTCAGTATTTAAAGGAATTTCTTTTTCATTATCTTTTGGAACTAAAACAAGTTTTATTCCCATTCTTCTAGCACCATATATTTTCTCAAATATTCCCCCAACAGGTTTAACTTTACCTTGAAGAGATATTTCCCCTGTAATTGCTATATCTTGCCTTGCAGGTTTATTTAATAATGAACTTATTATACAAATAGTAATAGCTGCTCCTGCTGAAGGTCCATCTATTTTTCCCCCACCAATAACATTAACATGAATATCATAATCCTTAATGTCCTTATCTGTTAAGTTTCTAATAACTGATGCAGCATTAAATACAGAATCTTTAGCCATAGATCCTGCCGTATCATTAAACCTAACTACACCAGTTCCCTTTTTCTTAGCTAGGAAAACAGCTGCTTCAATTTCTATTGTAGATCCTAAAAAGCCACTTACGCCTAATCCATAAACATGACCTATTTCTCTTTTATTTGTATTTATTAGTCTTTCAATTGGAGTATACCTTCCAATTGATATTACCTCATCCAAGTCTGATAATTTTATTTCTAAATTATCTATAAATTCTTTACTACAATGTAATGCATATCCATATGCATCTGTTAATATATTTACAGCTTTTCTACCTTCAAAAGTATAATTACTAATTTTTTGTGCAACACCATCTTCTAATCTAACCTTTAGCTTCCTTGCAGCATCTTCTACTATAAGTATTATATCAGATGAAGAAAGAGGTTCAAAATATACTTCTGTACATCTTGATCTTAAAGCTGGATTGATTTCACTTGGACTCTTAGTTGTAGCTCCAATCAAAACAAAATCTGCTGGTGCTCCATTATCAAAAAGGTACTTAATATATTTAGGAATCATCTCATCATCTGGGTCATAATATGATGATGAAAATTCAACTCTCTTATCTTCTAAAACCTTTAAAAGTTTATTTTGAAGCATAGAATCTAATTCTCCAATCTCATCTATAAACAATATGCCTCCATGAGCCTGAGTAACTAATCCCGGCTTTGGTTCCGGTATACCAACTTCTGCTAAATCTCTTTTACTTCCTTGATATATGGGATCATGTACTGAACCTAATAGGGGATTTGTTATTTCTCTAGGATCCCATCTTAATGTAGTTCCATCAACCTCAACGAATTTAGATTTATCATCAAATGGAGTAAATGAAAGTTTCTTCACTTCATCTAATGCAAGTCTAGCTGCTGTAGTCTTACCCACTCCTGGTGGTCCATATAATATTATATGCTGTGGGTATGGTGATGAAAGCTTTGATATTAATGATTTAATAGCCCTTTCTTGACCAATTACTTGATTAAAATGCATTGGTCTTAAAAAACTCATAATATTTTTGCTTATAGTTCTGTCATCTAATTCTGATAAATAATTCAATTTACTTATAGTCTTCTTGTTTTCAACACCTTTTTGCTTATTTATTACAGAAAGTCTAACTTCATCTATGTACTTTTCTTGTTTTTCCATAATGGATTGTTCAACTTGAGATTCGATCTTATTTTGAACATACCTCTTAGCTAACTCATTTGAAATCAATCTTACAGTTTTATCTATAGCTTTTTGTAATTCATCTTTTTTAGGTATAACCTTTAAATTTTTACCTTCAGCTAATATAGTATTTAATGCAAAAACTCTCTCGCAAGGATTTGATGATTGTATAAATTTATCTAATTTAAATCTAACTGTTCTAGCTCTAAATGCACCTTTATCAAGAACATTTTTAGTTATAGAAAATAATGCTTCTATTTGTGATTCTAACGATAAAGTTCCTGAAATAATATCTTGTAATAAGTCTACGTTATCATATGAATTCAAAATTAATCCTCCTTATGCTTGTGGAACAATAATCACCTTCATTTTAGTACTAACTTCTGGATATAATTTAACATCTATTTCATATCCACCGGCTAATTTTATTGTATCCATAACAATCTTCTTTTTGTCTATTTCAATCTTGTACTGCTCTTTAATTAATTCAGCAACATCTTTACTAGTAATAGCACCAAACAATTTTCCACTTTCTCCTGTCTTGGCTTTTATTGTTATTTCTTTTCCCTTTAACTCTCCAGCTAATTTCTGTGCTGCTTCAAGTTCAGCTAATTTTTGTTTTCTTTCATTTTCTTTTTTATTATTTAAAATATGCATATTTGAATCGTTACCTTCTTGTGCTAATTTCCTTGGAAATAAAAAATTTCTTGCATATCCATCTGATGCTTCAATAACATCACCTTTTTTACCTATTTTTTTAACATCTTGTAATAAAATAACCTTCATATCTATTCACCTATCCTTAAATAATTTTTCATTGCTTCTTTTAATTCACAAATTACATCTTCAATTGTCCTATTTGATATTTTACCGCCAGCAATATTCATATGTCCTCCACCACCTAATGCTTCTAGGACAACTTGAACATTAATATCGCCAACAGATCTTCCGCTAATATATATATCATCATTTATTTCCCCTAAAACAAAGCTTACAGAGATTCCTGAGATATTTAATAACTTATCAGCAGCTTTTGCTATAATTACAGTATCTATGTTTTTAGGTGTTATTGCAATAGCCGTATTATCATTTACTTCTGCTGATTTTATTGTTTCTGCAATAAGCAAATAATCTTCTAAATCATCAGTAAACATTTTTTTTATTTCAATTGGATCTGCACCCAAAGATTTTAAGAATGATGCAGCATCAAAAGTTCTAACTCCTGTTTTAAAAGAAAAACCTTTAGTATCCATAAAAATACCTGCAAGCAACCCTTCTGATTCTGTTCTTGTTAAATTAGGTTTATCAACCATATACTGAATAATTTCAGTAACCATTTCAGATGTAGATGATGCATATACTTCTATATAATTTAATATATCATGTTCTATCATATCAGGGCTTCTTCTATGGTGATCTATTATAACCTTTCTTTCTGCTGTTTCTACTAATGTCAAGTCAGCAATATAGCTCTTATTATGAACATCTACAATAATAACTAACGTTTTACTATCTAACTTATCCTTTGCATTTTCTACAGATATAAATAAATCATCATATTTGGATTCTTTGTTTAATTTATTTAAGTAATAATCAATAGCATTAGTATCATTATCTAATACAATATTACAAGTCTTACCTAGTTGTTTAACAACACTAGCTAATCCAACTGCTGATCCAAAGCAATCCATATCAGGATTTTTATGTCCCATAATATATACTTTACTACTTTCATAAATTAATTCACCTAAAGCTCTCGCAATAACTCTTGCTTTTACTTTAGTTCTTTTTTCTATCTCTTTAGTATTACCACCAAAGAATTTTATATCATTATTAGTCTTGATCACAACTTGATCTCCACCTCTACCTAATGCTAACTCTTTTGCTATGTTGGCGTTATTATAATTCTCTAAAGGAGAAATTCCGCCTTTTCCTACACCTATACTTAATGTGACCTCAATGGAATTACCCTTATCAATTTTTGAAATTATTTCTATTATATTAAACTTTTGTTTTATTTCATCTTTAATATATTTATCTTGAATAGATAACACATACTTATTAGTATCATATCTTTTAATCATTGCTTTTAAATTATTAGCATAGGAATTTATCGTTCTTTCTATTTCAGCAACCAAAAGAGGCCTGTTATTTTCATCAGTTTTTTCTAATGCTTCAGTAAAATTATCTACTTCTATTAACATTACACTTTCCTGTGTAGTTTCATAATCTATAAGTTTTGTTATGTCATTAAAAGACAGTAAATATAAGTACTTTTTATTTTTTGTTTCAATTAAAGTAGCATACACATCATATATTTTACCATTAATGCTTAGCCTTTGGTGTAAATTATCCTCATGCTTTAGTATATTATCTAGATTTAGTCCTCTAGTTATACTTAAAATATTTTTTTCTGAATCATCTTGGTTAGATTTCAATGTATTAAATAAATGATTATACCACGCTAATTCTCCATCTTCTTTTATCAAAGCTAGTGGATAAATAAATTTTAATACATTATCTGATATACCATTATTTATGCTTTTTATAAATTCATTGTCATCATTTTCCTTTTCCCAATAATAATTTAATTCATAAAAATTATCTATCAAATAGATTA
>Ga0183100_1001585_pt1 | contig 11148 bp, 10 predicted proteins | sample Biomet2_FD_127789 | JGI IMG/M metagenome (GOLD analysis project Ga0183100, IMG submission 127789) | Microbial communities from bioreactor (seeded with anoxic lake sediment) at LBNL, California, USA - Biofuel metagenome 2 | ecosystem: Engineered > Bioreactor > Anaerobic > Unclassified ...
GAATCGGGCTGCGCCCGTTCGTGAATCGCGGCGGCGGCCAGCCTTTGGCCGATGTAGCGGTGAACAATGTTAGTCGGACGAACCCCATGCAAAATGCCCCATGGAGCTTTGTCTTTCCCAAGGTCTTCTACAAATATATGATAAAGGTTCAGCTTTATCATGCGGTGCAGAGCGGCCCCCGGCCGTTCATCCGGTTCAGCCGCCATCGTCCTGCTAAACTGGACGCTCACGTCATCGACAAGGGTAACGCTCGTCGTCACCTTCGGCACTGGGCCAGGCTGCTGTTCGTTTACAATTTCCAGCCGTTCATAATCAAATGGGCCCTGCTCGCTGATTTCAACTTTAAACAGCGTCAAAATTTCTTTTACAATCTTGACTATAACCTCTTTATCGCTGCTTAAATAAAAACTTTTAATCTTCACGTTTTTTTTGGCACTCCTGACAATAGCCGTAAAATTTCACCTGATGATCTACGATTTGAAAATGACTCTTATCCGCCACATCGGTTTCCAGTGGTTCAAGCAGATCATCCGCAAACTCCTTTACCTCCCCGCACTGCAGGCAGATCAGATGATGATGCTGGTGCTGCGCCGGATCGCTTCCCGTCACTTCATAACGGCTTCTCCCATCACCAAAATCCATTTTTTGCAAAATACTCAGGCTGCACAGCAGTTCCAGGCTGCGATATACCGTGGCTAAGCCAATTTCCGAACGCTTATCCCGCAGAATATCATGAACATCCTCTGCACTCAGATGCTTGCCCGGGTGATCCACAAACACCTGCAACACGGTTTGGCGCTGGGGCGTCAGCTTATGCTGGCGTTCCTGCAGCTTTTTTTTCAGATCATCCATTATAACTTTTTTCGGCATGATATTTTCCCCTCTACCATCATAACTTTCCTGTTTGCAGCTGCACAGAAAAATAATTTTATGATTCAAATACTATTATTCTATCAAAAACAGCCACATAATACAAAGAAAATTTCATTCATCGCGTTTTTTAAGCAAAATAGGGGTTATTTTCACGTTCCCAGCCTATTCTGGTGGTGCCTCCATGTCCCGGATAAACCGCCGTATCATCTGGAAGCAACAGCAGTTTTTGGCGAATCCCATCTAAAAGCTGTTGCATGCTTCCGCCGGGGAAATCGGTTCTCCCGACCGAGCCAGCAAACAAGGTGTCCCCGCTAAACAGCACACCGCTACCAAGCAGACAAACGCCGCCCGACGTATGCCCTGGTGTATGCAGTACCGTCAACGATTCCTGCCCAAAGGTCAGTACCATGCCGTCGGCCAGAAGCTCATCCGCCGGCGGAGAAATGATATTCTGATCCCAATAGACCGATAAATTTTCTTTCGCACTGGCAAGCATGCTTTGATCGGCCGCGTGAATACACAATGGTGCATTGGGCAGTGATGCTTTCAGTTCTGCATTGGCGCCTATATGATCGGCATGACCATGGGTGTTGATAATATATCTGACGACAAGGCCCTCTTGGCGAATATAATCGAGAAGTTCCTGTCCATCTGCTCCAGGATCAATTACAACGGCTTCTTTCGTTATCGGATCCGAAGCTATATAGCAGTTGACGCCAAGCGGCCCGACCATTATAGATTCAATTTTCATCCATTATTCCTCTTTCGCACTCGATGTCATGGTTCTTGTAACACTGTAGACATCCTTTAGTCGCCTGAATTTCGTCATGATCTGCTCAAGCTGCAAGGCATTTCTGACATCAAGGCTCATCGTCACGATTGATGTCTTGTTGCTTTTATTTGCCCGGGCATAAACCGAGCTGATATTGATCTTTGATTCAGATGGCACCGCTAAAATCATCGTCAATACCCCGGTTTTATCATTGCAGGTAATATCGATAGCCACCGTATAGACTTTGTCGAGACCTATATCCCAGCTGACTTCAATAACACGGGCAAAATCGCTGTTTTCATTGATTACATTGGAACAGTCTGACCGATGCACCGAGACTCCACGCCCCCGGGTAATATAGCCGGTAATCGCATCGCCCGGTATCGGATTGCAGCAGCGGGCCAGACGGACCAACAGGCCATCTTCCCCCTCGACAAGAATGCCATGGCTTGACTTTTTCTTTTCTCCCTGCGGTCTGATTTTTTCCAAAAGCTGCGATATATCGGGCGGTGTTGCCTTCTGCACTTCTTTTTTATAAAGCTCAATCAGTTTGGTCAAAATCCCGTTAATCGTGATCCCGCCATACCCCAAGGCTGCCAGCAGATCATCCTCGCTGAGTATATTGAGCTTCTTGGCTACCAGCATCAGGCGATTTTCCTTAAGCAGTTCTTTCGGATCAAAGCCCAGTCGCTTGGCTTCTTTTTCAATCAGTTCGTTGCCGCGAACAATATTTTCTTCCCGCTTGGCTTTTTTGAACCACTGCCGGATTTTGTTGCGCGTTTCCGAAGACGCGACAATATTGAGCCAATCGCGGCTTGGGCCATTGTTTTGCTTATTCGTCGCAATTGCCACAATGTCGCCGTTTTTCAGCTTATACTCAAGTGGGACAATTCTGCCGTTGACTTTTGCCCCAATGCAGTGGTGTCCGACATCCGTATGAATCCGATAGGCAAAGTCAAGCGGAATCGAGCCCTTCGGCAAGTCAATTACATCCCCTTTAGGCGTAAAGACAAACACCTCATCGGAAAACACGTCGACCTTCAAAGCCTCTACGTATTCACGCGGATCACTCAGTTCCTGCTGGAGATTGACCAGCTGGCGAAGCCAGGAAAGTTTTTGGTCATATTCCTTTGCTGCCCCAACACTTTTGCCGCTTTCTTTATATTTCCAATGAGCAGCAACTCCGTATTCAGATACCTTGTGCATCGTAAAGGTCCTGATCTGGATTTCCAGCGGATAGCCATTAGCGGCAATCACCGTCGTATGCAAAGACTGATAGCCATTCGACTTTGGCATAGCAATATAGTCCTTAAACCGGCCAGGCAACGGCTTCCACATTGCATGTATAATCCCCAGCACCCCATAGCAGTCCTTAACACTTTCGACTAAAACTCGGACCGCCGACAGATCATAAATCTCGCTGATATCCTTGTGATCACGTTTCATTTTTTTATAGATACTATAAAAATGCTTCGCTCTTCCCTGTATCTCCGTTTTTATACCAGCCTTGTCGAGCTGGACCTGCAGCTGAGCTGTCGACTCCTCAATAAACTGCTGACGCTCGCGGCGCTTTTGTTTTACCTTCTCCACAAGTTCATAATAGGTTTCCGGTTCCAGATACCGGAGGCAAAGATCTTCCAACTCCCATTTGACATTGGAAATGCCCAGCCGATTCGCCAGTGGCGCGTATATCTCTAAGGTTTCCTTAGCAATGCGCTTTTGCTTGTCTTCCCGCATAAACTTCAGTGTCCGCATATTATGCAGGCGATCTGCCAGTTTGATCAAAATTACGCGAATATCCTTTGCCATGGCCAAAAACATCTTACGATAATTTTCGAGCTGCTGCTCTTCTTTTGATTTGTATTCAATCCGGCTGAGTTTTGTAACGCCGTCAATCAGCATTGCTACCTCTTCGCCAAATAATTCGCGCATCTGTTCAATGGTATAGGTAGTATCCTCAACCACATCGTGCAATAAGGCCGCACTAATGGTCAGCGGATCAATCTGTAAATCCGCCAGAATCTTAGCCACGCTGAGCGGATGGTGAATATACTCTTCCCCCGATATCCGCTTTTGACCGGCATGGGCAGCGTGTGCCAGATCATAGGCCTGACGAATCAGTCCAACTTCCGCATCCGGCTGATACTGCACAACAGCGTCAATGACCTCTTCAATTGTAACTGACGAATCCTCTATTTCTCTCATTTCATTCAACCCCATAAACAATATCATCACAAAGAAACAATTTTACATGGTATCATTATAACATATTTTACAAAAATCACCGCTTAATTTATCTAAGGGCGGTAAAATTGTCAATTTTGTTTCATTTGGGCCTTAGCAAAGGTAGGCGAATCCATTAAATCACACTTCCCCTTCACCTCCGGTAAAAGAAAAGATCCATCACCTGCTGGCTGCAGCAGCTGAAGTTCCTGCAGAACCTTGACACTCCGCCGGACAAGCAGCCCGGAGATCACCTTCCGATAATGCTGCTGATACATTTCAGCCAAAAGCAGCTCCTGTATAAAGACATGGTCTGCTTGATTTTTTTGTCCTTTGAGTAGCAAGTAAACTCTGCCTATTTCCTCCCGTGTCGGGAAAGGAGCTTCAGCCGGCCGCAAATCCTGTACCTTTAGCTGTACAGATGTCCGTCCTTGCCAGACATTGAGTTCTGGTTGAAAGGCGACATCGAGTTCTGTCCCCTGAAGGTCCGGCGCTTGTTCTCCCTTATTCCAGGCTATGGCACTGGCACTTGCCCGTCCCTGCGTCAGTTCCAGGCGCAGGTGTGCTCCTTCCCGGCCCATCTTTTTGGCGCTGCGCACCGCTGTATTTTGACAAGCGAACAGGGGACGCGGGTTTCCCATACCATAAGGCTCAAGCGCAGCCAATTCTTCAATCAGCTGTGGTTCCACTGCGGTTATCGGCAGAGACGCCTCAATATTTAGCACGGGAATATAATCCGCCGCCGTCAATTTTGTCGCGGCAATTTCACTAAGCTTGTCGCGAAGCAGTGGTATATTCTCCGGCAGAACGCTCAGTCCGGCGGCTTGGGCATGTCCGCCAAACCCCAGCAGAATATCTTCACAATCAGCCAGGGCCTCATACATATGAAATCCACGAATGCTACGGCAGGAGCCTTTGCCAATGCCGTCTTTAATGCCAATGATAATTACCGGTTTATAATATTTTTCTACAATTCGCGAAGCCACAATGCCGATAACACCTGAATGCCAGTTTTCTCCAGCCAAAACGAGTACCTTCTCGCGCTCTATTTCGATTTCTTCCAAAGCAGCTTCTGCGGCCTCAAGAATTTCTCGTTCCGTCAACTGCCGCTCTATATTTTCTTCATTGAGCTGATTGGCAATCATCCGAGCCGCCGACGCATCTGTTTTCAGCAGGAGATCTACCCCGGCAGCAGCACTGGCCAGACGGCCAGCCGCATTGAGACGTGGGGCTAGAACAAACCCGACATGCCCGGCATCTATTCGCTTGCCCTCCAGGTCGCAGACATCGATCAATGCCGCCAATCCGGCAATTTGGGTCTTATTCAGTTCTGCCAGTCCACTTTTGACAATACGCCGGTTTTCGCCCAGTAGCGGCACAATGTCAGCAATGGTTCCCAGCGCCACAAGCTCGAGATCACAGTCGAAGGTGGTCTGCTTGAGCTTTTGCCATAGCGCCTGACACAGTTTAAACGCCACGCCGACGCCGGCAAGATTTTTGTCCGGATACGAGCAATCCTCCCGATGCGGGTTGACAACCGCCAGGGCCGGCGGTAACTCAGCGCCCGGCAAATGATGATCCGTGATGATCACATCCATCCCGCGAACAGCAGCAATCTCACTGACAGCACTGATCCCGCAGTCGACTGAAATCAGCAGATCATTCTCCTCTGTCAGCTTTGCCAGTGCTGCCGGATTGAAACCGTACCCTTCTTTTTGCCGGTCGGGGATATAAAAATCTACGACAGCATCGAGCCTTCGCAGCGCCCGCACAAGCAGCGCGGTTGCAGTAATTCCATCGACATCGTAGTCTCCATAAATCACAATTCTTTGCTGCTCTGCGATCGCGGCCTCAATCCGCCTGACAGCCTTATCCATATCTTTAAGCAGCCCGGGGTCATGGAACGGTTGCTTCTCCACGGCCAAAAAGCGGCTGGCACTTTCCTGGTCCGCAAAGCCTCGGTGCAACAAGATTCCGGCCAAAACTTCCGATATTCCAAGCTGTCCGGCTAATATTTTTTTTTGTTCGGCATCCTCTGCCGCAAAGTTCCATATTTTTTGCATATGTTTCCCTTCCTGCCGTGATTATAATGTCAAAAAACAGAGCACAGGCAAATACCCGTGCTCTGCGTGCTTTTATTTAGCTGTAGCAGGCTTTCCGTCTGATGACTTTTTCCCGCCCCATTCTCTGAAATCAACCCACAGCGGGCTGGCAATAAAAATTGACGAATAGGCGCCAATCGCAAAACCAACCAACAACGCAAAGGAGAAATCCTTTGTCGTATCCCCGCCAAAAAAATACAAGGCAAATGTCGTAAACAAGACCGTGCCAACCGTGTACAGGCAGCGGGTCAAGGTCTGATAAATACTTGTATTAACCAGAAGTTCTACATCGCCCCCGCGTCTAAAGTGCAGTTTCAGATTTTCCCGGACCCGGTCAAAAATAACAATAGTATCACTAACCGAGTAGCCGACAATCGTCATCAATGCCGCCACAAAAGTGACATCGACCTGTTTTTGCAGCAGAGAAAAAACGCTGAGTACAAACAAGACATCATGTACCAGGGCCAGTACGGCCGCAATCCCAAATTTAAATTCAAAACGGTACGAGATATAGAGTACGATCATGCCCCAGGAAAGCAGTGTCGCCCAAAGTGCCTTCCACATCAGCTCAGAGCCCATGGTAGCACCGACTTTTTCCTCCCGCAGCACACTGTAATTTCCTAAAGACGACTTCATGGCCGCCATAATTTCCTTGCGGTCATTTTCTTCAAGGTCAACCGTGCGAATCATGACATCCTGCGCCGTGGTTGCACTACTTTCTTCCCCGGACAGCTGAATCATACTGTTGTCAAGCTGGTACTCCTTTAAGACGTCCCGAACCTCGGCAATCCCGACTGGCCGCTCAAACTTAAGCTCCATAAGGGTGCCGCCGGTAAAATCAATGCTCAGATTAAAACCTCTTGTAAACATGCAGATGATTCCCGGAATAATAATCAGCAGCGACAGCGCATACCAAATTTTTCGTCTACCAATGATATCAAATTTTTTCATTGCTATTCACCTCCGCCGCGCGGGCCGATGCCCCGTAAATGCCAGGACTTTTAAACAAATTTGCCCCAATCAAAAGCCGCAGCATATACTGCGTAAAAGTCGTTGCTGTAAACAAGCTTAAGACTGTACCGACTCCCAAGGTAACGGCAAAGCCCCGCACGGTGCCAGACCCCATAAAAAAGAGGACCAGCGCTGCCAGAATCGTTGTCGTATGCGAATCAAATATTGTCATAAAAGCACGCTTATAACCGGCTTCCATGGAAAAGCGCAGGCTTTTGCCCAGCTGATACTCTTCTTTAAAATGCTCGAATATCAGCACGTTGGCATCTACCGCCATCCCAATCGACAGGATAATCCCGGCAATACCCGGCAGCGTCATCGTCGCGTTGAGCATCTTTAAGACAAACAGCAGCATCAGGACATATGCCATCAGGCTGATGTCAGCAATAAAGCCCGGCAGACGATAAAACAAAATCATAAACAAAATAACGGCACCAATGCCGATCGCAAAAGCAAATTCGCTCTTGACTTTGGAATCCTGTCCGAGCGTCGGGCCTACAGTTCTTGTTTCAACAAGATTAACCTTTACCGGCAGCGACCCCGAACGCAGCATAATCGCCAAATTATGTGCCTCTTCAAGAGTTCTCGAACCCGTAATTACCGCCTTACCGCCAGTAATCGGCTCATTGACATGCGGCGCCGTGAGAACTTCTCCATCGAGCAGGATTGCAATTTTTTTACCGACATTTTTCGTCGTCAAATCGGCAAATTTACGGCCGCCTTCATCGCTAAACTCAAGCGCAACCAAGTTCTGATTGCTCTGGTCTGTCTCTTCCTTGGCATCCTTCAAATCCGTTCCTGTCAATACCGTATTGCCGGCTTCATCCTTAAATTCCAGCATTGCAGTCTTCCCGAGAATCTTGATTGCCTTGTCTGGATCTTTAATGCCCGGAAGTTCGACGATAATCCGCCGTTCTCCCTCCCGCTGAATCAGCGGCTCTGTCAGACCCAGTTCATTGACTCGTTTCTCGATAATTTTGACTACACGCTGCATGGCGTCCTCATTTACTGCTGCCTGCGGAGTATCTACCCCTTCCAGCACAACATGCGTACCGCCCTGCAGATCAAGCCCCTGTCGGATTGAGTATGCCAGTGGTGACACAAACGCCGCAAACCCTCCGACAATCACAACGATAAGGGCAATCAGTTTTATCAAACTGTCCTTTCTCACTCTAGTCCCTCCTATGTATGGCCCGTCAGCACATACTCTTTTATGTAAAATTCCATCGGCACTAAAAAGTGCCGGACGTTTCCTGTGCTTTTATAAAAGCAATGACTTTTTCCAGTACCTCTTGCTCTGTTAGCTCATCTGTCTGAAGATATAAATCGACATGCGCTCTGGCATCACGCAAACGCTCATGCTGTGCCTGGAGCCGTGACTCATCCCAGTAAACCAGGCGGCGTTTTTTTATTGCCGCCAGGCTGGCGTCAATCATAATAAGCAAATCTGGCGCATGCTTGTTCCAAAACTTTTTTATACAGGAATGTTCCTGCGCGACATTATAGGCATTGAAGCCTGCTGTTTTAAGACCTTGGACAAGCGTCGTCTTCCCCGAAGCACAGACGCCAACAATAGCAATCACCATCACGCCCAACCCCTCTTTAAAATGGATAAGAGGCACTTAAATGCTGTACCTTATTACTCTGTTCTGCCTTGTCACAGATTCCCATGACAACCACCGTCATGTCATCCCCCGGCTTTTCGTGGTCTACCTGCAGGGCATAATCCAAAATGCTTTGGGCAATAAACTCTGCATCCTCGGCAGTATTTTCCATGATGATTTTTTCAATCACTGCAAAATCCGCCTGCGGCAGCCCGGCCTTGCGTCCGGCAGCCTGTATCCCGTCGGTATAGGATATAATCAGCATCCCCGGAGAAAAAGGAACCTCGTACATCAGCGGCTTCATATGACGATGAACGCCGATCGGATTGACTTCCTCATCGTATATAGACAGATATTCCTCCGTCTTCACGATGACCGGGCAATTCGAATTGCGGCTGATAACAATGGTTTCCGTTTCCAGATCCGCACTGAGCACAGTAAGGGTACAGGATACCTTGCGATCTTTCATCGCATACAGATAATCATGCACCGCCCGGGCCACTGCCCCATCGCGGGCGCCATCCATAATCAGCGATACCGCCTTGTTTACAACCCAACTGCTGGTATGATGTGCTGACAGACCACTGCCTTGCCCATCGGCAAGGACAGCCGAAATCCCACCATGGGGACGCTCGGCTATCTCACAGCAATCACCGGAATGAGATACTGCATATTTTTTTGTCTTAGCTATGCCAATTTTTATTTCCATAACAATCCCGCCCAGTTATATATCTTTTGGCCTGGAAGCTACGAGCGCACAAGGCCATCTGGCAGCAGTAATGCCGTCAATTTACAATCATGCGTCTCTGCTGGCAGGTGTTCCAGCAGCTGGCAGTCAAAAGCCAGTCCTAATGAAAAAGCCTGGCTGGCCAACACAAGATATCGGTCATAAAAGCCGCCTCCCATGCCAAGGCGCCCGCCATCGCTGCTAAAGCCAGCCCCGGGAACAATTATCAGATCCACTGCCGCTGGAGCAATCACCTCTGCACCAACCGGAGCCGTCGCTATCGAAAAATCCCCCGGCATAAGCTCCAGCAGCGAATGCAGCCGAACCGCCTCCATCGTGCCACCAGCGCGATCGACAACCTGCGGTACGCAGACTGTTTTTCCCGCTGCCAGCGCGTGCTCGATAATATGATTGGTTTGCACTTCATCGGGCATTGCCACATAGCAAAACAGGCATTTGGCCGTTTTAAACTCGGGCAGCAGGACAAGCTGATCAAAAATCCTCTGACTTTGCTCTTCGATCACGGCCGGTGAAAGCTGGCGCCGCCGCGTCAAAACCTGGCGGCGCAGAAGCTGCTTGGCTGCTGCCGTCTGGCTATCGGACAAAGCCTTACTTGGCGTCTGCTTCATCTTGTGAAACATTGGCACTGATAGAGGCCCGTGCCACCTGAATTTCAACATTGTCAGCGATCTTCAGCTTTATGACGTTCTCATGAATCGCTGTAATTTCTCCATAAATGCCGCCAAGCGTCAACACCCGGTTGCCCTTTTTCAGTGTTTCCAGCATTCCTATACGGCGTTTTTGTTCTTTTTTCTGCGGCTTGTACAGCAAAAAGTAAAAGAGCACAACCATAAAGACAATCGGTCCGTAGGATACGATCAATCCTGTTGTTTCTGCATCCATTGCCAAATCCCCCCTAAATCATATATTCAGTCACAATTTTATTAATTTCGACAGCCAGCGCGGAAGTCCTTTAAAATCAATGGACATAGCCAGCTAAAAATTTCTTGCGAAACTCGACAAAACGATCTTCAAGAATTGCCTGTCGCATCTGACGCATGAAATCCTGCAGGAAATAGAGATTATGCATCGTCATCAAGCGCAGGCCAAAAATTTCATTGACCCGTACAAGATGGCGAATATAGGCGCGTGAATAATTGCGACAAGCATAACAGCCGCAATTTTCATCAATCGGCCCGAAATCATGAGCGTATTCAGCATTTTTAATCACAAGACGCCCCTTCCAGGTCATTGCCGTGCCATTGCGGGCAACCCTGGTCGGGAAAACACAGTCAAACATGTCGATACCATGCATTACGCCTTCCACCAGACAGTCCGGCGTACCTACTCCCATCAGGTAGCGAGGCTTGGTCTGCGGCAGCTGGCTTACAGTGTGCTCTAAAATTTCATACATCATGTCTTTAGGCTCACCGACACTAAGTCCGCCAACAGCATATCCCGGAAAATCAAGCTCGAGCAAGTCATTCACGCTCATGGTCCGCAGATCCTTGTACATTCCACCCTGAACAATGCCGAACAATCCCTGATCGTCCCTCGTCAGCGTATCCTTGCAGCGCTTAGCCCAGCGAGTCGTCCGCAAGGTGGATTGCTTGGCATATTCATGATCTGCCGGATATGGCACGCATTCGTCAAATGCCATAATGATATCCGCCCCGAGGTCCATCTGGACTTTGGTGGCAACTTCCGGCGACAAGAATTTTTTCGAACCGTCAATATGGGAGCGGAACGTTACGCCTTCTTCCGTGATTTTGCGCAGATCTCCCAGGCTGAACACCTGAAAGCCGCCGCTATCCGTCAAAATGGCCCGGTCCCAGT
>Ga0183100_1001586_pt1 | contig 11121 bp, 9 predicted proteins | sample Biomet2_FD_127789 | JGI IMG/M metagenome (GOLD analysis project Ga0183100, IMG submission 127789) | Microbial communities from bioreactor (seeded with anoxic lake sediment) at LBNL, California, USA - Biofuel metagenome 2 | ecosystem: Engineered > Bioreactor > Anaerobic > Unclassified ...
GACCCTTTCTTATAAAAACAATTGAAACAATAAAGCTGGGTACCGGAATCCCCCAGATATTTAATGATGAAGTCATTATCCCATCATTTTTAAACAGAGGAGTTACACTGCAGGATGCCAGAAACTATGCTGTTGTTGGCTGCGTTGAACTATCCATACCTGGCAAAACTTATGGACTGCACGATATTGCATTATTTAATCTTCTTAAAGTAATGGAGCTATCCTTAAAAGAACTTAAATATAAAGAGAATGTTTTGTTTTCAGATATTATTAATAAAATAGAGGAGAATACTGACAAATACGTCAGTCTTATGGTTAAAGGATCAAATATAGTTGATATCTGCCATAAGGATTTTGCTCCAACTCCATTTTTGTCCTGCATAATCGATGATTGTATAAATAAAGGAATCGATCTGACTTATGGAGGAGCTAAATATAATTTCTCAGGAGTGCAGGGAATTGGAGAAGCAAATTTAAGCGACTCACTGTATGCTATAAAGAAATTAGTTTATGAAGAGAAAAGACTAACCTTAAAAGAACTTATAGATATACTGGATAATGATTTCTCTGGGGAAGAAAATGAAAAATTAAGGATAAGATTAATAAACAAATATGATAAATATGGTAATGATGTGGAGGAACTGGATCTTCTGGGGTCTAAAATTCATAGATACTATTGTGAGATGGTAGAGAAACATACTAATGTAAGAGGTGGTATGTTTATACCGGGAGCCTATACCGTTTCTGCCCATATTCCATTAGGAGCCGCAGTTGGAGCTACAGCAGATGGGAGAAAAAGCGGAATGCAGCTAGCAGATGGCGGATTATCTCCCATGGTTGGAAGAGACAAATTAGGTCCTACCGCTGTTTTAAAAAGCGTAAGTAAACTGGATAACTATTTAACTACAAATGGAAGTCTTTTAAACGCAAAATTTTCTCCTGCTGCTCTGGAAGGGGAAAACGGAATAAATAAAATGGCAGATTTTCTCATGGCATTTATTAAATTAAAAATACAGCATATTCAATTTAATGTTATATCAGCTGAAACCCTGAAGGATGCACAAATAAATCCGGACAATTACAGAGGATTAGTTGTTAGGGTAGCCGGTTACAGCGCATTTTTCACGGAACTTAGCCTGGAGATTCAAAATGATATAATAGCAAGAACTGAACATTCACTATAGGTAATAATATGAAAGCATTAATATTTAATATACAAAGATACAGCATTCACGATGGGGATGGAATAAGAACTATAGTCTTTTTTAAGGGTTGTCCCTTGAGATGTCCCTGGTGCAGTAATGTAGAATCCCAAAGCTTTAAAATAGAAACAGGTAAAATTAAAGAGAGATGCTTAAACTGCACTATTTGTTCAAAGGATGCAATTGAGTGCCCTTCAGGTGCCTTAGTTGATTTCGGGAAATGGATGACTATAGATGAAGTTATCGAAGAGGTAATGAAGGATTCAATATTTTACATGACTTCCGGCGGAGGGGTTACTTTATCCGGCGGAGAGGTATTATCCCAGGCATCCTTTGCCGCAGAACTTCTAAAAAGGCTTAAAGAAGGAGGTATAAATACAGCGATAGAAACCTGTGGAGAGGGAAAATCAGATGACCTTATTAAAATGTCTGATTACTTAGATTTAGTACTCTTTGATCTTAAAATAATGGATGAAACTAAAGCTAAATCCTTATTAAATGCAGATGTAAAAACAATAATGAAAAATATTGAATATTTAGTATCTAATAAGATAAGAGTTATTCCAAGAGTTCCCTTAATTCCAAAATATACTATGGATTTTCAAAATATTAAATCCATAGCAGACTATGTCTTAAAACTCAGTCTTAATGAAATTCATATACTTCCCTTTCATCAATATGGAAGTAATAAATATGAATTTCTAAATAAAAAATATGATTTAAAAGATTTAAAGCCACCTTCTCCTTCTGATATTGAAAATATTAAAAATTATTTTGAAAACAGAGGGCTGAAAGTTGTTGTAGGCGGATTATAAAATTAAGGAGTGGTATTATGGAAAAAATATTAATTACTGGCGGCAAAGGCTTCTTTGCAACAAGGTTCGCAAATTACTATAAGGATAGATACGATATTTTAGGAATAGACAAAGATCAGGTTGATATAACAAACGAAAATCAGATAATACAATTTATAAAAGATTATAAACCGGATTATGTTATTCATGCTGCTGCTATAGCAGTTACGGATTATTGTAATAAAAATCCTAAAATAGCCCATAATGTGAATGTAAATGGAGCTGTAAATGTAGCGAAGGGATGTTTAGAGACAAATTCTAAATTAATATTTTTAAGCTCAGAGCAGGTATTTAACGGAAACACTTCAGGTGCACCTTTCAAAGAACAGGATAAGGCTATACCAAATACTGTATATGGAGACAATAAATTAGAAGCTGAAGAAATTCTGAAAGAAATGCTGGAAAAGCTTTTTATAGTTAGATTCACCTGGCTTTTCGGTGTTCCGGAAAAAAATATGCCGGTTAACCCAAACATTTTATGGGATGCAGTTATATCAGCAATAAGCAGCACTAAACAAAAACTGCCCACCCATGAGTTTAGAGGGATGGCTTATGTTAATGATGTAATAGAAAATTTCACTAAGATATTTTCCCTTCCTTATGATACCTATCATGTAGGAGCAGAAAATAACCTGAGCAGGTATGAAACAGCTAGATTTGTTCTTCAGCAGATGGGAATAGAAAACAGAATAGACAGCCTATTAGAAATGGATAATGAAAAATACAAAGAAACACCAAGGGATGTAAGAATATCTACTAATAAAATAAAAAATAAAGGAATAGAATTCTTAAATACAGAGGAAGGAATAATTAAATGTATATCAGACTACAGCTTAAAGATGAAGCCATAACAACTTATAAAACGCCAGCCTGGATCAGTACCGTAAAAACATATTTCTGAAAATGTCTGATTGCCTCAAAAAAATAAAACCCTAAAGGGTTTTATTTTTTTGAAGCAACATATGCTGCTACCTTATCAATAAGAGTGTCTGTCTTTCTTATAACATCACTAACTCCAACATTTACTATTATTTTTCCTTCAAATCTTTCTTTTCCTCTGATTTCAATGTCTTTAGTTAGTATAACAGCATCTGCCTGTTTAATATCTTCCATAGTGAGACTATTTTCAGTTCCAATGGATCCTTGAGTTTCAACCTTCATATCTATACCCTTTGCTTTTGCACATCTTGTTAATGCTTCAGCAGCCATGTATGTGTGGGCAACTCCCGAAGGGCAAGCTGTAACCCCTACGAATTTCATTCATATACCTCCTTCTTGAATAATTATTATTCAAAGCTTATATCTATCTCTTCTGTCTTTTCAGATTTTTTAACTTCTCCTGTTTTTCTATCTGCTACCGGTTTCTTTAATGTATTAATCAAAAGTGCTGTTACAACCGAACCTACAATTACTGCAATTATATATTGAAATTTACCTGTAACTCCTGGTAATACTATAAGTCCGCCCCAGGCGATCATATTCTGTGCTCCAAGCAAAGCTGCAGTTCCGCCGCCAACTGCTGCACCTATCATAAGACTTGGAATAACTCTTAGAGGATCTGCCGCTGCAAATGGTATTGCTCCTTCAGTTATCCCTATAGCCCCCATGAGTATGGCAGCTTTTCCAGCTTCCTTTTCATCAACTGTATATTTTTTTGGAGCCAGAAATGTTGCGAGTCCCATGCCTATTGGGGGAGTACATACACATACTGCATTAATTCCGCCTATTCTGTACAAGCCTTGAGAAATTGAAGCTATAGTAAATGCATAAGCAACTTTGTTAACTGGGCCTCCCATGTCAAAGGCATTCATTAACCCCATGATTATTGCAAGAATCAGAATACTTCCGCCAGATAAGCCTTTAAGCCAAGCTGTAAGATTAATTGTGAGAGATGCTAATGGTGCTCCTATAACCCATTTCATTAATCCGGCAGTAATGAATGTTCCGATTATTGGTATAACGAATATTGGCATTATACTTTTCATTACATTTGGAACTTTTATTTTCTTTAAATAGAATACAGCTATACCACCAATTAAACCTGCTATTAATGCCCCTAAGAATCCTGCTCCCATTTCATTTCCAACAAATGCTGCAATAGCTGCTGGAGCAATACCCGGTCTTTCAGCAATTGAATAAGCTATAAATCCAGCCAGAATAGGAATCATTAATTGAAAACCAGCTACACCTATATTAAATAAATCCTTTAAAAAAGGGGTATTAGGAACTCCCGCTTTTCCTGATAATAAAACTGATAATGCAAGCAATATACCTCCAGCTACTACAAATGGTATCATGTAAGATACACCGGTCATTAAATGCTGTCTTGTATTTTTAAGTATTCCTTTTAAATCTTCCATTAAATAAACCTCCAATATTTTAAATATATAATTTTAAAAACTCCATTTAGGGCCCATTAAACGAAGCTTAAAAACCAATCAAACCGTTTACATGTCCTTCGGTAAAATGCCAGCATTTTACCTGTTATATGTTGTTAATTTCCCCTTTCCATAAACTCCTTCAAAATCCTTTATAAACTTGTCTACGCTCCAGTCTGTTAAAGGGTGGTTAATAAGACCATCTAAAATTTCAGGACTTACAGTAATTGCCTGTGCTCCGGTGAGGTTCACCTTATGTACCTGTTCAACATTCTTAAAGGAAGCTGCAAGTACATTACAGTTTAATTTATTCAAACTGAGAAGTTTTACTATTTCATCTACGACTCTTACACCATCCCCGCTTATATTATCCAGTCTGTTAACATAAGGTGCCACAAAGGATGCCCCGGATACTGCTGCCATTAAAGCCTGCTCTGGTGTAAATACAGCAGTTGCTGTAACTTTAATTCCGCTTCTGCTAAGAATTTTAATTGCCTTTATTCCCTCTTTAATCACAGGAATCTTAATATAGAAGTTTCCGCCTATTTCTTCATTTATATACTTTGCCTCATCTATTATATCCTCTGCCTTTGTGCCTACTGCTTGGGCGTGAAGCATCATATCACTGCCAATTACTTTTCTTATATCCTTTAGTATGGTAATAAAATCCTTTTTTTCTTTTGCAATTATACTTGGATTTGTAGTAACCCCTGCCATAGGATACAGGTCAAATGCCCTTTCAATATCCTTTAAGTTTGCTGTATCTAATAAGTACATCATTTAATTCCCTCCTAGCTTTCTATAGCTTTATATATTTCATCGATTGTAGTAGAATTTTTCAGGCTTTCTCTGAATTCATCTCTCATAATTTTTCTGGAAACATCTGCTAATATTTTTAAGTGCTTGTCCCCTGCATCGCTTTCAGGAACAGCAATCATAAAAACATATCTTGCTTCTTCATCTTCTGACCATATAACTTTCTCTTTTAATCTGGCAAATGCCAGTGCACATTCTTTAACAGCTTTTGATTTTCCATGAGGTATTGAAACCTCATATCCAACTGCTGTGGGAAAGGTTTTTTCCCTTTCAAAAACAGACTGAATGAAGCCTTCATAATCATAAAGTTTCCCCTGTTTTTCAATAAGATGTCCTATTTTCCTTATGGCATCCTCTTTATCTTTTGCTTCCAAATCAATTACAATAAGCTCATTATTTATTAAACAACTGCATTCCATTTAATTACCTCCATTTATAAACAGCTTAAATATTTGTTTTTCATTTTCAGACTCAGCTATTTTTTTAATCAAATCATCATTTTCAAGCATTGAATAGAAATTTTTAAAAAAACTTGTTATGGTAGAAATCTCTTTAAAGCTTAGTGCTAACATAACTATTAAAGATACCTGATAGTCTTCCATGATTAATGGATTCTTCAGTTTTATAATACATACTTTTGATTTATTAACGTAATCTTCTGTAGAATGAGGTATGCATATACCTTTTCCGATATAGGTGGAAGCTTTCTTTTCTCTTTCAATTACATTCTTGCAATATCCTTCCTTAACATACCCATATGCCTCCATTAATCCTCCATAATACTTTACTATTTCCTCAAAACTTAAGCTTCTATCCTCTATAAAACATAGTTTTTCATCAAAAATCATAAGATTTTCATCATATATTTCAATTACATCTTTTTGATTATCTATTATGGGCAGGGTATTTATTTTTCCCACTGCATTGGATATATTTATAATATCCACCTCATCAACTAATGTACTTATCCTTACCACTGGTTTTTTGCTGAAGTTAAGTGGTATTGTAGTTATTATCAAATCACAATTATTAGTAGCAGTTTCAGATATCTGGTTTGCAGAAAGTATGGATATGATATCTAATTCCTTAAGTTTTTTACTAAGTCTTCCTGCTACCAGCTGCGAAGTCCCCATTCCACTTGAGCATACTACTATAGTTTTAACTTTGCTGCCTCTTCTGTCAATGGCTACTGCAAAGTGGAGTGCTATATAAGCTATCTCATCTTCATTTATAGAAACCCCTATTCTTTTTTCAAAAATACTATTACAAGCCCAAACCGCTCCAAAAATTGAAGTGTATTCCTCCTTTATCCTTTTTAACAAAGGATTTTCAAGATTCAGTCCATATTTTACCTTTATAATAGTAGGTCTTAAATGAAGTATAAGGGCAATTCTTAAAAGCTCATCTTCTAAAAGGTTCACATTTAAAATATTGCTGACTAATGCTATCATTTCATCTGCCATTTCTTTATATTCTTTATTTTCAGCATCTACTAATATTTTATAATCATTATAAGTTATACCATGCTGAATCTTAGCTCCCAGTATGTGAAGTGAAATAAAAGCTATCTCTGCATCGGGAAACTTAACTCCGAATTCCTTGTATATTTTATCAACCATCTGTGACGCTATTTTAAATTCAAATTCATTTTTATGAACCATTTTATAAAAATCACTGCTTATATTAATTTCTTTTTTATTTTTAACTCTCTCTATGGTTATGGCAATATGAATTATAATATTTATGAAAGCCTGATCAGTAAAACAATAATCTAAATCGTTTTCAGCCTGCTGAACTATACTTTGTATTTTAAAATATTGTATTTTAGGTATAAGATTTTTTATCTTTTTATAATTGTCATATTCAACTCTATAATCTAAAGAATTTAATTCTTCCTTTTCATCCTCACTGCATTCATCACTTTTAATCTGGAAATATAAATCCATGATAGAATTCCTGATATAACTTTCATCCCCTTCTATCCATATCCCCTGATTCTGTTTTTTATTAAGTTTTAAGTTATGATCCTCTAAAAAGTCTTTAACACACTCCAAATCTTTAGATATTGTTCCTGTACTTACATAGAGATCCTCTGCAAATAAAGATATGGTATAAGGAATCGTGCTTTCCAATAAAGTTTTTAAAATATAATTTCTTCTGTATAAAGGAGAGTACATTTCTCCCTTTTCTTTGCATTTGAGAAGCTTTCTTTTTATATTCCAGATATCTTCTTCCTTTTCACTTTCTATAAATATACCTATACCAGGTCTAACCATAAGTTTTACATTAAACAAAGAAAAATCATTTTTGATTTCCTTTATGTAATTTCTTACAGTTTTTCCGGATATGGAAAATTCCTCAGCAATAAGAGAGACAGTTAATGGGCTGCTGCTTTCTATCATTTTAAGAGCTATTTTATTTTTTATACACTTCTTATCCATAGTTTACACATCCAATATTGGTTTTGATAAGATTTTATACTTTTATGATACCATTCATTTTTAATGTTTGCTATATCACAAAATTCACTGCTCATTCCACATTATTGTGGTAGTTCTATTTATTAAGATTTTATTTTTTCTTTAGGCTAATACTTAACAATAAATAGTTTTCTCTCTTATCCTCCTCTTAAATATTTAAATTTCTATTCACAAAATCAGTCTTAAAACATGATAAAACCTCTAGAGAAATTTTCTCCAGAGGTTTTAGTTAAAAATTAATTTTATTATAATGCTTCAGTAAATTACTTTCAGTCCTAATTCAGGGAAAAATCATAATACATGTTTTCCGCATTCTTATAATTATGTTTGTGATGTCATGGGAAACAGAATTTCACTGGGAAGAGACGCTTCACCTCTTACAAACAGAGTATCATCCTGCCTCTCCTGTAAAGTTCTTATTACCTTATATCTCTTAAGCTCCGGTATAAAGTGAAACTCTATCTTTTCATCTTCTTTATCATTAACTTTTTCAATAATATTATCTAAGTCAAAGGGCTTTAAGCTTAAAATATCATAAATATGAAGTGTATTTTCCTCTCTTTTTAATATTACTATAGCATCTTCTTCTTTCAGGTAGTACAGGTCATTTTTAAACTCATAAAGACAGTACACCATTAAAGGCCAGTTATCATTAACAGCAGATAATTTTGCTGATATGGGCACCCTGTTTGCTGCAATCCTTATTATTGTTTTGTATTCATCAGCATTTTCTGGGTTAAGTCTGTTAATAATTGATGCTTTTTTACTAAGCTGAGCTGTATCCATAACATAAGCACTCTCTATAGCTTTCTTAAAGCCAAACTTAGGATAAAAATCAAGAACACTGTCGTTTGCAAAAAGATAGATGAAATCATATTCCTTTTCGTATTTTTCTATTATATGATTTATGAGAGCTGCAGCCAGGCCCTGATTTCTGAAATCCGGGCTTGTCATAACTGTCCCCAGCTGGAGAGCTTTTTTCTTGATTCCATCCACAATTAATTCCATTTTGTTGATAGAAACATTGGATACCACCTGATTTTTGTGGATAAAAGAATAGGCACAGTATTTATTAAAAAAAAGCTGCCTTTTATACCATTTTTCAAAATCTATATCAAATGTATTTACTGCCAGTTTGTTAAAGCTTGTCCTATAATCTTCATTTTCAAAATAATTATCTATTTGTTTGAATTTATTCATAAGTGTCCCACCCTTTTTATATTTGTATTTTAAAATCTTTGAAATCAAAGATGCCGCTGCCTTGTTTCAATAAGTTTTTATTATCTATTATAGTAAAAGCATATTTTATTCTTTCTATAATATCTAATGGAATATTTATATCATTGTGGCCAGGCAGAATCTTTGTAATATTACTTAATCTGCTTATTTTATCTATTGATTCTTTAAACTTCACCGGGTCCGTACTTGGGTAAAAAGCATAAAGTGTCCCTGAATAAATCAGGTCCCCTGTAAATAACTGTCCCTGCTCATCCAGAAGGCAGATATGACCTGGAGAATGGCCCGGAGTATGGATTATTCTTATTTTTCTGTCTCCCAAATCTAAAATATCATTATCTTTTAAAGTTCTTATAAAATATTCTGAGCCTCTGGGTCCCCCCAAGTCCATTGATGCTTCAGAAAAAACCTTGTACCTGTTTATATTAAAGTCTACAGGAGGATTTTTAGTAAAATGCTCTTTCATGATACTTCTTTTTATTATATCAGCTGGTATAGGGAGTCCGTTTCTCAGCCAGTTCTCATCATCCTGATGAACATATATATCTTCAAAATACTTATGCCCTCCAATATGATCCCAATGAACATGGGTTGTTACGACCTTAACGGGAAGACTAGTTAGTTTTTCTACTTCTTTTTTAATATTTCCGATGCCAAGTCCCGTATCTATAAGAAGAGCATATTTTGCTCCCAGCAGCAGATAGGAGTGAACCTGCTCCCAGTGGCCATACTCACTTATGGCAAAAGTTTTATCATTAATTTTTTCAACAGTAAACCAATTATCCATTTACTTCATCTCTTTACCTAATTTTATCTTTACAATCATAAATATTTGTGGTAATTATTTCTTTTACATATATATTATCATATAACTGTTTTGGGTAAAATTAAAACTGCCGCCTATATAAATTTCTTCATAAAGACAGCAGTTCATCTAATTATAAAATTATCTTATTTACTTAATTCATACTGTATTACATTTCTTACCTTTGGTACAACATAATGGCTTTCTCCTCTGTTTTTTACGTTTTCTATCATCATGGCCACCAATATCTTCGGATTATCCGGGCTAAAGGCTACAAACCAGCCATTTTCTTCAGCAGTTGTGTCATTCGCATTCTTTTTAAGCTCAGGTGTTCCTGTTTTTCCTGCAACTCTAATCCCTGCAATTTTAGCCTCATGACCTGTCCCTGACTTATCCTCTACAACCTGAACCAGGTCGTTTACAAGGGTACTGACATTCTCTGGCGCTATGGCCTTTGATTTCCATACAGCTGATTTTGTATCAGATTTCAGCTCTAAAATCGGAGTCATTATATCACCGTTATTAACCAAAGCACTATATATAAGAGCTAAGTGCAGGGAGCTTACCTGGACCTGCCCCTGCCCGTAGCCGGTATCAGCAAGTGAAACATCATTTTTTATGCTGCCATCAGATGTGAGCTGAGATTTTGTTATAGGGTAATCGATTGGAAGGGCTTCCCCTATTCCAAAGTCCTTGCTTCCCTTTACATAATTATCTTTTCCTATTTTCAGGGCTTGCATTGCAAAATAAATATTATCCGAATATACAAAAGCATCCCTTAAATTGACAGCTTTTTTAGTGTCTTCCACTCTGGTGATTTTATAGCTTCCCCAGCTGCTGTCCGGCTGCCAGGTTAGCCCGCTTATATTAACTGCTTCATCTGCATTTAAAGTCTTCTGCTTCAGCCCAATTGCTGCCGTTACTAATTTAAATACAGATCCTGGGCAATAGCTGTTGCTGAATCTATTTGTAAATGGATCCTTAGTTTTATCTTTCCACTCATTACTCAGTGTTTGCCGAATATAAGTTGAAAATAAATTTGAATCATAGGATGGGCTGCTTACTAAGGCAAGCACCTCTCCTGTTTTTGGATTAATTGCAGCCGATGTCCCTGAATCGCCTTTCATTTCATTGTATATTTTCTTCTGAAGGTCCATATCTATGCTCAGCTTAACATTTTCTCCATCTTTTGCATCGCTCCTTGCGATACTTACCTGCTCTGTTTCATTTCCGTTTTTAATTTTTCTTATATATATTTCTGCTCCGTTTTTCCCTTTTAAAGTTTTTTCATAAACCTGTTCCAAACCTGCTTTTCCTATTTTGCTGGCTGCTGTATATCCACCATCTTTA
>Ga0183100_1001587_pt1 | contig 11111 bp, 14 predicted proteins | sample Biomet2_FD_127789 | JGI IMG/M metagenome (GOLD analysis project Ga0183100, IMG submission 127789) | Microbial communities from bioreactor (seeded with anoxic lake sediment) at LBNL, California, USA - Biofuel metagenome 2 | ecosystem: Engineered > Bioreactor > Anaerobic > Unclassified ...
CACAAAAAAACAGATTAACTTAAAAAATATTCAGAATATTTAACACCGCACTTGCCCACATCATGCTAAAACCTTTGTGTTTATTAAGCTCTGAATGTAGTTTTGACGGGTAATTTAGAAACAATAAAAATAAAGATTATGAATATCCGCATTACTACCTAATGAGGTTTTTGTTCTGAAAATTTGGTCATTTGTAGTCATTCGATAGTCATTTGATCTACAATTAATAACAATCAATGACCATTTACTGACTCTATTTGAAAATTAGGCATGGTCCCAGATACTCATAAATAAAGATATTATCTCTGACAGGGTTCGAAACCGTGTCAGGGATACAAATACCGTTTTTGCTAAAATTGCATCGGCAACGATGCCATTGAAGCCCAGAGGCACTGTTGGCTTAATAAACAAACTCGATGTTATCGACCCAGAAAACCGATTCGGGTGAGCCCTGGTAAAGTATTCCCTGGTAACTCGAAGTGAAGTAAAAGATAAGGTGAGTCGGCACGTCTTCCGGTTTTCCCCAGCCGGTTTCGACCAGCGGAACCATTTTATCGCGCGAATTTTTCACGTAAACTTCCCCAACAGATGGAATTAATCCCATGGTTTTGGCATCGTACTGGGGTAAACGGGTAACATCGCCATAGCTTATCGGGAATGTGGCTCCATCGATCCATTGACTGACTGTTCCGGTAAAAAACTGGCGGGCGCCACCAACCCGGGTGGCAAACACATTCCCGTTTTTATCTTCCCACCGTTTCTGAAGAATAACACAGAACTCAGCTTTATCGGGTCCTTCAGCCGGATCGACGCTGTAAGTTGCCTTTACCCGCTGGGTTCCAACACGATATTTATAATCGAATTTTACGGCTTTTGGCTTTTTAGTAAACGGAATTCCCTGGCTTACATTTTTCAGCGGATCTTTTAACCCCCTGACCGGTTCAATCAGATCGCCAACAAACAAGGTTCCGGCAATCAGCACTTCCACTTTAAGCCCGGCAATATTGTCTTTTCGTATTCCGGTTTCCAGCCGGCAGCAATAGCCGGTTCCTCTTTTTTCAGGATAAACCCTGTTGTTTCCCACATCAAGAACCATTTTCGAATAAATATTGGTGGTTCCCCAGGGCGATTTCGGATCTTTCAGCCGGATGTTATAAAAATCCGATCCGGCATCGACCTTGCCAACGCCAAACAAATCAATCGTTTTACCGCTCAGCAGGAACGATTCCTTTACTTTACGCGCATACCAGTTGTCGAGCGACGAGTAATTTAACTGGCCTTGCTTATCGACATAGTCAGAAATATTATTTTGAGAAAAAGCGGTCAGTATGCACGAAAATGCAAGGAATAATGCACCCGCTGCTTTCTGGAATAAGGAAGACTTAGTCATCTGATTTTTTGCTGAAAGTTATTTAAACTGGCGCAAATTTAAATCAATAATCATATTATATGACTCAAGGGTTGGATTTTAAAACCCGAGGGGTTGTTAGGATTGTAGAAAACATTGAACAACGCTCATTCAAACTACGAAGTGGTGACATAATATTGTCATGTCTTCGGCATATTCAACCAATTTCTATTTCAGCCCTTGATTCGCATTTCTACTATTTAACCTCTAAAATTTCCTGAAATGTGTTTCCCAACATCTGTGATTTTGAAAAAAAATATTTACTTAGCAGCACAGTACAGGACAATACAAAATTCATCTAAATAAAACTAAAAAATTACAGTAAAATGAATTCAACAAGCAAACTGATTGGTCGTTTACCTAAAGTCGGTATCCGTCCTATTATCGATGGACGCCAGGGTGGCGTGCGCGAAAGTCTCGAAGAACAAACCATGAACATGGCCAAAAGCGCCGCTGCACTTATTTCTTCCAAACTCCGTTACCCCGATGGAACGCCCGTACAATGCGTAATAGCCGATGGCACTATTGGCCGCGTACCTGAAGCTGCCGCCTGTGCCGAAAAATTCGAGAAAGAAGGCGTTGGCCTCACGTTGTCGGTTACTCCATGCTGGTGCTACGGAACCGAAACCATCGATATGAACCCGCTTTATCCAAAGGCAATCTGGGGTTTCAACGGAACCGAACGTCCGGGAGCTGTTTACCTGGCTGCTGCCTTGGCCGGCCATGCACAAAAAGGATTCCCGGCTTTCGGAATTTATGGCGAAAATGTTCAGGATGCTACCGATACCAGCATTCCTGCTGACGTTGAAGAAAAAATTCTGCGTTTTGTAAAAGCTGGTTTGGCCGTAGCCATCATGAAAGGTAAATCGTACTTGGGCATTGGTGGTCAGTGTATGGGTATTGCCGGTTCGGTTGTCGATCACGATTTCTTCCAGGATTACCTGGGCATCCGCGTTGAAGGCGTTGACGAAGTAGAAATCCTTCGCCGTATGGAAAAAGGGATTTATGATCCGGAAGAATTTAAAAAGGCCATGGCCTGGACCGAAAAATACTGCAAAGCCAACGAAGGCACTGACTTTAATTCGCCGGAAAAGCAGACCAGCCGCAAACAAAAAGAAAAAGACTGGGAATTTGTGGTAAAAATGACCATCATCATCCGTGACCTGATCCACGGGAATCCACGACTGAAAGAACTTGGATTTCTGGAAGAAGCGCTGGGGCACAATGCCATTGCCGCCGGTTTCCAGGGACAACGTCAATGGACTGACTTTATTCCAAACGGCGATTTCAGCGAAGCCATTTTATGTTCTTCATTCGACTGGAACGGCGTTCGTGAAGCATTTATCCTTGCCACCGAGAACGACTCTCTGAATGGCGTTTCGATGTTGTTCGGTCATCTGCTCACCAACACCGCGTCTATTTTCTCCGATGTCCGCACGTTCTGGAGTCCTGAATCAGTAAAAAGAGTCACTGGTTACGAGCTCGAAGGTCATGCCGCCAATGGCATTATTCACCTGATTAATTCAGGAGCAACCTGTCTGGATGCAACCGGTGAGCAAACCGATAAAGACGGCAAACCTGCCATGAAACCTTTCTGGGACATTACCGAAGACGAAGTAACCAAATGTTTGGGCGCGACTAAATGGTATCCTGCCGCACAGGATTATTTCAGGGGAGGCGGTTTCTCATCCAACTTCCTGTCGAAAGGCGGAATGCCTTGCACCATGTTGCGCATCAACCGCATCAAAGGTCAGGGTCCTGTTTTGCAGATTGCCGAAGGATGGACGGTTGAACTTCCTGAAAAAGTTCACCAGACCATCAATGAACGTACCGACAAAACCTGGCCAACAACCTGGTTCGCCCCACGTTTGTGCGATAAAATTCAATTCAAGGATGTTTACAGCGTAATGAACAATTGGGGTGCCAACCATGGCGCTATCAGTTTTGGCCACATCGGCGCCGATCTGATTGCAATGGCTTCCATCCTGCGTATTCCGGTTTGCATGCACAATGTCGATGAAAACGACATTTTCCGTCCTGCCGTATGGAATGCCTTTGGCATGGATCCTGAAGGAGCCGATTACCGCGCATGTAAAAACTTTGGACCTTTGTATAAATAAAAGTGCCTAAAGTGAACTAAAGTTCGGAGTGCCTAAAATTTAAAATTGCTAACTTCGCAACTGAAATAGATTGAAAGCCTGAATTGGACGTCCAGTTCAGGCTTTTTCAAAATCAACCGAATGGAAAAATTTGCATTTAAATTCGATGAAACTTCGTCGCAAACCAAGCTACAGCAGCTGATTCATGCCGTCAGCGAAGCCATCAATTTAGGAATATTGAAAGAGGGCGACTTCCTGCCTTCGGTGAACCAGTTGAACAAAGATAGCGGCATTTCGCGCGACACCATTTTCAAAGCCTATTCAACGCTAAAACAGCGAAGCATCATTTCGTCGACGCCAACCAAAGGTTATTTCATAGCCTCCGAATCGTACCGCGTATTTGTTTTGCTCGACGACTTCAGCGCGTTTAAAGAGCAACTTTATAAATCATTCCGGTCTAATCTGCCCGACAATTATTCGGTTGACCTTTTATTCCATCATTACAATCCTGAAGTTTTTGATCAACTGATTCTGAGCAGCCTCGGTCGTTACAGCATGTATATTGTTATGAATATCGACAATAAAAGCATGGAAGATGTGGTCCGGAAAATTGATCCGAAAAAGCTTCTGATTCTCGATATGGGATCTGATTCCAAGGATGAAGTTTCGAGCCTGACCCAGAATTTCAACCAGGCTGTTTACGATTGTCTGAGTTCAGGATTGGAACGCATTCAGAAGTATCAGGAATTCATACTTGTTTTTCCGAAGAATACACCCCATCCTGCCGAAACCATCGACGCATTCAACCGGTTCTGTTCAGATCATAACCTAAATCACAATGTATTGGAAAATATCGATGACCGTGAAGTTCAGCCCGGCCAAGCTTACTTGGTGATTAAAGACTCGGATTTGGTGAAAATTGTAAAAGACTGCAAGAAAAATGAATATCAGTTAGGCTCTGATGTTGGCATTATTTCATACAACGACACACCAATGAAAGAGATTGTTGGTGCGGGAATTACAGTCATTTCAACCAATTTTGTGCGCATGGGAAAAGACTGCGCCAATTTCATCGTCAACAAAGAAAAGATAAACGAAGTAGTACCAACCCAATTAATTATTCGGGGGTCGTTATAAAGGCTTTTGGTGGGTGCAACTTTTAGGTATAAAAATTGTCTGTAATAATAATAACGGATAACCGTTTATAATTTAAAAACGACGACTATGAAAAAACTTGCAGTTCTTACATTGATAGTCCTGATTGCAATGACAGGCAAGTCTCAGGGATTTTTCGATTTTGGTCCTAAAGTTGGTTTAAACACCTCTAAAATTTCAACCAACGTGAATGACTATAATGCCCAAACCATTAATAAATACTTGATCGGAGCTTTCGCCCGGATCAATCTGGGACGAATATACATTCAGCCTGAAGCCTATTACAACTCTAAAGGTGGCGAATATATCGACCACATTGATTCGCAGACGATTAACTCTTTTGACCTGAAAACGATTGACGTTCCGGCTTTACTGGGACTGAAAATCATTAACCAAAAAGCATTCAACCTTCGAATCATGGCTGGGCCAGCGTTTTCGTTTGTAACCAACAAAAGTGTTAAAGGACAATTAAAAGAGTCAGCAATAAAAGACAACTTTTTCGGCTGGCAATATGGTGCAGGTGTCGATTTTCTGTTCCTGACTTTTGATGCCAGAATGGAATCGTACAGTAACAATTTATACAGCACACCTGATTTTGATTCGAAAAATGGCACTTTCGTGATCAGTTTAGGCTTTAAGTTATTTTAATAAATAAAAGATTTATACCGTATGAAGCGGTTTTTGTTGTTCCTGATTTCCTCTTGTGCCGTGGTTTTTGCCTACTCGCAAGGGGAAATTGGTTTAGATAGTATTCGTGGAAAGGTTGAAGTCAACAGGCTCAGTTTGGAAAGGCCCTTGCTTTTCGAGAATTCATTTCAATTGGAAGGAATCAATTTGCTCGATAAGTCGATGTTTAACCAGCCACTTCTACCCGACTACAACAAGAAATTGGACTTAAAAAAATACCTGGATTTTTCGAATCAATCTACAAATCAATCCTTCTCCGTTTCCGGATTCGGAATTTCGCCTTTTTATACTAACGGGATTATTTATAATCAGGCCACTTACCGGTTGAATGATCGCTTTTCGTGGGGTGGAAACAGTTTCGGCGCCCAATCGGTTTTTGACAGGCCTGCAATAAATTCATCGGTTCGCGACATGAGCACCAAAGGAGCCTCCATGTTTATGCAATACAAAGTTTCAAAAAACTTCAAAGTCGAGACCCGGGTAAGCATTTCAGGTCAGCGGTCACCCTGGGAACCATAAACGATCGTTGATATATATTGCCATTACCAGCTAATCTTTTCATTTGCAAGAATCATTAATCAACAATTCAACTAATTTTGCGGATCTTTTATACAAAGTATATTTATGCTTGAAAAGATCAGACAAGTAGAACGGGTTTTTAAACAATTAGACAAAGCCACCCAGAAATTCGGGAAACAATCGAGCCTGAAGTGTTTGGCGAACTGCAACTTGTGTTGTTTGAAAAAAGGACTGGAAGCCAACGTTCTCGAATTTTTACCACTGGCCTATTACCTGGTTCAAAATAATTTACATGAAGCAGCTCTTGATCTTTTGGAAACTGAACCAGAACATTGCATCAACCTGGCAAAAAACCCTGCTCCGGGACAAGCTGCAGGATGCGGAATATATGAGCACCGTGGACTAATCTGCCGGCTTTTTGGTTTTTCGGCTGTTCACGATAAAAACGAGAAATTATCGGTTTACACCTGTGCCCACATCAAGAAAGAGTTTCCAGCTGAATTCAGGAAAGCTTCAGAACTGATTAATTCAGGAATGCAGATACCACAGGTGACTGACTTTTATTACCAGATTTATTTCATTGACCCTCAATTGGCCAACGATTACAATCCAATCAATGTCAGTATCCGGAAAGCCATTGAAAAGGTCGCCTACTATTATTCGAATAAACCTATTCGGAAGCCAGCAAAAAAGTCAACACCGAAAACCGAAAATGAATAATCCATGTTGGAACCCGCTATAAATATTCCAGATCTGTCATCCGAATTTCAATTCCTGACATCGCGTAGCAGCGGTCCTGGCGGGCAGAATGTGAACAAGGTGAATTCGAAAGTTGAACTTCGGTTCGACATACCAAATTCAGCCTTGTTATCGGATGATCAGAAGAATATACTGCTGACAAAACTCGCCACAAAAATCACTTCGGAAGGAATATTAAGCATTGTTTCGCAACGCGATCGCTCTCAACTCGCCAATAAGGAAGACGCCATGGAGAAATTCTATTTTCTTATTTCGAAGGCTCTGAAACCCGTTAAACACCGAAGGAATACCAGACCAACAAAAAGTTCGATTGAAAAAAGATTGTCCTCAAAGCGCATCAAATCGGCAATCAAGCAAAACCGCTCAAAGATTGATGAATAACTCCGAAACAGGATCAATTTCGCAGAAATCAAGATGATACAAGTACGCTCAATTTCCAGCCCGTCAGAGATGAATTCGGATTTGCAACAAATCTATGAAGAGTCATTTCCTGCCGACGAGCGAAGAGAATGGAACCAATTAATTGATCTATTAAAAAACAACCGATTTACTTTCAATGGAATTTACTTTCAACAGCAATTAATTGGTTTGATCACATTCTGGAATCTGGATGGATTCTGTTTCATCGAACACTTTGCGATACATGAAACTGAGCAAAAAAAAGGATTTGGCACTCAAGTCATTAAAAATTTGACAGCAGAAATTTCGGTTCCTGTAATTCTTGAAGTAGAGGAACCATTTACCGATGTGGCAAAGAAAAGGATTGCATTTTACGAGCGATTGAACTTCAGGATATCTGAACAAGAATATTATCAACCGCCTTATTCTGTCGGGAAAAACAGAGTCAAAATGCTATTAATGAGTTATCCCGAAAAGCTTGATCCCAATAAATTCACAACGATTAAAAACAAAATTTATCAGACTGTTTATTCACACAATGAATGATGCAGGCTTCCTTTTTTCAAAGGATATTTCTGATTAATGGCTCGTTACAAATAAGCGTATTGAAGCTTTTTATATTTTTACCAATTCAAATCCATTTCATAATCTGAATTTCATTTAAGCATAAGATGAAAGCACTTTATTTACTTTTGCATCAACTATTTCTGGATATTGATTTTCTGGAAATGTATGCTAAACTTTCAGCTATATTCCTGACGTTCGTGGCAATCGTTTTTGTGGCCATGATTGTACATTGGATAACCAAAATAATTGTAGTCAAGGTTATACACCGGTTAGTCGAAAATACAAAAACAGAGTGGGACGATTACCTGCTCAAACGAAAAGTCTTTCAGTCATTGTCGCATTTGACATCCGCCATGGTTTTCTATTATTCCTGTAATTTCTCTGAAATACTGGAAGTTACCAGCTTCATGACGACCTTTACGAACGTTTATTTTGTTATTATCTTCGTAATGGTTGCCTCTGGATTTCTGAAAGCTTCTAATGACATTTACCTGACAACTCCCTATGCAGCAACCCGCTCCATAAAGGGATATATTCAGCTGGGAATGATACTGGTTTATTTCATTGCCGGAATATTTATTATTGCCTTTGTTTTCAAAAAGTCGCCAATGGGTTTGCTCACCGGTTTGAGTGCCATTGCCGCGGTTTTGATGTTCGTGTTTAAAGACACGATTCTCGGATTGGTTGCCAGTATCCAGCTTTCGGCAAACAACATGCTGAAACCCGGCGACTGGATTGAAATGCCCAGCCATAATGCAAATGGAACAGTTGTCGACATTTCGCTGAACACCGTTAAAGTTCAAAATGGCGACAAAACCATTACCACCATACCAACTTACTCTCTGGTAGCCGATTCATTTCTGAATTGGTCGGGAATGGAAGAATCTGACGGAAGAAGAATAATGAGGTCAATCAAAATCGACATGAAAAGTGTACGGTTTTGCGATGAACAAATGCTCAATAAATTTCAGCAATTCAGACTAATAAAAGACTATCTCAATGAAAAACAGAAAGAAATAGCAGAATACAATAAGAATCTGGGTATAGAGATCGATTTAGAACTAAATGGCCGCAAACAGACCAACTTGGGTATTTTCAGAAAATATCTTGAAGAATTCCTGAAAGAAAATCCCGACATAAATAAAGACATGACCTTTATGGTTAGGCACTTGCAACCTTCTGAAACAGGTATTCCAATCGAAATATATGTATTCACCAGAAAAAAACAGACTACTGATTATGAAAGTATCCAGGCAGATATTTTTGATCATATTTTAGCTGTCATTCCGGAGTTTGGGCTTCGTGTATTTCAGGCTCCATCTGGTAACGACATTAAAGATTTAACTGAAAAAATGGCAAATCGAATGAATTAAATGGCAGAGAGCATAAATACCATATTTTTGAAAGAAAAAATCACCTACATTTGCCAGTCAACTGTTTAAACTCATTATTGATTTTGGTAATTTTACTTTCAGTTCATTACAATCATGATGTTTTTAAACAAGAATAATTGAAATTTATCATTTTTTTTTACTTTTGGGTTTCAATTTTTAAAACGAGTTATACTATAAAACTATGAATGATCTGCATATAGAACCACTTCCGAATATAGACGAACTGGATGAGAAGATCCTGAAACTGATAACAAAAAATGCAAGAATCCCTTTTCTTGAAGTAGCACGTGAATGTGGTGTTTCCGGAGCAGCTATTCATCAGCGGGTTCAACGGTTACTTAATCTTGGGGTCGTTTCTGGCAGCGAATTCTTGGTTAATCCGCAAAAGCTGGGATATTTTACTTGCGCCTATATGGGCATCCATCTTGAAAAAGCTAAATTTCATCAACAAGTGGTTGCCGAATTGACAAAAATTCCAGAAGTTGTTGAATGTCATTATGTTACTGGATCTTACGCGATTTTCATCAAGGTTCAAACCAAAACAAACAAGCACCTAAAAAAATTAATTGATGAAGATTTGCAGGAGATTGAAGGAATTGCCAGTACCGAAACTTTTATTTCGCTCGAAATGGAGTTCAAACGTCAGGTTCCTATAAAATAATAAAATACTTGTACTTCGAGAAAAAGGTGTCATTCAACAATGTCACCTTTTTTTGTATATTAGAAGATGGAAATTTCAGCGGAAACAAAAACTCAAAAGCTGAATTGTCATGAGAACAAACAACACCTTTGAGGTGCAGTTTATCATCCGCTCCAACAAAGCCAAAGATGGCCTTTATCCTATTTATGCCCGCATCTCTGTTGATGGCCGCCGCGTTGAGGTGTTTATTAACCTTGATAATTGGAACGATGACAAAGGCTCGGTCAAGGGCAAAAGCGAAGAAATCCGTAACCTCAACACTTACCTGGAACAAATCCGCAGCCGCTTAACCGAATGTTACCTGGAACTCACCTTAAAGAAAAAATGGTCACAGCTGTGTCTGTAAAAAATCTCTTTTGCGGTTTCGAAGAAAAAGAGCATTCGTTAATGACCCTTTTTGATTACCACAATACAGAAATGCGAACCACCTTAGAATGGGGAACCCTCAAAAATTACTTTACAACCAGGCGGTATGTAGAAGAATACCTGAAGGGCCACCTCAAAACATCCGATGTTTTCCTATTGCAATTAAATTACCGCTTTCTCAACGAGTTCGAAATATTTATGAAAGCCTATGTGCCAAAGGATCAGAAAAAGCCTTGCGGACAAAATACCATAATGAAGCACATCGAGCGTTTAGGCAAGGTAGTAAACATGGCCATCAAAAACGACTGGCTCGACCGCGACCCGTTCCAAAAATTTCAGCCCAATTTCTTAAAAACAAACAGACAATATTTTTCGGCAGAAGAGTTAGCAGCTATTGAGCAAAAAGAATTTAAACCCCCTACGTTTGCAACATGCCAAAGATATGTTTGTATTCAGTTGTTATACTGGGTTAGCCTACATTGACGTTTATGAACTGACACCTCAAAATATGTCCCTTGGCATTGATGGAGAATATTGGATTAATACCTACCATCATAAAACTGACATTCCGGTACGAGTACCACTGTTCCCTCAAGCGATGGCGATTGTTGAGAAATACAAAAACAATCCGAGGGTATTAGAAACAGGTAGGTTATTACCAGTCTACGCCAATCAGCTTTTAAACAACTACCTTAAAGAAATAGCTGACTTCTGCGGCATCGAAAAACCTTTATCCTTCCACATTGCCCGGCACACTTTTGCTACAACGGTAACCCTAACTAACAGAGTACCCATCGAAACTGTTTCAAAGTTACTGGGGCATACAAGTATTAAAACTACCCAAATTTACGCTAAGGTTATCGAACAAAAAGTCTGTGATGATATAAGAAATTTAAAGAATAAATTATTGCATAAGTATGAAAAGTCTTCGAGTATAAAAACAATAAAATAGTGTATTGTTTTAATTAATAATAACTAAGCTATCTTTATAGCGTTTAATTATCTAGGAATGATATAATTGTAAGACCTAGATTTAGTCCTAGACTTTTGTCAAAATG
>Ga0183100_1001588_pt1 | contig 11107 bp, 5 predicted proteins | sample Biomet2_FD_127789 | JGI IMG/M metagenome (GOLD analysis project Ga0183100, IMG submission 127789) | Microbial communities from bioreactor (seeded with anoxic lake sediment) at LBNL, California, USA - Biofuel metagenome 2 | ecosystem: Engineered > Bioreactor > Anaerobic > Unclassified ...
AGGCGCGCTTTTTCGGCATCAGTCATATCCGGAACCTTATCAATATTATTGATAGCATCATTAGCTCTATACACAACAGTGTAGTAGAATTTATAATGAGTCGCAACATCTCCATTAGATGGAGTACAAGAGCCGGAAATAACAAAACAGCTGTTTTTCCAGTTCATATCAATATCCATGACAGAAGAATAAGCATCATAAGGAATGCCCATTGTACCTCCGGTATAATTTTGAGAGAATTTAGTATATAACTCATTATATACACCCATTACAGCTGCACGAGCCAACGTCGGACTTGACCAGACATTAGAGCTTGAGAAGCTGTTAGTCGGTGTTGTATCAAGTAAATTGCTATCACATCCAGCTATACCGAGGAACACTATCGATGTTGTCAAAGCAAGAGCTATCTTATTAAATATCTTTTTCATGTCGCAGAATTATTAAAATGTTAAATTAACGCCAAACGCATATTGACTCATTGTTGAGTAACCAACAGTAGTACGCATTTCAGGGTCCTGACCCGAAAATCCGGTAATACAGAAAAGATTTTCACCGGATGCAAAGACACGAAGCTTTTCTGCATAAAGCTTTTTAGTAATCCAGCTTGGAATAGTATAACCTATGGTCAAATTGCGAAGCTTAATGAAATCTCCTTTCTCCAAATGCAAAGAAGAAAGAGCCGAACTTTGAGCACCCGATACATTGACTAATCGAGGATTCTTTGACGAAAGATTCGTTCTGGTATCAGATGGATTCTCCGGATCATAAAAATAGTGATCACTTGCCACTGCATCAGAGATTGTGTAACCATAAATAGTTTCACTGGAATTCCTTGATGTGGCATAATAATAAAGACTAAAACCAGCAGCACCACCCCAAATCATAGAAAAGTCAAAGTTTTTCCAATTTGCATTTGCCTGAAAACCAAAATTATATTTAGGCATGGAAGACGATCCCTGAAACTCGGAATCGTATGAATTGCCATAGATTCCATCACCATTAGCATCTGCGTAAATATATTCACCATACCAGAGGGCATTTTTTGCAACCGTGTTATACGGTTGAAATGTATAACCTGAGGTTTTCATTGCCTGTAACCATTTCATATCGTTTTCTGTACGAATCATCCCGTCTTTAGGTCCCCCTTTTATATCAACTGACCCGTCTGATTTGAAATAAGAACCCGTTCCTTTGTATACATGAGGCATATAATACTCATCTATCATATGACCTTCTATAACCCTTGTACCACTGCCAGTAGAGACATCACCTATATTGGTTGAATACTGGGTTTTATCAGAATTCCATCCTCTTTCCAGTTTGCCCTTGTATTTGCTGACAAAGTTCTTATTGAAAGAAAACTGTCCTTTAAGGCTGTAGTTAAATTCTTTACCAATACGATCTCTCCAACTTGCCTCAAATTCAACACCCCGGTTTGTAACCTCGGCAATATTTTGTTTTGGACCGGTAGCATTACCCATTACCATAAACATGTCAGGTGTATAAAGGATTCCGGTGGTAAGTTTGTTATATACATCAATATTACCGGTTAATTTATTATTTAGTAATCCAAAATCAAAACCTATATTCGAAACAGCAGTCTCTTCCCACGTAAGGGCTCCATTAGCAATAGCTGTAATGGCGATACCACTTGTAAGAACCTGTCCTGTAGAATAATTAGCTGCCGAATATGCTGACTGCCAATCGTAATTGCCAATAGCGTTATTTCCCAACTTCCCCCAAGATGCGCGAAGCTTAAGATTGTTTAACCAGGAAACAGGCTTTAACCAAGATTCTTCAGTCATACGCCAGCCGGCTGAAAAAGAAGGAAAATTACCCCAGCGATAATCAGGAGCGAATCGTGATGATCCATCGTGACGAATATTAGCCTCGAACAAATATTTGCCCTTATAGGCATAATTCACGCGACCGAAATATGAACGAGCGGAATACTCTGTACCAAAACCGGTAGTTGAATAAGGCGTAGTAGCAGAACTCAAATCATTTATAGAAGCGTCGGTAAGACCAAGTTTGCTCATTTTACTTTCTCTATATGTATAACGTTCTTCCTCAAAGCCGAGCATGGCTGATAGATCATGCGAACCGAACGTCTGATTATAATTAATCAAATGGTCCATCTTTGAATCGTTCTCTCTCGTATAATACATATAGGTATAAAGGGTAGCAGGATCAGCTGCTCCGGCAGAGTAAGCTCCCTTCGAAAAGCTATATTTTCCAATAGAAGTATCAAAAGATTTTTCCTCGCGACGAAGATCCTTATAATAAAAGTCGAAATTATAAGTGAAATGTTTCAAGAACTTGACCTGAGCATACCAATCAGTATACGCTTGTGTATATTTGTCTGATCCATCTGTACTTGCCATATCCCAAAGTGGATTATGAGACTGTGGATCATCTTCAGGTCCTTCCGGTGCACCATATTTGCCATCGTAAAATGGATATGTACATGGCAGCATCTTTGTTGTACCAAGCGAACCAAAAAAGTCACTTGATGAATAGCTGACATCACGATCAGTAACATTGCCCCAGATACGCGTACCAATTTTCAGCCAATCAGTAACATCAGAGTACAAATTCACGCGCCCCATATATCTTTTGTAGCCACTTTTCTTGACAACACCCGGATTATCCGTATAAGAAAAACTCATCGTATATCCGGCTTTCTTTTCCTTGCCGTTAATAGAAACGGTATGTTTCTGCATCCATTGATTGGTATATATTTGATCCCACCAGTCAATATTAGGATAAGCCACATAATTAGGATACCCTGAAGCCGAAATTCCATTTGGGTCGGCTTTCGCAGCATTCCACAAATCAATAGAGCTTTGTGAGAACATATTAGAATTGCCAAGATTGTTGAACGACTCATTCATGAGCTGCATGTATTGAACATAGTCAGAAACCGTATGAATAATCTTCAACGGCTGGTCGTACGACAACACACCGTCATAGCTCACACTTACTTTACCACTGGCCCCATTCTTGGTCTTAATAAGTATAACACCATTGGCTCCGCGATTACCATAGATCGCACAGGAAGCAGCATCCTTCAAAACAGAGACAGTTTCGATATCTGATGGATTAACCATACTGATACTTTGTTCCATACCGTCGACTAAAACAAGGGGAGATGAAGAATTCAAAGTTCCTGCACCACGAATGTTGTACGAGAAGTTTTCGGCGTTAGGCTCACCCGAATTTTGCATAATTTGAAGACCCGGAGAGGCATTATTAAGCGCCTGTGATGCATCGGTTACAGGTCTTGACGACATTTCTTGAAAATTTACCGATGAAACTGATCCAGTCAGATTCACTTTCTTCTGCGTACCGTAACCTACGACAACAACCTCATCCAAGGCTTGAGAATTTTCCTTCAATTCAATTTTTAAAGAAGATTCTCCGGCTAAACGTACATTTTGAGAAGTATAACCAATATAGGATACTTCCAGAATATCGCCTTTTTTTGCGTCTGTCAGGGTGAACTTTCCGTCAACATCGGTAATTGTCCCATTGGTTGTTCCCTTAACAACAACATTAGCACCAATTATCGGCTCGCCCTTTGCATCAGTTACTATGCCGGTAATACGTTTTGCATTCTGCTGCGCAATAGCCATCACTTCCTTTTTTAACATTTCTTTCTTAGCAAGAATGATATAATTATTTTCGAATTCATAACTAATATCAGTCCCGCCAAAAGCTTCGGCAAGGAATGAAGAAACTTTATTCGATTGGTTCTGAAGCCGTACTTCTCGTTGGATATTAACTTCTCGATTACTGAAAACAACCAAATAGTCAGTCTGCTTTTCAATCTCATTAATCAATTGAGCAACAGTAACTACATTTGAGCTAATCTTCATAATCGCATTCTGCGCTTCTGTCGCAGTCGCCATCAGTTGAAGTGTAAATACAAATAAAGATAAAACTGACAGTCTCATAATTCTAATTAGTTTTCTTGTGTGTTCATTTTGTACAATAAAAAACTGTAACAAAGTTTTTATTTCCATATCTTTGTAATGTTTTAAGTGAATACTAAAAATAACCTAGTGTTTGCTTTTTTCCGAACGGCAAGTGCTCCAACATTTGCCGTTTTTCTGATTAAAATACTTTCTTATGTTTCATGGGCATGTGTGTTTTAATGGTTCTACAATCTTATTTGCTTAATGTTACTATATTCTTTTCCACATCTTTCTTTACATGGAAATGACGAATCCGACTGAGTACTTGAAGTATCTCATCTATGCCATCTCGTTGTCGGAATTTTCCTGTATATGTTACATTAAAGATTTGTGGATCATGTACAATGATAGTTATATCATAATATAGTTCAAGTTTTTTAATAATACTTATCAGGCGTTCATTTTCAAAACAGTATATTCCTTCTTTCCACAGAAAGTAATCAGAGAAAGTGATATTTTCTACTTGCATCTGTCCGTCTCGGATAGTTACTTGTTCGGATGGTTTTAACGTGACTTTAGCTCGTTCGCTCTTTACCTCTACCGCACCTTCTATCAAACTGGTCCGCACATAGTCGGATTCAGGATAACTATATACATTAAACTTCGTACCCAGCACTTTCATCTCGATCTTCCGGGTTGAAACAATAAACGGCTTTTTTGCATTCTTGGCTACATTAAAAAAAGCTTCGCCTGTTACAGTAACACGACGTTTATTGCCACTAAAATAAGAAGGATATAATAAGGTAGAATTTGCATTCAACCAGACTTCCGTCCCATCCTGTAACATCAAACGAGCTCGCTGTCCGGGAGGAACATATAATGAATTCATTGTGACTTTAGGAAGTCTTTCTTTTGACAAGCTCATCGTCACAATTACTGTAGAAACAATCAGCAATGAAATAACTGCCGCATAACGAATAACATGAAAGAAAATCCGCATCCGCTCTTTTCTTTTCAATTTCTGAACGAACTGATTATAATCATCCGCTCCTTCCACTTCGTCTTTAGCATAACCGGAAAGATGAGTAAGACCAATAATATTCTGAAAGCGAATAAATTCTTTTTTAGCTTCAAGATCCGATTCCAATTCCTTCAATAAATCCATCCGTTCGAATCTATTCAACTTGCCCAGAAAATATTTTGATATCCGTTCGTCCATTATTTTTCTCCTTTATAATAATAGAACGAACCAGCATAGAAAATCCGCCAAAAGATTTTAAAATATTTTTATCCAAGGATGAAAATAAACAAGGGAAGAAAATCTTTAAGCTCTATCCTGAGCTTTTTATAGGCAATCTCCATCTGTGTTTCAATAGTATTAATTGATAAATTCAGTTCTTTGGCAATTTCTTTTTGTTTCTTCCCTTCAATCTTACTTTTAATAAAAATTTCCCGGCACTTTTCAGGAAGTGATTCAACTGCCTTATTGATTATTTCTTCAATGTCATCATCAGAAAAGAATCCTTCATCAAAAGCTTCCAATGATTCATATTTCATCCGTAACGTACGCATGTGCTCCTCTCTGATATGCGTGACCGCCTTTTCTTCAATAACCTTATGTTGTAAAAAATCGAGACATTCGTTTTTCACAGAAGCAAAAAGGAACGCCATCAAGTTGACGTGATAGGAAAGAATTTCCCGACGCTTCCAGATTTCAAAAAAAACATCCTGAACAATATTCTCTGCATCAGCCTCAGAAAGGACATACTCTTGAGCAAAATGTTTCATCCTGGAATAATAGGTGATGTAAACATTTTTAAAATCTATATGTTCTTTATGCTCTTCCATGAGAGCAAAATTATAGAAATATATCGTATAGCTAATGTCGTTTTTGAAAAATTATGTTTTTTATTTGTGCCTGAATTTCAACTTCGGATGAACAAATGGAATGAAGTTGGCACTACGCGTAGCCGCTTGCATTTTGATTGCATAGGGATGTGCCTTGTCATAAGTGACAAAAGTCTCATAATCATACTTCCAGGAAGAGCCAAAGGCAAGCGTCATAACGCGTTTATAAATAGCTTCGCGCGAAGGGGCGTTAAAACCGCCTGTGTTAGCATTCATAATACTAGCACTTGTTGAACGATAAGCTCCTTTTGAGTAGGTTGCAGCACCTTCGTAAATACCAATTTTCTGAGTAGTATAACGATTATCGACAATAAACTTCGACCAAAGGACTGCTGTTGAATCGGTGGTAAAGTCTACATTCGGGTACCAGTTGGCCGCTTTTTGTGCTGCCTGAATCATCGTTTTATCTGATGATTTAATAGTTTCATTTTTATCATAACTATACTCGTCCTCCAACTTGGCAAATCCATGCCCTATGGCTTCATGATTCAGAACTTGACGGAAAGAAGCCGACTCCTGACCATCGATCATAGGACAGTAGCAGATACCCAATTGATAATAGTCTTTACTATCGGCATAAAAATAGGTTGTCCCTTTATATTCTTTTGAATTGAGAATAACAATAACTAAAGCATTGTCTACATCAACACCCGAAACCTTTGCAGCATAAGTCTGAACCGTCTGATCATTACCATCGATTTCCGTTGTCTCGGCATCAGGGAAACTGCAGCTGAATACTGTATTATAACCTGTACCGAAAGCATTGTTTTTTGAAACAGCATTAACTTGGTAAACAGAAAAATAAGAGCGAAGCGAACTGACAGGTTCTTCGGTGAAAATATTTTCCATTGCTTTCTTCATAACTGTTGCATAAGTTCCATCAGAAATATCCTTATCCAAGAATCCATCTCCCATCATAATAATTGGAATGCCATTGCCTATAGTGGCTGTCTGAAGAGTAGAAACAACACCGTCCTGCGAAAAATCAGTTGATGTTCCCACATTCGCCAATTGATTAATTGTCAATTTTTCTGACTTTATAGTTGAACTGGCGTTACGAAACTGAAGATAAGCCGTACGCGTTGCATTTTCAGCATTAGGTTCAACAGCTACCAAAATATAATAACTCTCTAGTGCCTTTGTACCATTTGGATCAACTAAAGAAATCCAGTCAGCATCAGACGAATATATTCTCAAGCTATCAGTATTAACATTTGTACTAAAAATGATTTTCAATGTATCGCCACCTGCTTTAGCAAAATATGTAGATGTTTGAAGTTGTATTACCTCAATGCATTTTTGTGAAACAGTAATAGTTTTAACGATCGTACCCGAAGTAATCGTAACCGTTCCCTTACGAGTCTCATAAGTATCATTTTCAGACAGTGCTGTAACAGCCAAATTGAACGTTCCGCCCACACCCGCTGTTTGTGAAACAGTAAACCAGCTATCGGAACAGGCTGCCGTCCAATCTGTCGCGCTGGAAAAGCCAATAGTTCCTATAGATGACTGGGGCGCGCTTAAAGAGACCTCAGTACTAGTCGAACTCATTGTTATCTCAGGATCAACATCTTTGCTACAACTCATTATAGCAAGTAGCAGGCATATACAGATAAACCAGTATTTTTTCATTGTATTTATATTTTGCCTTAAAGATAAGTGGAATAATCTATTCCACACAAATTATTTATGCAAATCCTCCATTTTTATCTGCCAAATTGCATTTGAAACGGCTAAGAAATTCTTCTGATGCAACAATTTTGTAATATTCTTGTCACTTTTCTGTAATATTTGTTTCATACTTTTGTCCACAAAAGAGATATATATTCACATTATGGAAACATTTTATCTTTTCCTTACCATTTTTCTATTTGTTTTGGCGATTTTCGACTTGTGGGTCGGTGTGAGTAATGATGCAGTAAACTTTCTCAACTCAGCCATCGGTTCAAAGGTGGCGTCGTTCAAAACAATCATGATCATTGCTGCTATTGGAATCCTTGTCGGAGCTTCGTTTTCGAACGGAATGATGGACATTGCCCGTCATGGCATCTTTCAGCCGCAGCATTTCTACTTTTCCGAAATTATGTGCATTGTCCTTGCAATGATGTTGACAGATATCGTTCTTCTGGATATCTTCAATTCATTAGGAATGCCCACATCTACAACAGTTTCTATGGTATTCGAATTGTTAGGCGGCACGGTTGCGCTCTCGTTAATCAAGATCGCTCATTCAGGAGGGACATTGACGTTAGGTGAATTACTGAACACAGATAAAGCTTTTACCGTCATTCTTGCCATCTTCGTATCCGTAGCTATAGCCTTCTTCTTCGGATTGCTTGTGCAATATCTGTCGCGTCTTATCTTTACATTTAAATATACGGCGCATACAAAATATTTTATAGGCATTTTCGGAGGATTGGCAGCAACATCCATCCTCTATTTCATGCTGATAAAAGGATTAAAGGACAGTCCATTTCTGGAAGGTCCCATAAAAACGTACATCTACAGCCACACAAGCATAATTGTGTGGTATTCACTGCTGTTCTTTTCTATACTGATGCAAGTATTGCACTGGCTTAAAGTAAATGTGTTCAAAGTGGTCATTCTTTTGGGGACATTCGCTCTGGCGCTGGCTTTTGCTGGTAACGACCTAGTCAACTTCATCGGTGTGCCACTAGTCGGTTACTCTTCTTTTATAGAAATGATAAATCAAGGGGGAAGTGCATCAATAGATTCACTGACAATGCATTCATTACTTGAACCGGCAAAAACTCCTTGGTATTTTCTTGTGGGTTCGGGAATAGTTATGGTCATTTCACTTATTACTTCAAAAAAAGCACAAGCCGTCGTTAAAACGTCTGTTGATCTGGCTCGCCAAACAGAAGGCAATGAAAGTTTTGGAACGTCGCCTGTTGCACGCGTTCTGGTACGCACCTGTGACAATGTATCGAATACCATTATGAGTATTATTCCGACCAGAACAAAAGACTGGATCGACAGTCGTTTCAACAATAATGAGATTATTCTTGCCGACAAAGCAAGCTTTGATGTTATTCGTGCTTCGGTCAACGTGGTCCTTTCAGGACTACTAATCGCTTTAGGCACATCTCTAAAACTACCTTTATCAACAACTTACGTTTCTTTCATGGTAGCAATGGGTAGTTCACTGGCCGACCGTGCCTGGGGGCGTGAAAGTGCAGTCTACCGCATAACAGGTGTTTTATCGGTTATCGGCGGTTGGTTTATCACAGCCGGTGCTGCATTCCTTATCTGTTTCATTGTTGCATTGTTGATTTATGTTGGAGGTATTGCAGCCATGGCAGCCATGGTTGGAATAGCCATATATATGCTTATTCACAGCCGGCTAATCTACAAAAAGAAAATGCGCAAAGAAGCTATGCAGGAGGAAATAGGGACTACCATCAAACGCCTGCGCGAAACAACCGACAAACACGAAGCGCTCTTACTATTTCGTCAACACAGCCGCGAAGAGCTGAACGATGTACTCAACTTCGCTTCAAAAGAATTCAGTAACTCAACTTCCTCATTTATAAATGAAGATCTGCATGGTTTACGTCAGGTAATGAGTGATATCGAAGAAAAGAAAACCTACCTGAAACAAGTAAAACGTATAGGGACACTGGGTGTCACCCAACTTGATTATGAGATTGCTGTCGACAAGGGACTGTACTATTATCAAGGCAACGACTTTGCCAGCGAGATTGTATACAGTATCCGACGCATGACAGAGCCGGCTAAAGAACATGTCGACAACCATTTCCGTCCCCTTAGCGAGGCTCAGAAAAGTGATATCAGCAAAATAACCGATAGCATCATGATCTTTCTCAACCATTGTTCAAATATGATTGCTACTAACGACTATCACAGGATGACCGATTTAGTAACTGATTCAATCATACTGAATACGAACCTTACCTCGTTAAAAAAAGCAGAGCTGAAACGGATTCAGGGACAGGAAGGTGGAACTAAAGTAAGTATGGTCTATCTGAATATGTTGCAGGAAGCGCAGAATGTTGTATCGTTCACAGGAAATTTACTCAAGGTAAGTCACAAATTTCAAATGGAATAAACCTTATACTATATCCAACTTTTATTTTTACTTTCACAGGACTGTCCGGATATTTATAAAAGAATGTTCGGACATGTTCTTAGAAACTAATCTGTACAAATCTGATTATTCCCAATATTTTACTAATTTTGCGGCTGTTCATTTAATAATTTTCAGATTGAAAAGCGACAAATACATAGCAAATTCATTCCGTGCCATCATCGGCATTCTGGTTGTCTTGTTTGCCTATTCGTGTGCCAACATTGGAACGCCTAATGGTGGACCCTACGATGAATTGCCACCAAAGTTCGTAAGCAGTGTTCCACCGCCAAACACCGTGAACTACAAAGGTAAGAAGGTAGAGATACTTTTCGACGAACTGGTTCAAATTGAAAAAGCCTCAGAAAATGTCATCATCACTCCGCCACAAATGGAGATGCCTGTAATTCGTACCGCAGGGAAAAAAATTGAAATCGAACTTCAAGATTCCTTGAAGAACGATGCGACCTATACCATAGACTTTACCAACTCCATCTCCGATAATAATGAAAAGAATGTTCTTCAAAACTATTCTTTTGCATTCTCAACCGGCGGACAAATCGATACGATGGAAGTTTCCGGGGTGTTGCTTAATGCAGAAAATCTGGAGCCGGTTTCAGGGATCATCATCGGCTTGCATAGTAATCTGGAAGATTCGGCTTTTGTTAAACTCCCTTTCGATCGAACTTCGCGTACGAACGACCGCGGTCACTTCACCATTCGTAACATTAAACCGGGAAAATATCGTATCTACGCACTTAACGATATCAGCCATACGTACAAGTTCGATCAATCATCAAAAGAGATTGCCTGGAGTGATTCACTAATCATTCCTTCATCTGTTTCTGCTTCCCGGCAAGATACAACATGGAAAGATACTTCGCACGTCGATACGAATATAGATACGATAAAGACTATCGGTTACACACGTTTTTTGCCTGATAACATTATTCTCAGGCTCTTCAAAGAAAACTATATACGTCAATACATGACGAAGCCTGATCGTCCTGACTCTCGTTATTTCACACTACGCTTCAATGCACCGTTGGACACCATACCTGTTCCCGTTCCGATAAATTTCAGTGTTTTTAAAGATAGCAGTTGGTTTTATCCACAAAAGATAGAAGGGAATTTAGGCGTAAACTACTGGCTCACCGATCCGCGTCTGCTGCTG
>Ga0183100_1001590_pt1 | contig 11088 bp, 12 predicted proteins | sample Biomet2_FD_127789 | JGI IMG/M metagenome (GOLD analysis project Ga0183100, IMG submission 127789) | Microbial communities from bioreactor (seeded with anoxic lake sediment) at LBNL, California, USA - Biofuel metagenome 2 | ecosystem: Engineered > Bioreactor > Anaerobic > Unclassified ...
TCTCGAGGTGGATGGCGCGGTCGGACCCGGCCGCCACCACCGAGCCCGTGCACAGGAGCACCTCGGAGTCCTTGCCCACGAGCTCCACGCGATCCGCCTTTATAAAGAGGGTGCCGCTCGTTATGCGAACCCGGCCGGAGAGGACGGTGCGCTCCTTGCCCTGGGCCTGGACGCTCTCGACGCGGTCGGAGGAAAAGTTGAAAGTCTCGGCCGAAAGTCCCAAGGTCGCGCCGAGGCCGAGGCAGAGCGCGAGGAAGGCGGGACGGGTCACGGCTTATCCTCCACGGCGAAGGCGCCCTCCGCAGAATCGCGGAAGACGAAGGCCCTGCGCCTCATGTCGGCGGAGAAGCCGGCGCCCTTGAGCCAGGTGCCGTCCCCCTTCTTGACCTCGACGTCCTGGTCAAGGCGGCTGGAAAGAGTCTTGGAGCCTGAGTCCCAAAAGAGGTACTCGGCCTTGAGCGTGGCGTCCTCGCCCCGGGACTTGAGGCTGATGGAGCCCGAGAACTCGGCGTTCTCACTGTTGGTGTAGATCACGCCGCGGTCGGCCCGGCCTTCGGCCACGGCCTCGTGGGTCTTCTCGTCGAATTCGGTGAAGGACACCCCGGAGAGCAGGGTCTTGCCGTCGGTATCGTAGGACTCGGCCTTATCGGCCTTGATCTCGAGGACGCGGGCGCCCCGGATCATGACCGTATGGGTGAAGCCGGTGAAGACGGCGTTCGGCGTGTCGGGGGCGCCGGCGGCTTCCTCCCCGTAGTCGAAACTGCAGGCGCAGTTCAGGCATGAGAGGAGGAGGACGCCGAGCGCCGCCCTATTTTTTCGCATTCCCCGGCGCGCTTTTCGCCGCGCCCTGCTTTTCGAGGCAGGCCCTGATGAAATCCCTGAATAGAGGCGCGGGGGCGAAGGGCTTCGACTTGAACTCCGGGTGGAACTGGACGCCGAGGCCCCAGGGGTGATTCTCCCACTCGACGCACTCGACGAGGCTCCCGTCTGGCGTGAGGGCCGCGATGTGCAGGCCCGACTTCTCGAGGTCGGCGCGGTAGGCGTTGGAGACCTCGTATCGGTGGCGGTGCCGCTCCTGGACGGAAGTCGTCCCGTAGGCCTTGCGGATGAGGGAGCCTTCCTTGAGGACGGACTCGCTGCGCCCCAGGCGCTGGGTGCCGCCGTAGCTCTTCACGTCCACTTGGTCCTCGAGGAGGCTCACCACGGGGTGGGCGCTCTCGGGCGCGAACTCGGTGGAGTCCGCGTCCGCCCAGCCCAGGACGTTCCGGGCGCACTCGATGACCATGATCTGCATGCCCAGGCATATGCCGAAGTAGGGCACCTTGTGCTCGCGCGCCCAACGCGCGGCCTTGACCATGCCCACGCAGCCGCGCTGGCCGTAGCCGCCCGGCACGAGGATGCCGTCCACGCCGCCCAAAATCGCGTCGATGTCCGCCTCAGGCTCGCCGGGAGCCGCGGCCTCGAGCTTGCCGGAGTCGACCTTCACGATCTCGACGGCCGCCTCGTTGGCTATGCCGCCGTGGGAGAGAGCCTCCCAGATGGACTTGTAGGCGTCGTTGAGCTCCATGTACTTGCCCACCACGCCGATGCGCACGCGGGCCTTGGGCTCCTTGTACTTGCGCACCACCTCGGTCCAGGCTGAGAGGTCGGCGTGGCGGCTCTCGATGCCCATCTTCTTGAGGAGGAAGGTGTCGAGGCCCTGTTCGTGGAAGAGGAGCGGCATCTCGTAGATGGTCGACTTCACGTCGTAGCCGGAGATCACGCCCTCGAACTCCACGTTGGTGAAACCGGAGAGCTTGCGCTTCACGCCCTCCTCCAAGGGAAGGGCGGAGCGGCACACGAGGACGTCGGGCTGGATGCCGACCTCCTGGAGCTCCTTCACCGCGTGCTGGGAGGGCTTGGTCTTGATCTCGCCGCCTGAGACCGTGGGGATGAGGGTCACGAGGACGGCGACCGCGTTCTGCCGGCCGTACTCGTGGATGAGCTCGCGCGCCGCCTCGAGGAAGGGCACGGACTCCATGTCGCCGACCGTGCCGCCGATCTCCACGATGGTGATGTCCACGTCGGGATCCTTGCCGGGGGCGAGTATGCGGCTCTTGATTTCGTCGGTGATGTGAGGGACGACCTGGACGGTCCGCCCGAGATAGCGGCCCTCGCGTTCCTTGTTGATGACTGCCTGGTAGACCTGGCCCGTGGTGATTGAGTTTGCCCTGGAGATGGGAGAGTGGGTGTAGCGGCCGTAGTTGCCGAGGTCGAGGTCCGTTTCGGCCCCGTCGTCGGTGACATAGACCTCGCCATGCTGATAGGGGCTCATCGTACCCGCGTCTACGTTGAGGTAGGGGTCGATCTTTACCATGCGCACGGTGAGACCGCGCGCTTCCATGAGAGCGCCGATCGAGGAGGCCGCCACTCCCTTACCGAGAGAGGAACAGACGCCGCCCGTCACGAAGATTAGCTTCTTCATGGGTCTTCAGTATCCCCGCAAGGGCACCTCGTGTCAATCGAGGTATCGTAAACGAGGCGAAGTGAGTGTATGCTAGGAGCCGTGGACTACGAAATCAGGGGCGAGGCCTATCGGGACGACGGCTACTTCACCGTGCGCTGGTCGCCCATCGCCAAGGCCGACAAGTACGCGATAGGGCGGAGCGTGCCGGCCATGGGCGGGATCGCCGAGATCTACTACATGGACGACAAGAACAAGCTCAACCTCTTCTGCCTCCAGCGCTCCTGGTACGGCGGGGTCAGGTCCATGATCCGGGAGCGTTGCGACCCCGATCTCGAGAAGGACGAATACCGCCTCAAGACGCTCGAGAAGTACAAGGACCGCATCTACTACCGCTACAGCTGCTGCGACTCGGCCATGGACCTCGCCGACGTCATGTTCTTCTTCACGGAGACTTACAGCCCGGGAGTCCTCAATGTCGATCATTCGGGACGCTACGACCGGATTTTCCTCAAGGAAATCGACGGCCAGAAGATCACCACGACCTGAAATCCCCGGCGCTTCGTTAGGGCTCAACTCGCCCTCCCCTCCTTCCGACAATGAGGAGGAAGGAGACAGAAGGCCTTGATACGAGGATTGTACACGGGCGCGAGCGGCATGGCCGCCCAGCAGGTAAAGCTCGACGCCATCTCGAATAACCTCGCCAACCTCGACACCGACGGCTACAAGCGCGACGTCACGGTCCACAAGGCCTTCGCCGAGCTTCTCCTGCGGCGCATGAACGACGACGGCGTCATCAAGAACCCCTTCGGCTCGAGCGACATGGCCCCCGTGGTGGGCAAGCTCGGCACGGGCGTGGAGACCAACGAGCTCTACACCGAGTTCGAGCAGGGCTCCCTCAAGCAGACCGACAACGACTGCGACCTGGCCATGGACGGCGAGGGCTTCCTCTGCGTCCAGACGCCCTACGGCGAGCGCTACACCAGGAACGGCTCCTTCACCATCGGCAAGGAGGGCTTCCTCGAGACCCAGGAGGGCTACCCCGTCCTCGGCGAGAACGGCCCCATCATGGTCAAGGCCAACAACTTCAAGATCGACAAGGACGGCAACGTCTTCGTCAACAAGAACTACCAGGACGATCCCTTCCGCCTCGTCTCCCGCGAGGAGAACACCTGGGAGGGCATCCAGAAGCTCGACAAGCTCAAGATCGTGGACTTCAAGAAGACGCGCTTCATCGCCAAGCAGGGCTCGAGCCTCTGGAAGTCCACCGAGGAGTCGGGCGACGCCAAGATCATGGCCAAGGGCGAGCGGCCCACGGTCATCCAGGGCTTCGTCGAGGCCTCCAACGTGAACCCGATCAGCGAGATGGTGAACATGATAGAAGTGAACCGGGCCTACGAGGCCAACCAGAAATCCATACAGTCCGAGGATACGATGCTCGGAAAGCTCATCAACGACGTGGTCAAGGTCTAATAAGAGGGCACTATGGTAAGAAGTCTTTGGTCAGCCGCCAGCGGCATGATCGGCCAGCAGGCGAACATGGACACGATCTCGAACAACCTCTCGAACGTAAACACCTCGGGCTACAAGAAGCAGCGCGCGGACTTCGAGGATCTCATCTATCAGACGGTCCAGGTCGCGGGCACCCCCGCCACCGAGGACACCGTGGTCCCCGTGCCCATCCAGATGGGCCACGGCGTGAAGCTCTCCTCCACCCAGAGGGAGTTCACTCAAGGGTCGCTCCAGAACACGGAGAACGTCTCGGACATGGCCATCCAGGGCGACGGCTTCTTCCGCATCCAGAACTACGACGGAACCTACGCCTACACCCGCGACGGCTCCTTCAAGATCGACTCCACCGGCCAGTTCGTCACGGCCAACGGCTACAAGCTCATGCCCGACCTCACCCTTCCCCAGGGCTTCATCCCCGACACACTCTCCATCTCGCAGGACGGCAGGGTCACGGTGAAGGTCCCCGGCCGCGACGACCCCATCCAGGTGGGCCAGCTCGAGCTCTACCGCTTCCCCAACCCCGAGGGCCTCAGCGCCGTGGGGGAGAACCTCTACAAGGTGTCCAACGCCTCGGGCGAGGCCCTCCCGGGCCGGCCCGGCTTCGACGGCATGGGCAAGACCATCCACAAGTTCCTCGAGATGTCCAACGTCTCGGTGGTCCGCGAGATGGTCAACATGATCGTGGCCCAGCGCGCCTACGAGTTCAACTCCAAGGCCATCCAGACGAGCGACAACATGCTCGGCACCGCTACGAGCCTCAAGAGGTAATAGAACATGGCAAGCATAAGCGCCCTCGACGGAGCCCTCTTTCAGTACAACAACCAGCCGCTCAGGGTGCCCAGCGCCGCCCGCCAGGTCCAGGGCACCGGGGCGCATATCGCGGACACCACGAAGATCGACAAGAAGAGCGAGCTCTACAAGCAGTGCCAGGAGTTCGAGTCCATCTTCGTCAAGATGATGCTCACCGAGATGCAGAAGACCGTGGACAAGTCGAGCGACATCACGAGCGGCGGCTACGGGGAAGAGGTCTTCCAGGACCTCCTCAACGACGAGTACTCCAAGTCGATGTCCAAGAGCGCCGACTTCGGCCTCGCCGATCAGCTCTACAAGCAGCTTTCCCTGCTCGGATAAGGATTTCGCCCACTCTTTTATTTGACAGCCCGTAAAACCGGGCCTACAGTCTCTTGCATGAATATCAAGGCATTCCTCCCCATCCCCGACATCCGTTCCTGCCATAGAATACTCTGCGTCCAGCCCCACCCCGACGACAACGAGGTGGGAGCCGGCGGCACGATAGCCAAGCTCGCGAGAAACGGCTGCGAGCTGACCTTCCTCACGGCCACCGACGGCTCCGTGGGCAGCGCCGATCCTGAGGTAAAGCCTGCGGCCCTCGCCGCGCGGAGGGCCCTCGAGATCGAGAAGGCCGCCGCCATCCTGGGCGTCAAGCGTTGCCTCTCCCTCGGTCTGGCGGACGGCTCCTTCCCCTCCGACGAGCTCCTGTGCCGCAGGATAGTCGGCGTCATCCGCGAGCTCCGGCCGGACCTCGTCCTCACCTGCGACCCCTTCCTCCCCTACGAGGCCCATCCCGACCACCGGGGCGTGGGCATGGCCGCCCTCGAGGCCTGCATCTTCGGCGGCTTCCCCAACTTCCTCGCCGCAGGCGCCGCCGAAGGCGCGGGCGGCGCGGCGGGGCCCTGGTCGGTGCCGACCGTCGCCCTCTACGCGACGGCCTCCCCCAACGTCTACTTCGACGTCAGCGACACCTGGGAGGTCAAATTCGAGGCCCTCGCGGCCCACGAGAGCCAGTTCCCGCCCCAGGCCCTCGCCCAGCTCAAGCCCTACTTCGAGCTCAAGGGCTTCCAGTACGCCTGCCGCTCGGGCCACCCCCTCGGCGCCCTCCTCGGCAAGCGCCGAGCGGAGGCCCTGAAAGTCATGCCGAGCGTCTGCATCCACGGCTTCGTCGACGCCGCGGGCTACTGAGAAACATATTCGATAAGGAGCGTTTCATGCCTCGCAAGTTCTCTCTCGGCTACAAGATCATCTGGGGAGTCGCCTCCCTGGGCCTCAGCCTCATATCGGGCATCTACGGCGCCCTCCTCCCCATCTTCTATCAGGACTACCTCGGCCTCGGGGCCGGCTGGATCGCCCTCGCCTCCCTCATCTACGGGATCTGGAACGCGTTGAACGACCCCATCTTCGGCTTCATCTCCGACAGCACCACCTCGAAGCACGGCCGGCGCATCCCCTACATGCGCTGGACCGCGCCCTTCCTGGCCCTCTCCTTCATCGCCGTCTGGTTCGCCCCCAGGGGCGCGGGCCAGGTCTGGACCTTCGTGTGGATGCTCGTCTCCATGATCCTCTACGACGGCTGTTACACCATCATAGGCCTGGTCTATGCGGCCCTCCTCCCCGAGGTCACGGAGGACGAGGGCGAGCGAAACCACCTCCAGATCTCCTTCTCCCTCTTCGCGATGGTCGGCATGGCCCTCGGCTTCGTGATCCCCGATATGTTCAGGCCCAAGGGGAACCAGGCCGTCTCATTCGGCCCCCTCCAGACGGCCATGATCGTCGTGGGCGTCGTGGGAGCCCTCCTCATCGTGATCACCACCCTCAAGGTGAAGGAGCGGCCCGAGTTCACCCGCGTGGACAAGCCCCTCCCCCTCGGGGCGCAGATCAAGGCCACCTTCACGAGCAAGTCATTCATCGTCCTCGTGGTCTCCAACTTCATGTCCATCCTCGTCTCGGCCCTCGTCATCGGCTCCCTCTTCTACCTCGCCGACTACGTCACCAAGACCTCGACCATGGTCCTCCTTGTCTGTCTCTTCGTGCCCCTCATCGTCGGCGTGCCCTTGACCAACGTCATCCGCGGTAAGCTCGGCCTCCTCAAGACCCAGCAGCTCCTCATGACGATAGCAGGCGTGGGCCTCGCCGCCATCGCCTTCGTGCCCGTGAGCCTCATCCCCGCATGCCTCGTCCTGGCCGGCTTCGGCCTCGCGGGCCCCCAGACCCTCACCAACCTCTTCTTCGCCCAGGTCGCCGACGAGGACGAGCTTAAGTCCGGCGTGCGCCGCGAGGGCGCCTTCTTCGGCATCAACGCCCTGGTCACCAAGCCCGCCCAGTCCATCGCCATAGCCCTCGCGCCCGCCATCCTCGCGGCCACCCACTTCGTGACGCGCGAAGCCAACGGCGGCGCCATGATGGCCGACCAGCCCGCGGCCGCCGTCTTCGGCATCAAGGTCTTCTCCGGCCTCATTCCGGGACTCGCCATGTTCGCCGGCGCCGCCATACTCCAAGCCTTCCCGATCAAGGGAGAGCGGCTGGAGAAGATGGGGACGGAGCTGCTGGCGCTACACGAGGAAAAGAGCAAGAAGCTCGCGGTAAAAGCCAATCCATAAAGGAGCGTCATGATGCACGACAGAAGAAAGTCCCCCGTATTCCTCCTCGCCCTTCTCCTCGCCGCGCCCGCCCTCATCGCGGCCGAGCCCATCCCCAAGGTCCTAGACCAGGCCAAGCTCGACCGCTTTCTCGCCGAGGTCGACCTCCTCACGGCCGACCAGGACATCGCCGCCGCCTGGAACAGCGCCGGCAGCGCGGCCGCCCAGGAAGTGGTGATAGACCCCAACGCGAACTTCGCCTCCGGCTGTATTTCGTCAAGCGCAAATCCCCAGAAAAATCGTGCAGAATTCCCCATTAAGGCGTGGGTAATTTTGCCTGGCTTTTCTGCCGCATAAGAGCGTGTTTCATCCGATAGCTTTCCCCCTCGAAGAGCAGGATATGGCCATGGTGGGCAAGGCGATCGATCATCGCCGCGGCCATCTGGTCGTCAGTGAATAGAGAGCCCCATTTCGAGAACTCGAGGTTCGTTGTCAGAATCAGGCTTCGGCGTTCATAGCTATCGGAGATGATTCTGAACAGCAGTTGGGCGCCCTGGCGATCCACAGGGACATATCCCCATTCATCAATAATCAGGAGTTCGGCCCGCAGGATGAACTTCAGAAGCTTCTCGAGCGTGCCTGCAGCGTATGCTTCGGACAGGCGCACCACCAACTCGGCCGCGGTGAAGAACCGCGTACGGTATCCCTTCTCGCAGGCAATGACGCCGAGCGCCGTCGCCAGATGGGTCTTGCCCGTCCCCACGGGCCCATACAGGACGAGGTTTTTCTTTTCCGGGACGAAGGATACAGACCCAAGATCAGCCATCGACAGCGTTGGGGGAAGCTTCAGGCTCGCAAACTCGAAGCCTTTCAGGGTCTTGTAGACGGGGAAGGCCGCCTCCCGCAGGAATCGCGCATGGCGCACCTCGTCACGGTTCATGATTTCGCTTTGGAGTATGCGCAGGAGAAAGCGCTCCCGATCGGCGTTTCCTTCGTCCTCGCAGAGCCGTATGGCGGTCTGGCTGAAGGCCACGCGCCGGAGCAGGGACGCTATCTCCTCCCGAAGGTCTTCCCGATTGCTGCGCGGCCGCCTCATGGTTGCTTCTCCGCGCTGTCCATGAAGGCTCGGTCATAGGCGCCCAGGTCAGGGCCTCCCGTCGCCATGCCTGCAATCTCTTCGAAGGCGGCACGGGCGGCAAGCGCCTGGACGCTGTAGTTATCCAGCATACCGCGCCTGAGCGCCTCCTCGAGAGAATCGACTGCGATGTCGAAGCCGAATGCCTCGGAATTCTTCGCCAGAGCGCCGAGAACATGCCTTAGATCGCTCCGATCGAGCCCATCGAGGGTTTTCCTCTCAGCCTCGCCGAAGGCCGCGCGGAGGGCGCAATTTCGCCATGCGCCCGGCTTCTTCATGAGCAGGTCGAGACTCGTCAGGTAATCGCTCGAGTCGCTCCGCTCTTCGCCGTAGATCCTCTGGTGCGTGCAGAGCACGGCCCCATCATCGCGATACACCCTGAGTACATGGGCGCCGATCCCTACGACGAGGTCTCGATGGGCCATTTCGGGAGCGCTCGAGTACCAGTGCTTGCCATCGATGCAGAACTTGCCGTAGCCGTCGGCCCTGACATGCTCCAAACGCTCGACGGCAAACGGTTTGCCGGGAAGAGGGCTGAGCGCCTTCCGATCTTCCTCGAAGAGCTCTCTGATCGACAGGCCTTTTTTGTAGTGCGTCCGTTCGAAGTCCTGCTCGGCGCGAGCGAAGAGTTCCTTGTTCCAAGACTCGATGCTCTCGATGACCGGGATGGGGACGAAGAAGTTCCGGCGAATGTAGCCGACCTTGTTCTCGACATTCCCCTTCTCGTGTCCCGACGCAGGATTGCAGAAGCTCACCGAGAAGCCATAGTGGCACTTGAATCGCAGGAAGAGTTCGGACAGCGAGACCTTGTCCCTGACGCGCCGCCCGACCCCCGTAGCGTTATCGAAGACGATCCTTGCCGAGACGCCGTCCAGGTGCTCGAAGATGTCCTTGAGCCCCTGCGCGACGCACTCAGCCGTCTCGCCGCCGAAGACCTGCACATAGGCCGCATTGCTCGCCGGGAAGCTCAAGGCCAGGTACTTCACCATCCGCTTCGAGCCGGCTTCGATGATATCCGCTTCGCCGAAGTCCGCCTGTGCTTCGCCAGGCGTCCAGACAAGCTCCAGGAAGCCATCCACCTCCCTCCGCTCGGCCTTGTACGCTTTGACATACCGCTGGACGAGGGGGTACGAGCAATCGTACACGCCGGGATGCTCGGCAACGAGGCGTTCATGGATTCGCTTTGCAGTGTGGCGCTGCTTGAACCGCATTCGCCGGTCCTCTTCTAGCCACCCATTGATCTCGGTTTTCCACGGATCGAGTTTCGAAGGGAGCGCTTCCCGCTCGCTGACGCTTCGGCTGTAGTCTTCAAGGAGCATGTACTTGGCCGTCGTCTTGCGATCTATCCCGAGCCGAACTGCGATTTCCTTTGCGCCGTATCCCTGGCGTTGTAGTTCCTTGATCTGGTCAATCTGATTCATGTGGAGCATTTCCTCCCCCTGTAGAATTCCATCCTACAGGGCGTAACCATCTAATTCCTCCCACGATCTTTGTGGGGAATTCTGACGATTTTTCTGTCCATTCCAGATTGATCTTTCTGGGGAATTCTAGTTTACGCTAAACAGAAGAAGTATGACGATGCGATTGCTGGAGCGCAGAAACAGCTCGACAAGCTACTTGCCCAACAAGTTAAACCGCAGCTTCATTCTGCTACTAGCAGTAGTCTTCCTCAACCAAAGAACAAGGATAAATGAACAGGACTCCAGAAATTATTAAAGTTCCTGGTAGTTTTAACTAAGGAGGGGCTATTAAATTAGAATTGTTTCCATACCAGTCTCTCGGGCCTCTATCATTTGGAATGACTCGCGACCAGGTTCGTCGTATCATGGGTTCCCGATTTGAGAGCTTTAAGAAGACAGAGTCATCGGACAACGAGATTGACCACTTTGATGAATATGGACTGTATATTAATTACAACGATTCAAATCGGCTTAGCGCAGTTGAAGTAACTCCTGCTTCGGACATTATCTACAATGGTGTATCGTTTTTTTTGCTTACGACTCAGAAGCTTTTTGAGTCTATTTGTACATTCGATACAAACGCATTTCGGAATAGGACTGGATTCATTGCCGTCGGGATTGGAGTTAGCTGTTATGCAGGATCATTTAGAAAGAACCCTGACAACCCCATTGAGAGCATTGTAGCATTCGAGAAGGGCTATTACGACTCGATGCTGGAAGGACTACTGAAACAACGTTGGTGACGAACTCCCAGGGGGACAGTGCTCGGTTTAATCGGGCCGAGCACTGTTGCGCCTAGCAGGGGCATGAGAAAGCCACGGGAATTCAAAGATGGTGCTCGCTACCACGTCACGGTGCGGGCGAACCGGAAGGATGATTCTCGATTCGAGGGGCGGCAAGGAGCTTTTTTTTGAGGTCCTGAGGCGCGCAAAAGCTAAGTATCCGTTTCGGATCGAGAATTTTTGCATCATAAAGTGTAATCAACTATATAACATTGGGAGATTATAATCGGTCAAGGCTTTTGCGTACTGATAAGAACGGAGGAATGATATATTCAAATGTACCAATGCCTCCAGAAGGAATTGACTTGAATGCCAAAGCGTGGGTTATCCGGAGGTTGATATGCGAGTAGCAAAGCTGTGGGCTGCGGCTTCGCTCTGTTTG
>Ga0183100_1001592_pt1 | contig 11079 bp, 12 predicted proteins | sample Biomet2_FD_127789 | JGI IMG/M metagenome (GOLD analysis project Ga0183100, IMG submission 127789) | Microbial communities from bioreactor (seeded with anoxic lake sediment) at LBNL, California, USA - Biofuel metagenome 2 | ecosystem: Engineered > Bioreactor > Anaerobic > Unclassified ...
TTTAAATAGTAGTAATTTTTAAATTTAGATATATGGATATGTAGCTACAATCCGCTTATAGCCTAGATTAAGATTGCAAGAAAGATAGTAACAATAAATTTTCATGGATTTGTTTCGGTATTTATTGCTACTATTGACAAACGTGTAATACCTAGTATAATACTGTTATGCGCAAGGACGGGTATAAAATACACCCGTCCTATTTTTTTATAGCAATTTTAAATATGGAGGGGATATTAATGATTAGAAAAACATTTTTACGAAAAACACTAGGGTTAATAACGACAATGGCAATTACAATGACAATGATTGCTGGTTGTAGTGAAACATCGAAAGGAGATTCAGCTAGCGGAGATACAATTAAGCTTGGGGGTGTATTCCCATTAACTGGTGATGTTCCAGCTCTTGGTGCAGCAATGGACAATGGAGCTAAGTTGGCAATTAAAGAAATTAATGATGCTGGTGGAGTTCTTGGCAAAAAACTAGAGCTTACCGTAGAAGACGATCAAAATCAAGCATCAACAGCACCAAATGCAGTTACGAAGTTAATCGACCAAGATAAGGTTAAAGCAGTAATTGGAACTTATGCAAGTAAATGCTCAATTCCAATGGCAGCAGTTGCAAAAGACGCAAAGGTAGTTATGATTACACCAGGATCAACAAATGAGAAGGTAACTACTGAAGGTGGAGAATATGTATTTAGAGCATGTTTTATTGATCCATTACAAGGAAAGATTGGTGCAAAATTTGCAGCAGAAAACCTTAAATCTAAAAAAGTAGCAATGCTTTATGATGTAGGTAATGATTATTGTGTAGGTATTTCAAAACAATTTAAGACAAGCTTTGAATCCCTTGGTGGTACTATAGCATATGAAAAAACATATAATGCAGGTGAAAGTGATTTCAAAGCATTTTTAACTGAAATTAAAGAATTAAATGTTGATGTATTATATCTTCCAGATAATTACTCAACTGTAGGCTTAATTGCAAAGCAAGCAAGAGAAGTTGGAATTACTGCACCTTTATTAGGTAGTGATTCATGGAGTGATCCAGGTCTTGTAAAAGTTGGTGGTGATGCAATTGAAGGAGCTTACTTTACAGATCACGTATCATTAAAATCAGATAATGAAAAGATAAAAAAATTTGTTTCAAATTACACTACAGAGTATAACACTGATCCAAGTGCATTCTCAGTACTTAGCTATGATTCAGTATACATTGTAGCAGAAGCAATTAAAGCAGCGGGTAGTACAGATGAAGCTGCAATCAAGGATGCAATGAAGAAATTAGATGTAGATTGTGGAACTACTCATTATAAATTTGATGACCTTAATAATCCAATTAAGAATGTAATTATCAATAAGGTTGAAAATGGAGAGTTTAAGTTTGAAACTGAAATTGCACCAAAATAATTAAGTAAAACTTGATTTAATATTAGGCTGTATCAATGGCGATACGCAATAACATGTGTACGCTTGTGATGCAGTCTTTTTTAGACATATCAAAAAAAGTAAAGGAGAGATTGACATGAATACTTTATTACAACAAATTGTAAATGGTATAAGCCTTGGCAGTGTATATTCCTTAATAGCTATTGGTTATACCATGGTATACGGTATTATTAAATTAATTAATTTTGCTCATTGTGATATTTATATGGTTGGTGCTTTTGCAGGATATTATGCAGCAACAGTACTCGGATTTGGATTTATTGAATGTTTAATTTTTTCTATGGTTTTATGTGCATTATTAGGTATAGCCATTGAAAGAATTGCATATAAGCCACTTAGAAATTCACCCAAGGTAACGTTGTTAATAACTACAGTGGCTATGGAACTTTTATTACAAAATCTTGTGAAGGCTGATTTTATCGCAGGTCCAAATACAAGAACTTTTCCTGAGGTACTTCCTTTAGTATCTTATAAAATCGGATCAGTTACAATTAGTAACCTTCAGTTAATTTCACTTGCCGTTACAGTAATATTATGTCTTGTATTGCAATTTATAGTTAATAAAACTCAAACAGGTAGAGCTATGAGAGCAACCTCTTATGATAGAGATGCAGCTGCCTTAATGGGAATAAATATTAATAAAGTTATTTCCTTAACTTTTGCTTTAGGTTCAGCACTTGCAGCAACTGCTGGAGTACTAGTTGGTATGCTTTATCCTAGACTTGAGCCTGCTATGGGCGTTATGCCAGGACTTAAATCCTTTGTAGCAGCTGTTCTTGGAGGTATTGGTGTTATACCAGGAGCGATGTTTGGCGGAATTGCAATGGGTCTTATTGAAACATTATCAAAGGTATATATTAATTCAGGTTTATCAGATGCAATTGCATTTTCCATTTTAATTATAATTCTTCTTGTAAAACCAACTGGTATATTTGGTAAGTCTGACAATGTGAAAGTGTAGGTGATAATTATGCAAATAAAGATAAATAATAATGAAAAAATTGTAAATATAAATTTAGTTAAAACTACATATACCAAATATGCACTTACCTTGATAGTTCTTGCGATAACCTATGGACTTTTAATGTTACTTGTATATGAAGGTATAATTGATAATTATATACTTAGACTTATGAAGCAAATTGGAATTTTCATAATTGCAGCATTAGGACTCAATCTTATCTTAGGTTTTACTGGACAGTTCACTATGGGTCATGCGGCATTTATGTCAATTGGAGCATATGGTTCAGCAATAATGACAAAAAACTTTAATATGCCATTTCCAATTGCTTTAATTGTAGGCGTTATCTTAGCAGCAATTTTAGCAGCATTAATTGGATATCCAATATTAAGACTTAAGGGTGATTATTTAGCTATTTGTACTTTAGGATTTGGTGAAATCGTAAAGGTAATAATTCAAAATGTAGACTATGTTGGCGGTGCTAGAGGTATTTCAGCAATACCAACAAAAACTTCATTTCTAATAGTATTTTTTGGAGTAGCACTTTGTTATGCAATACTTAAGAATTTGATTCATTCTTCAAAAGGTAGAGCAATTATGTCTGTTAGAGAAGATGAAATAGCAGCAGAAGCTATGGGGATTAATTCTACAAAATATAAAATGATTTCTTTTATTATAGGTAGTAGTATGGCTGGCCTTGCAGGAGGTTTATATGCCCACTTTAATACCTTCATTGATCCAGCAAGCTTTAACTTTGCTAAATCTATTGAGTTAATTATGTATGTTGTATTAGGTGGTATGGGAAGTTTATCTGGGACTGTGCTTGGAACCTCAGTTCTTATTTATTTACCTGAAGCATTGAGAGGACTTAGTACTGTATTTAAGGATTATAGAATGCTTATATATGCTTTTTTACTTGTACTCATGATGATTTTCCGTCCACAAGGTATTCTTGGAACAAGAGAGATTTCAGTTTCAGGTACTATAAAATTAATCAAAGGTATTAAAAATATATCATTTAAAGATATCCTAAAAAGAAAAAAGGCAGGTGAGTAGTATGTCTTTACTTTCAGTAGAGAATTTAACAATAACTTTTGGTGGTCTTACTGCTGTTTCTGATGTAAATATGCAGATTGGTGATCATCAATTAGTTGGTTTAATTGGACCAAATGGTGCAGGTAAGACAACCCTTTTTAATATGCTTACTGGTGTTTATAAACCAACACGTGGGAAAATAGAAGTAAATGGAGAACGTATTGATGGAACTAAACCTTATGATATTACATCAAAACGTATTTCTAGAACTTTTCAAAATATTAGACTTTTTGAAGAATTAACAGTACTCGAGAATGTTATGATAAGTTTTGACTTTCAAGCAAAAGCTAATTTATTTACTTCCATCCTTCATACACCAGCTCAAATTTTAGAGGAAGAAAAAATGAAACAAGAGGCGTTAGATATACTTAAGATTTTCAGCTTAGATGATAAGACAGATGAACTTGCTAAAAATCTTCCTTATGGTAAGCAAAGAAGATTAGAAATAGCTAGAGCACTCGCGGCAAAGCCAAAGCTTTTGCTTCTTGATGAACCAGCAGCTGGTATGAATCCTCAAGAAACTATAGAACTTACTGACCTTATTCGTTGGATAAAAGATGAGTTTAAAATTTCTATTTTACTGATTGAACATGATATGAAACTTGTAATGAATGTGTGTGAATACATTTATGTACTTTCTTTTGGTCAAATTATTGCAAAGGGACTTCCAAAAGAAATTCAGAAAAATCCTCAAGTAATTGAAGCATATTTAGGAAAGGGGGCTGCGAAATAATATGTTAAAGGTAAAGAATATAAATGTATCTTATGGTGCAATTCACGCAATTCATGATTTAAGCCTAGAAGTAAATGATGGGGAAATTGTAACTTTAATAGGTGCAAATGGTGCTGGAAAAACAAGTACACTTAGAGCCATTAGTGGTTTAAACCCAATTAAATCTGGTGAAATCAGTTATGATGATAAGGTTATTAGTAATTTAGGAGCACATAAAATCGTAGCAAGGGGCATTAGCCAAGTGCCAGAAGGAAGAAGAGTATTTGGTGATCAAACAATAGAAGCAAATCTCTTACTAGGAGCTTATCTTAGAAAAAATAAATCTGAAATTAAAGAATCAATGGAAAAGGTATTTAAGTTATTTCCAAGAGTACTAGAAAGAAGAAAACAACTTGCTGGAACTTTGTCAGGTGGTGAACAACAAATGCTTGCAATTGGCAGAGCATTAATGGCAAATCCTAAATTATTATTACTTGATGAGCCATCTATGGGACTTGCTCCAATTGTAGTTGAAGAAATCTTTGAAATCATAAAAGACATTCGTAAATCTGGAACAACAATTCTTTTAGTAGAGCAAAATGCTAATGCAGCACTTCAAATAGCAGATCGTGGATATGTTGTAGAAACAGGTAGTGTTGTTATAGAGGGATTAGCACAAGATTTATTACATGATGATTCTGTTAGAAGAGCATATTTAGGAGAATAATCTAATATTATATGGTATACTTATTATAAAAAAAGAAAATGAGGTAGATTATATGGACAAATTTGTAATTGCAATAACAAGAACTTGTGGAAGTGGTGGGACAACAATTGGTAAAATGCTTTCAAACGATTTAGGAATAGATATGTATGATAGAGAACTATTACGTTTAGCATCAGACGACAGTGGTATTAATGAAACATTATTTGCTGATGCAGATGAAGATGTAAAAAATAGTTTATTATATAAAGTCTCAAAGAAAGTATATAACGGTGAATTAATTCCACCAGAAAGCAACGATTTTGCTTCAAACGATAATTTATTTAATTATCAAGCTAAAGTATTACGCGAATTAGCTGAAAGCGAATCTTACGTTGTAATAGGACGTTGTGCTGATTATATTTTAGAAGATAAACCGAATGTATTTAAGATTTTTATTCATGCATCTAATGAGTATTGTATCCAACATGAAATGGATATTCTTGGTGTTTCAGAAAAAGAAGCAATTAAAAATATTAAGAGATTAGATAAATACAGACGTGAATACTACCATTATCACACAGGTAAAAAATGGGAAGATGTAAAAAATTATGATTTATCTCTTGATACTAGTAAATTAGGCTTTGAAAAATGCGTTAAATATATTAAAGAATATATTAAGTTAAGAATGGCTTTATAAGGTCACCTAATAGACTTGTAAAATTAAATATGTATTATAGCATGAGAAGAATACATGTATCATACTCTTTTGAGATTAGGCACATCAAATAAAATAACAGACCAATATGCTTACCTGTTATTTTATTTGATGTGCCTAATCTGATATCAAATTGAAAATAAAGTACATATTAACAAAGATTATTGCATAAAAGAAAGTTTTGAGGAATGTGTAGATTAAAGATAATAGGCGGAGGAGTTATTTATGGATAAAATGGATTATAAAATATTAAAATATTTAGAAGCAAATGCAAGAATTAAAGCATCTGCTATAAGCAACGAAATTCACTTATCTGTTTCAGCAGTTCTTGAACGTATACATAAAATGGAAAGAAACAATGTAATTAAAGGTTATACAATAGTAGTAGATCAAAAAAAATTAGAAAACGATGTTAGTGCTTTAATGGAAGTTAGTCTTGAGCATCCAAAGTTTTACGAACCTTTTACTACAGCTATTGAAGATAATATTAATATTGTATCATGTTATTATTTGACTGGAGATTATGATTTTATGCTTAAAATAATTTGTAAATCATCCGATGATCTTGAAAAAATTCATCGTGAAATAAAAAGCCTTGAAGGCGTATCCGCAACCAAAACCCATTTTGTTTTAAAAAATATAAAAAATATATTTTGTGTAATACCGGATACAGATGATTAAATTATTAAAAATTTAAACATAGGTTGTTACAGAAGCTTTCATGTGCTATAAACATGAAAGCTTTTGTGATATAAGTAAACTTAAAATTTTTTTAAATTTAAAACAAGCCTAATATTGTTACACTTTATTTAACATTGCTTTTAAGTCATCAAGTTTCATATCTTTTTCTTCACCATTAATAGTTACATAACAAACTGGATTTTGTATTTTAATCAATTTTACATTGCTATTTAATAATTCTTGTTTAATATTATCTTTTTTCCAAATGTAATCTTTTATAACAGTTTTATTTGGAGGAATTACTGAATCAAGAAGGAATATATGCTCATCATGAACACTACCTGCCTGTGTATATTTATCTGTAAATAATATATGAAACGAAATCTTTGATATTTCAATATTGGTATTATTCTTAATTTCAAATTCACTATAATAATAATTATTATCATCATAAAAAGTTTTTTCTGTTATAACAATTGGATCTTCACTACTTCCACTTATTATTTTTGTGTCTAATTCATTATCATTAACTTTGCTCATAACATCCTTTGAATTCTCATAATAATAATATCTTAAAGCTATACCCATGGATAAAATGACAATAAAAATAGCTATTAATATAATTGATATTATTTTCAGTCTTTTAACATTCTTTATTACTGCTATCAGCAGTAATACAAATGAAATTATTGCCCCAAAAGCTCCAATCCCAAATAGTATTTCATAATTTTGAAACATATTATATTAAATCCCCCAATCAACTTCTTTTTTAATTAAACTAATTTTCAATTATAATCAGTATATCACAATACTTATATTTTGTAGATCTTAGGCATAATCAAAAAAATAGCAAGTCAAATCAGATCTCTCCTGTTCTTCCAAACAAAATAATTGAAGAACTCGAGAAAAAGTGTTTATTCTACGTATAGTTAAAAGTAATCCTGAAATAATTATTTATAGTATCGATATAAATATTCTAAAGTTGGTTTATTAGAAACCAAATTCACCATGCAAAGCACTATTTTATTTATTAATTCAGTCATATACATATCATTCTGATAAAAAGTTAAATAATTTTAAAATTAGAGAAGCAATTTATATGTGATAGTGTTAAGCATTGGAATTTATGTTGATATTCTGTATAATAAAAAAAGGATACGATTATAATTTTTGTGGATATACTTATCATATTGATATAAGGGAGAATAAAATGTTAGATTTATTTAGAGCATTTGCTACAAAGGAAGATTTTTTTTATGATGGTGCATTTATTGCTAAAGTAAAATATCAACGGTTTCAACCCAAATTAGATAAAGAAACTTATAAAAATGAAGTTGCAAAAAGTAATAGAAGACTTTGTGTAATTAACTGTAATGGATATGTTAACAATGAAATTGCAGAAACATTAAAAGTTTATTTAATGATGAATGTAACAGTTAAAGAATCTATTCAAACAAAAACTATTGAAGATAATGGGACTATATGGCGTAATTTCTCAAAGGAAGAAATTGCAGATTTTAGTCATATGACAGGAGATACAAATTTTATTCATCTTACGGAAAATCCCGTTGTACAAGGATTATTTATTCTGAAAGAACTTTGTGATACAACTAAAGCTAATGAAATAGAAGTAAAATATATTCATCCTGTTTATGGATGTAATCCAGTCTATATAAAATATGAAGGAAATCTTATAAATGGTTTTAGTGATGGTACATTATGCTTTCAAGCAACTGTAAAAATTATTTGTTAAAGGAGTAATTTAACTATGATTTATGAGTTTTTTTAAATGCATGTATTTTGATAACTTTTATTAGTATAGTACATGTTTTTTAAGGATAAAGCTTTGTATGAAGTCAAGAGAACTGGTAGAAATAAAGTAGCTTTATATAATAGAAATCATCAGAATTAACTAAACTGCTATTAATAAATAAAAAATCACCAATTAGTCAAATTATTATTAACTAATTGGTGATTAAGCAAATTCTAACCCTTTTTTTAAGTGAATTGGTTCTATTTGAATTATTATCACCCTTTCTTTAGGATTATTTTATAACACAGTAGAAACATCTTAATAATTTAAATTGGTTAAGGTAAGGTTTTTATTATCTTAGCTAGAGTTGTTTTAGATATACTTTGTTCAAAGAACTTAAATCTGTACTTAGTAATTTCAGATTGCGTTTTAACTCGCCCTGTTGATTACTAATCAAATCTTCCGATGATTTGTACTTAGTAGTTTCAACTTGCGTCATAATACGCTTTGTTTCTTCCTAGTCAAACACCTTAATTTGTAATATCTAATTAACATTTGCCGTAAAATTTTAAAATTGAATTTTGTAATTACTTTTATTTAATTTGTAGGGTTAGAACTGCTAGAAGAAATTACTTTCTTCTTATTTATATAATATCATATAAATTGTCAGAATACAATATGTTTTCTGACAAAAGATAAAATATTTATATTATATATCATATTTAAGACATATAATCATATATTACTGCTGTAGTCGTTAATATTATCGTTACCCTTAAAATTTAAATGTCCCCAGGTACACATTTCTTTTAAAATTGGCATAAGAGATACTCCCTTTTCAGATAAAAAATATTCTACTTTGGGTGGGACTTGGCTATATTCGATGCGTACTATAATATTATCGGCTTCAAACTCCTTTAATTGACTACTTAACATCTTATGAGTAATACTTTTAATAGATTTCTTTAGTTCTCCATAACGCATAACTCCACATTTCCATAGCCAAAACATTATAACCATTTTCCATTTACCACTAATTATAGACAATGTATATTCAAACGGCTCTGAGTTTACTTCTATTTTTTTATCCATATCATTACTTTCCTTTCAGTGAGTATCTTACATTAAAGTGCAATACATCTTTTGAATTAAGTGAATCATCAGAAGAGTTATATAAAGTACTAAGTGAAGCAAGGAATAAAAAACAAAAGAGTGTAGTTAATTATGCTATAAGGGATTATACCGAAAATATGTAAATAAGAATAAGTGGTAAGGTATTATGCTTTGCTTCCACCAACATATCTCCAGCAATACTAACAAGGTATTATTGAAGATTTTTTCAACAAATTAATAATTGTAATCGATAAAAGATACTAATATATTATTTTTCATTTTGGAATATATTATAAAAATATATTCCAAAATGTATAAAAAAGTAGCTATATAATAGTATAATAATGGTGATTAAGTATAAATTATTTGATTTAAGAGAGGTAGACTTTATGGAAATAAGAACAGTATCAATTATAGGATTAGGTGCATTAGGTATTTTATTTGGGAATCACTTGTCTAAAAGAATGCCAAAGGCAGATTTAAGAATAATCGCTGATAGAGATAGAATAAAGAAATATGAGAGTAATCATGTATATTGTAATGAGGAATTTTGTGAATTTAACTATATGACACCTGAAGAATCATGTGAACCTGCGGATCTTATTATTTTTACAGTTAAATATGATGGTTTGAACGATGCTATCCAAGCAGTGAAAAATCATGTAGGAGAACAAACAATTATTTTATCTGCCTTAAATGGTATTACCAGTGAGGATGTTATTGGCGATACCTATGGCATGGATAAAATTTTATATTGTGTTGCACAGGGAATGGATGCGGTGAAGGTAAAAAATAAGCTAACCTATGAACATATGGGAATGTTGTGCTTTGGAGAGGGGGAACCTGGTGTTATATCTTCAAAAGTAAAGAAGGTAGCAGAATTCTTTGAAAAGATGGAAGTTCCCTATGAGGCTGTTACTGATATGAATAAGAGGCTATGGGGTAAATTTATGCTAAATGTTGGTGTAAATCAAACAGTGGCTGTATATGAAAGTAATTATGGTGAAATTCAAAAAGAAGGACAGGCAAGAGATACAATGATTTCAGCAATGAGAGAGGTTATGGCACTTTCAGAGAAGAAAGGTTTAAATTTAACTGAAGAAGACTTGAGCTATTGGCTAAAGATATTAAGCACTTTAAGTCCATCTGGAAAACCATCAATGGGTCAAGATTTAGAAGCAAGACGTTACAGTGAGGTGGAATTATTCTCAGGTACGGTGATTAAAATGGGCGAAAAGTATGGTATTCCAACACCTGTAAATAAGCAGTTATATGATAAAATTAAATTTATAGAAAGTCAATATTAAATATATTGGTTAGGCAAAGAATGTAACATCTATTTAAATGTGCCTAAATTCAATATATTAAAAAATATAACTAAAACAATCTATTTTTCAACAATTTAGAGTCCAATGTGAAATTTATATTGGTACATTAAAAGTAACAAAATAAAAAAATCACCAATTAGTCAAATTATATTAACTAATTGGTGATTAAGCAAATCCTAACCCTTTTTTTAAGTGAATTGGTTCTATTTGAATTTTCATCACCCTTTCTGTACGATATTCTTCTAATATATTCAATTATTTTGTAACACAGTAGAGATATCTTAGTAATTTAAATTATTTAGGTGGAAATTTTTTATTATCTTAGCTAGCATCGTTTTTAGATATACTTTATTGAAAGAACTTAAATCTGCATTTAATAATTTCAGATTGCGTTTTAACTCGCCCTGTTGATTACTAATCAAATCTTCCGATGATTTGTACTTAGTAGTTTCAACTTGCGTCATAACACGCTTTGTATATTACTAGTCAAACACCTTAATTTGCAATATCTAATTAACATTTGCCGTAAAATTTAAAATTTGTACTTATTTTTATTTCTTTTGT
>Ga0183100_1001593_pt1 | contig 11068 bp, 6 predicted proteins | sample Biomet2_FD_127789 | JGI IMG/M metagenome (GOLD analysis project Ga0183100, IMG submission 127789) | Microbial communities from bioreactor (seeded with anoxic lake sediment) at LBNL, California, USA - Biofuel metagenome 2 | ecosystem: Engineered > Bioreactor > Anaerobic > Unclassified ...
GCTGATGCGATGGCCAGTATCCCGTTGGGTTTGCTTTTTGTTCAGTTGATCGTTATCGTTGTCTATGCTGCAGCTATCTATTGGGTACTGCGTAAGTTTATTCTTCCGCTCTTCCCGGATACGCCTGTGCGTTATCCGTTAGCAGGAACGCTGGCCGGTCTCATTTTAGGGGCATTTATGTTTATCCCCATTCGTGGAGGCGTGACGACCTCAACCGCCAACGTGGGAATGGTCTATTTCAGCAAGAAGCAGTTCCTGAATCATTCGGCCATTAACCCTTGTTTCAGTTTGCTTGCCTCGTTAAGTAAACAACAGAATTTTGCTGCGCAATTCAATTTTTTCCCTGAGGAAGAACGAAAAGCCATAGTAGGAGAGATCCTCCCTGATCCGGCCTCTTCATCCTCGTTTGATTCGCCTGCCATACAAGTATTGAATACGCAGCGTCCGAATATTTTGATTGTCGTCATGGAGAGTGTCTCTGCCAATGTGGTTGGCGTTGTAGGGGGCGATTCAACAGTGACACCGAACCTTAATCGGCTCAGCCGTGAAGGAATACTGTTTACGAATATGTATGCCAACTCGTTCCGTACCGATCGTGGACTGGTGTCTGTACTCAATGGCTATCTGGCGCAGCCTACAACATCGATCATGAAGTATCCGGCCAAAAGCCAGACGCTTCCTTCCATAGCCAAAAGTTTGGGAAGAGTGGGTTATAGAGCGGATATGTTGTATGGAGGAGATATTAATTTTACCAATATGCAGAGCTATTTCTTTGGCTCGGGCTATAGCAAGATTACAGCAGACCGTGATTTTCCCATATCGGATATTATTTCTAAATGGGGGGCAAACGACGATGTTACTTTCAACTATTTGTATAAAGATATTTGTAAACGCCCGTTAGATAAACCTTGGTTTACCACCTTCCTGACACTGAGCAGTCATGAACCGTTTGTTGTTCCGTATCATCGTTTGCATGAGCCTTACCCCAACTCGGTGGCTTTTGTCGACAGCTGCATAGGCCATTTTATCGATAAGCTAAAGCAACTTCCGGTGTGGAAGAATACGCTGGTTATATTTGTATCCGATCATGGTTTCCGTTATCCGGAGAGTCTGCTCGAATATGAACCGCGTCGTTTTCATATTCCCATGCTTTGGATTGGAGGCGCTTTGAAGTCGCCTGCAGTGATTACTGCTTTTGTCAACCAAACGGATTTGGCTGCTACGTTGCTAGGCCGGCTGGGTCTGCCTCACGGAGACTTTACATTCAGTAAGGATATTTTTGACAGGAAAGTTCCCAAATACGCTTTTTATACCTATCCGAACGGTTTTGCGTTTATCGATACGACAGGTGCGTCAGTTTATGATAATGAAGGAAACAAGATTCTGATAGAACAGCCTCTTGCCGGTAGCAGCGAGCGTATCCGCAAAGGGAAAGCACTTCTCCAAACACTTTATGACGATCTGGGCAGAAGGTAAAAGACCCGGTCAAATCCCATTATAATTATGTACATAAAAAAAGTATATACTTTTACGTTCAAAGGTATATACTTTTATATTTCAAGAGTATATACTTTCGTATTCCAAAAGTATATACTTTGCAAACTCAATACTATTTATTCATCATTATCAGAACCGATATACAGCGTGTATGGACCGATCGGGAGAGTGTTAAGGAGCTCTTCATCAGATACCGGATCGAATTCCATATCGATGATAATGCAAATGGCTTCATTGCCTTGAAGCTTGTCTTTTAGTGACGATATAGCCTGCAGAAGAATCTTTTTGACATTCGTTTCAGGGCTTGAACCGGCTCTCGTTTCGGCACCGTCATAATCACTGCCGTCAATAGAAATAGTCATACCCCTGACCGTTGTTTTAACAAAAATCTTTTTAGCCTCTGCTGCTTTTGTTTCGGCATTGTTGTTTGTCGTTTTCACAAATGTTCGGTAAACGGAAGAGTTTTCGTTGGAAAGCAGATTGCTCATTGTTTCCAGATTGGCGATGTAGAGAACATCTTTTGCACCGACAATATTTCCGTAGCTGTCTGACGGATCTGAAGGAGACGCCGTACGTTTCAGCGTAGACTTTGAGGCCACCAGCAAATCTTTCATAAAGTCGCAACCATCAGGAATATTGATGATATCCGACAAAGGCTGAATCTCGTCGCTTTCGTCGGTATTTTCAATATCACCGGAATTATCAGGAAGTTTGTCCGCTTCATAAGATATGGCCGATTCGGGATAGGCTGATACATGGAACAGTACATCGTTGCAGTCCTTATCTCCGATCCACCCGTTCATCCATTCATTAGGCATATCTTCGAAACCGATAGCGACAAAATTATCTTTTTTGAATAAAACGGTATGATTCTTGTTCGTTTTTTCCGGATTCCACGCCGGGTTGGAGTAGAAGCGAGAAATTCCGTCGTTGATGGTACGGGTCAGCATATTATAGCCATTTGTGCGAAGCACCCATCCGATAGAGACGCCTTTCGGGAAGGTGTTTTGCAATTGTTTGGTTTTCGGGTTGTAATATTTTAACTGAACCATATCTCCCGCTTTGAGTCCCGATGAAAGCAGCGGAACCACTTTTGCCAGCGGAAATGCGATCATTTCGTGAATACTGCTTGGATCAACATTATTAATATCGCCCTCATAAGTGAAGTATCCCAGTACGTCATTAAAGATACCTCCGGAATGGATCATGCTCACACTGATCTCTGCATCCTGAGTTACATGGATATCGCCCTGCTTATATTTACCCGGCGATACGGCCGACCATTCAGGAAGAGCCTGATTGATTGCATTCAGCAATGTATAGCTTATATCTTCTCTCTGAGCGATATAATCAGGCTTGCCCAGATAGTTCCAGGTCCCGATAGTTTGGTACGAATAGCCGGATGTGGCACGTGTTTCTGCCGTTTCGGCAATCGGAGATATCTCTCCCAAATCAAGGGCAACAGGTTTGACCGAACCATTTGATATCTGTCCGTGTAACAAGGCTGGTACACCGATGAAAGAGGAATAAACATAAATCTCTTTCATCTGCTCGGAAACAGCTCGCGACAGGTTGTATTTGCCCTCTCCGTTGGTGATACCCGTAAGGATCGGAGTTATATCGGATCTTTTAGTGACAACTCCGTTACTTATTTTCAATGGGTTTTCTCCGTATACTTCAAAAGCAATCCTATATCCTTTCGGTATCTCATAACTGATATCAAAAGCTACTGTTTGCATGCCGATGTTTTGTATGGCAGCAGACGACATCGCCGATTTATTTAAAGCTAAGTCGTCGTTTTGATTTGTAGTGCATGAAATCGAAAATAGAGCCGAGATTCCACACACAATAGTTAATGACAAACGCTTCATTTTTTTCTCATTTTAGAATTGAATTTAATAATTAGCAAAGTAAATGAAATATATTTATTTTGCAAAGTTTTTCTAAATCTTATTTTCTTTTCTTATTTACTTTTTGTTATATACTGTTTTTTTACTATTATTCTTTTTTATTTATATCAAAAGAATGTTTGAGATGTGTAGCCTTTGAAATATTTCTTATATTTGCAAAAGAAAGATCTGGATGATTCTATAAAACAATAGGATTTTATGAAATTATGCAATTTGCTAATATTGATTTCTCTTCTTAATGGCTTGTATTTTAACTCTTTTGCGGCTGTTTCTAAGGAGGATAGTTTGGCTGCTGCACTAACAAGAACGGCAAAGGTAGAAAAGCGTTTGCAGATTTTGCAGGATTTGTCACGCACTACCATGGATGATCCACACGGTCTTCACTGGCTTCGTTTGCTGGAGAAGGAAGCTACTAAAAGTCATCAAAGGAATATGGAGGATTGGGCATTTCGTTATCTGGCCCGTCATTACTATAATGAAGGATTATTGGATAGTATTTACTACTATGCAGCCAAATCGGATTCGCTGGCAAAGGTGATGAAAAAATATACCGATTATTATTATGATACGCAAAGTTTCCTGTGTCAGTTTATGTTGTGGGAAGGTCAGATGGAAAAAGCCGCTGATTGCGCAATAAATTTATATAATCTGGCTAAAGATAATAAAAATGAAAACGGGATCATTTGTAGTTGTGAAACATTGGGATTGATAAATCAGAAGATCGGAAGAGACAGTGTAGCCGTTAAATTGTTTACTGAAGGCATGAATCTTTTGGAGAAGAAGCAGGATGAATACCGTTACCTGACTCAATTCATTTGCAACGTGATTGAATCCGAATTGAGATTGGATAGACTGGCTGGTGCCCGTCATCATCTGGCTTTTCTTAAGGATCATATAGATAAAATCAAGAACGGTTATTTCGGTAATGATCCGTTATTCCCTTATTCGCGTTGTTTTATCCTGCTGAAATCATATGATGTCATTCTGAATGTGAAGTCAAAAAATGGAGAAGCGGCCAAACAAAGCATGGATCAGGCCACTCTTTTGATTAATGGATTGACTGACGATTATGCGAAAGCTTATTTTTTGTACAGCAAGGCTGTATACTATATGTATGTAAAGCAATATGATAAGGCGTTGTCGGAAATCAACAAAGAGATTAAGATGGAACAGAGCTTTACTCCGATGAAGCTACGCGCCGAAATATTGTACAAGATGGGGAATCTGAAGGAATCAGTTCTTCAGTACCGGGAGCTTTTGAGGCAGAATGAAGAGATGTATACGACGGCTTTCGTCCGTCAGATGAGTCAGATCCATGCGTTGCATTCCATGAACGAGTTACAGCTTGAAGTGAAAGATCTTCACGTAAAAGAGCTAAAGCTGGATGCTAAGCAGCAGCAATTGAAATTGACATTTACGATTATCATAATGCTTATTTCACTTCTTCTATTTGGTCTGATTGTTTATATCCACATGCGTAAACTGAAAAATGAACTCCTGAAGGAAAAAAGTGATTTGCTGAAGTCGGAGAAAGATTTGCGTATTACCCGCGATCAGGCGGAAGAATCCAATCGGATGAAGAGTTTATTTATTTCGAATATGAGTCATGAAATTCGCACGCCGCTCAATGCTATTGTTGGTTTCACACAGCTTCTTGATAATGAAATGGAAGAGAACGACGAGCGGAAGGAGTATGCGCATATCATAACCGACAACTCTGAATTACTGCTTAATCTGGTTAATGATATTCTCGATTTGTCACGCTTGGAGTCGGAACGCTATCGTTTTTCTTTTAATGATGAACGTCTGGTTGATTGTTGCCGCAGTGCGCTTAACAGCGTGCTTCATCGGGTGAAACCGGGTGTCGAGCTTAAATTTCACGCAGATGATGAGAACTTTGTTTTAAGAACGGATAAAATACGCTTGAGTCAAGTTTTGATAAACCTGTTGACAAATGCAACAAAATTCACTGAGAAGGGTTTTATTGAGTTGGCTTATACCGTCCATAAGGAAGAAGGATTTGTTGAGTTCTCCATTACCGATACGGGGTGCGGCATCCCTCTGGATAAGCAAAATGCCATTTTTGAACGATTTGAGAAGTTAAATGAACATGTGCAGGGTACAGGCCTCGGACTTTCTATCTGTCGTATCATTGCTGATCGCGTAAACGGGAAAGTATACGTAGATAAAGACTATACAGCCGGTGCACGTTTCATTTTTACTCACTCAATAAATATAATAGTGTAAGAATAATTGATGATGAAAATTTCTAAGATTTACCCTAAAGAATGGATGGCCGTTCATCCATATAAACAATCTGCTGCAGAGGATTTGTATTATACCGATATAGCCAATCAGGTATATCAGGCTTGTAAAAAAAGCGGTTTTAGCGAGATCGGAATGTCCGACGAGCAGGTAAGATCGATGTCTGTAAGAGTAACGGCTTATTTTGAGGATGTCATTTCCGGTTTGAATATGTGGCATTCATTTATTCAAGAGTATAAACGGCGCTTTGGCAAGTACCTGCCATTCTATTCAATGGATGATAACTATTTTGACGATGAAGTGAATGAGGCGGATGTGCATTTTCTGTTATGGCATTTTTCTCAGCAGTATATTGGTTTGGAGCGGGGTGCTTTTATTAATCCGGATAATCAGTTACTGAGTATTGCGGCCGGAGAGATCAATCATATTTTCAATGATAATTGGGAGGTGGCTCCCGAGAATAGTCTTTTCAAGGCTATGTTTTCGCCGTCTACTCGTTATCAGACGGAAGAAGATTATCAGAATGTACTGTTGTGGATGCATTATAATTCCTATTTGACAGTAAATAGTGAAGAAGAGGTTGTTCGTCTTTATTCCGATTATGTAGAAAATACGCCGGACAAGAAAGGAAGTTATGAAAATTATATAACACTGCGTTTCGGTATGGCGCATTATGGGAGAACACCATTTCTAGCCTATACGACACCAAAGTGGTTAGCGCTGATTTTTCCGGAGGACCATCCTGATTATCCTCTGTTTAAAGCTTGCGCAGAGAAGTCTGAGATGTATATGGATAAGGAGCAGAAACTCGATCCCGTTATTGCCAAAGATTTGTATGACAAGTTTGCAAAAGCATCGGGCGGAGATCTGTTTGTGTATGTATCATCAAAACAGGAGTTGAGTGATTTTCTGAATGATAAACTGGGTATTAAAGAGTTGCCGGACACCGATATGAAACAGCTCAAAGATAAGTGCGCCATTTATGCCTTACCGGATAGCGGTGTTCAGATTATATCGAACGGTGTAGCGTTTATTAAAGATCCTAAGAATCCGTTCTATGATCCAAAGACAGCACAGTCCGGCGCCGTTTTGTTCTTCACGCATACGCTATGTCCTTTCGCTTTACTGGAGAAGATGCAGGACCTTGGGATGCTGGACGATGCTCAGATCAAAAGCAATGAAAGTCCTGAACGGGGTAAGGCCATCATTCAGGACGATTGGCAGTTTGTTGTTTCTTATTTCCAGCGTCTTCACGAGAAAGAATGAGTTAACGGTACTGCTGAATGGTCAGTTGGCGACGATTTGTTGTCAACTGATATTGTCGGCCGGATATACGACACCTAGTTGTCGGCGTGCTTCATCGATAATCTCCAGGGTGATAAGCGAATGTTCGTGGCTATTGATCGTCGATTCGCGCTTCCCGGCCAGTATCAGGTCTATAAACTCGGCCACTTCGTAGTAGTATTCATTCTTTTCTGCCGGTCGACTGATATCTTCCGGTTCGGCTATTGTCCCTTTGCCCGAAGCAGCCGGTTGGCGTGGTGTGAAGGTTACTTTGTTGATGATGTTGATGCGGTCGAGGGTGATGTTTCCCTTTTCTCCCTGAATCTCGGCAGGCAGGGATGAATTGGCAATCTTGGAAAAGAGAACTGTGGCATTCATCTTTTCGTAGGTAAAGTTGATAGCTCCTTGTCCGTCGGTACCTGATGACAGGACGATACCTGAGGCATCGGTTTTTACCGGCCGGCCAAAAAGTACGACCATAGGGTAGATGGTGTAGATACCTATATCCATAATAGCTCCGTTGGAAAGTTTTGGGTTGAAGGCGTTCAACATAATCCCTTCTTTAAACTTGTCATATCGGGAGGAGTACTGGCAATAGGAAGCGAAGTAGCGGCGGACAGTGCCGGTGCGGTTCATATTATCGAGTACGGCTCGGAAATTGGGAGTCAGCGTAGGTTTCATGGCCTCCATCAGTGTGACATCATACTGTTTCGAAATTGCGATCATCATTCGGGCCTCACGGGCGTTTGAGGCGAGAGGTTTCTCGCACAGCACATGTTTGCCATGTTGCATGCAGAGAATGCTTTGTTCGGCATGCAGAAAATTGGGCGAAGCGATATAAACGGCATCGATAAGCGGACTGGAGACCATCGCTTCCAGTGATACGAACGTGAAGGGAATGTGATGTCTGGCTGCAAAGGAATCAGCTTTTTCCTGTGTGCGCGAATAAATGGCCACAAGTTCAAAACGCGGATCTTCGCGGGCACCGGCAATCACCCAGTCGCTGATGAAATTGCTGCCGACAACGCCGAAGCGTATCTTTTTCTCTTTATCGGTTGTATTCATTGTCTACTTTAGAATTAATATTCCGTTTTCAATGGTTAGTTCGGGTACTTTGTTGATGATGCTTTGAGTCAGACAGTAAGGAACGTCCTTTTCCAGATGGTTCGCTTTCAGTCTGGCCATATGATCGGTATGTTCCAGATAGGAGAGGAGATTGTCCTTATGGGCGGTCCACATGTCGTGTGCAATGATAGCCCCATCGCTACCTGTCGTATACTGCCCCGTTTGCACCAGCACGTCTGCCAGCGCTCCGCCAAAAACAGTGTCTTCGATGTTTATCTTTTCACACCAGGCGGCGCAGACCACGATGACATCCCGTTTGTGTTCCAGGCAATAGTCGGCAACAGCCTGCAGGTTGACAAAGGCACCGGTGACGACACAATGGGCTTTTTGAGCGATAGTGATAGCGCGTGTACCGTTGGTGGTTGTGAACACAATATCTTTTCCTTGGACAATTTCCGGCCTGTAATCGGATGGAGAGTTGCCGAAATCGGCAAAATCGCAACGTTTTACATTTCGTTCGGCACCCACCAGCCAACCCTTACTCTTATAATCCTGCGCTTCTTCAATGGTAGCTACCGGCCGGATACTTCTGACGCCGTTGCCAAAAGCAGCAGCCATAGTGGTGGTAGCACGAAAAACATCGGTGACGACGACAACCGCCTCCGGATTATGATATGCCGGGTATAATGCCGGCGAAAAACATATATCAATCTCCATTTTATGGTTACTAATTTAATAATGTACTATGAAAAAGGAGGCGTTTTTGGTAAAAGCTCCTCCTTTATTCGTTCTATTTTGTTTTGTCTGCTTTGGGCACAACCCTCTTCGTTGTGTCTTGTTATCTCAACGGGATATACTGTACGAAAGCCTCTATGGCCTCATATGAAGCAAGTCCCAATTGATGATAAAGTTCGGCCGTTGCCCGGTTGCGGTCTTCGGCACGTTGCCAGAACAGACGCTCGTCGTCACCCAGATATGGAGCGCTCTCGGCTTGCGACTGATGTTTCAGGATCGCATTACGTTTGTGGCGCAATTCTTCAGGCGATATAGGAACGGCCATTTCTACGTGGTCCATTTCCCATTCGGCCCATGCACCGCGGTACATCCAGATACGACAGTTCTTCAGCCATTCTTCATCTTTTACTTCATCGATAGCTGCCAGGACGGCGTCCAAGCATACTTTGTGGGTTCCGTGAGGGTCGGCAAGGTCGCCGGCGACGAACATTTCGTCAGGCTTGATCTCGAGCAGAAGCTTCTTTACAACGTCTTTGTCGATTTCACTCAAGTCGCTCTTCTTAACCAGGCCGGTCTCATAGAACGGCAGGTCGAGGAAATGTACATGGTCGTCTTTTACGCCTGAGTAGCGACATGCATGACGGGCTTCTTCGCGACGGATAGTTCCTTTCATGAAAAGGACATCTTTCCGCTCAGGTTTACCGTTATCCACTTTATCATCGCGCAAATATTTGATGATCTCGTTTGCTTTATCTTTTACGGACGAGTCGCCTATGGCATATTTGTCGCATACATCGCGCAGGTATTCGCAGTAACGAACAACCTCTTCATCACCTACTGCAATATTACCTGATGTTTCATAAGCAACATGTACATCGTGGCTCTGATCGCAGAGGCGGCGAAGCGTTCCGCCCATAGAAATCACGTCATCGTCGGGATGCGGACTGAATACGATGATTTTTTTCGGATACGGATTGGCGCGTTCAGGGCGGTTTGAATCGTCGGCATTGGGTTTGCCACCCGGCCATCCGGTAATAGTATGTTGAATATCATTGAATATCTGGATGTTTACATTGTATGCCGATCCGAAAAGGTTAAGCAGTTCACCCAGACTGTTTTCGCTGTAATCTTTGTTTGTGAGCTTCAGAATGGGTTTGCCTGTCAGCTGACACAGCCATACGATGGCACGACGGATCAGCTTATTGTCCCATTCGCACGTGGTAACCAGCCAGGGATGACTAACGCGTGTCAGTTCGAAAGCTGCCGATAAGTCAACGACTACTTTGGCATTCTGATGATTTTGCAGATAAGATGAGGGAATAGCATCGTTGGCTTTTTCTTCAACGGTCTTGGCGATGATGCCTGCTTTATCTTCGCCCCAGGCCATCAGAATGACGTTGCGAGCCTTCATCATCGTGGCCAGTCCCATGGTGATAACACCGGCAGGAACATTTTCCACGGAGGTGAATGTACGGGCGGCTTCTTTGCGGGCAGAGCCTTCAATCATGGCCATACGTGTACGAGAGTTGAGTGATGATCCGGCACCGTTGAACATGATGTTGCTTGTGCGGCCAACGCCCAAAAAAATATAATCCAATCCGCCAACGTCCTGAATCTGTTTTTCATATGAACGGCAAAAATCTAGGATTGCATCTTTAGGCATGCAGCCGTCTATCAGGTACACATTTTCGGGGGCGATATCGATATGATCGAGTAAAGCCTCTTTCAATCGGGCTATATTTCCGGCTGATGGTGATGAGAGTGGATAGAATTCATATTCGGCAAAAGCAATCACATTGTGAAAACTCAGCTGTTCTTCTTTGTGCATGCGGATGAGTTCCCTATATACACTGAGTGGAGAACGGCCGCCAGGCAAAGCAATGACGAAGTTCTCTCCTGATTCTTGTTTTTTACGAATTTGTGTCGCAATTTCTTTGGCGATAGCGAAAGATCCTTCGTCTGCCGACTCATAAATGATGGTCGGAATTTTTTCCAGACGTGTCAGTACGGAATGTTCAAAAGCATTCTCGGGACGATAGTATCTTTGCGGGATGCGTGTCAGAGAAATCTGTGAACTTAAATCTGTTTTCATGTTTATTTTGTGTTTAGTCTGTAAATGATCTTAAATTACAAAAGTAACACATTTTAGTGGGGTATTGCTACCACTGATTTTTAAATTTATCTATAAGTTGTTTTTGTAACTAAATTTCCCATTGCCCAAACAGCTTGTATATTCAAATCGGAGTCATAGACGACTATATCGGCGTCTTTGCCTGCTTCAATGGACCCCTTACGGGCGAATATATTCATCA
>Ga0183100_1001594_pt1 | contig 11068 bp, 11 predicted proteins | sample Biomet2_FD_127789 | JGI IMG/M metagenome (GOLD analysis project Ga0183100, IMG submission 127789) | Microbial communities from bioreactor (seeded with anoxic lake sediment) at LBNL, California, USA - Biofuel metagenome 2 | ecosystem: Engineered > Bioreactor > Anaerobic > Unclassified ...
ATGGTGCAACTACTATGCTGTCTCCGGTATGAACTCCCACCGGATCAAAGTTTTCCATGCTGCATATAATGATGCAGTTGTCTTTTTTATCTCTAATAACCTCCAGCTCAATTTCTTTCCAGCCAGCCACACTTTTCTCTAATAAAATCTGTCCAATTGGGCTCATCTTAAGTCCTTTATCGCATATCTCCAGCAGCTCTTTTTCATTGTCTGCTATTCCGCCGCCAGTTCCCCCTAAAGTGAAGGCTGGTCTTACTATAAGAGGATATCCACATTTATTTGCAAATTCCAAGCTTTCCGTAAGTGAATGAGTTATTACACTCATTGGAACAGGCTCCCCAATTTCCAGCATAAGTTTTTTAAATTCTTCTCTGTCTTCTGCTTTATTTATTACGTTAAAATCTACTCCTAAAAGTTTAACATTATATTTATCAATAATTCCTTCATAGTATAATTTTGACGCAAGATTTAGAGCCGTTTGCCCTCCAAAACCTGCCAGTATTCCGTCTGGTCTTTCCTTTTCTATTATCTTTTCTACTGAATCTATTGTAAGAGGCTCTATATAAACTCTGTCTGCAATGTGGTAATCTGTCATAATAGTTGCCGGGTTGCTGTTTATAAGTACTGTCTCTATTCCTTCTTCCTTTATTGCCTTACAGGCCTGAGTTCCTGAATAGTCAAATTCTGCCGCCTGACCTATAATTATTGGTCCGGATCCTAAAATCATAACCTTTTTAAGGTTTTTATCTAATGGCATTATTTCTCCTCCTTCATCATCTGAATAAATTTATCGAACAGATAAGTTGTATCGTCGGGTCCTGGTGCTCCTTCCGGGTGAAACTGAACTGAAAATACAGGAAGAGATGTATGTCTTATTCCTTCAACTGTATTATCATTCAGGTTTTTATGTGTAATTACCATATCCCCGGTAAGGCTTTCCGGATCTACTGCATATCCGTGATTTTGAGAGGTTATATATGCTCTGTCTCTTTCAATGTCATATACTCCATGATTGCTTCCTCTATGCCCGAATTTCATCTTGTATGTATCAGCACCTGCGGCCAGGGCTATTATCTGATGTCCAAGGCATATGCCAAACATAGGAACCTTTCCAAAGAGCTCCTTTGCTGTCTTTATTGAATCTTTCGCCAGCTTAGGATCTCCAGGTCCATTGCTTAAAAGAACACCATCAGGCTTTAAGCTTAGAATTTCCTCCGCGGCTGCATCGTGTGGAAAGACTGTAATATTGCAGTCTCTCTCTTTAAGATTTTCAATAATGTTATTCTTTACCCCAAAATCTATAAGGGCAACATTAAATCCATCACCTTTAACATTATATTTTTCTTTTGTTCCAACTTTTTTCATCCAGTCATCAGGCTGGTTATATGATTTTACTAATTCATCTAATTTTTCTATTGAAATATCCTGATTAGAAATGACACATTTCAGAGTTCCGTTTTCCCGGATTTTTTTAGTAATTTGTCTTGTATCCACATTTGAAATGCCGACTATTTTCATTTTGATGAGCATGTCTTCGATAGAGCCTTCGCTTTTGAAATTTGAAGGAGCTTTTGAAAAAGTTCTGACTACAAAACCAGAAGCATGAACCTTTGGTGATTCCTTATCTTCCATATTGGTTCCATAGTTTCCTATGAGAGGATAGGTCATTGTAATTATCTGCCCTGCATAAGATGGATCTGTAAGTATCTCCTGATAACCTGTCATAGAAGTATTAAATACCAGTTCCCCTATGCTTGTACCTTTATATCCAAAGCCGCTGCCTTCAAAAAGCGTCCCATCCTCCAAGTATAATATTCCCTTCATCATAACACCTCTTAAATTATTTCTTATAATTATACATATAACTTAATATTTATGCAAGTGAATAATGAAGGTTTTTTGAATTTATTTTTCTCTCTTTCTTAGTTCATTTTTAATATCTTCTATCCTAACTCCTCTGTCTTCCATCAATACCAGTACATGGTAGACTAAATCTGATATCTCATAGGTAAGTTCTTCCTTACTATTATTTTTTGCAGCTATTATGACTTCGCTGGATTCTTCTCCTACTTTTTTGCATATTTTATCAACTCCCTTGGTGAGCAGGTAATTGGTATAGGAACCCTCAATAGGGTTATCTTTTCTGTTTTTTATAACAGCTGCAACGCTTTCCAGTACGCTGTCATCCCACTTTGGGTTTACTGCTTTCTTTATGGTATTAAAGAAACAGGTTTTGCTTCCTGTATGGCAGGCAGGTCCATTTTGCTTTACCAGTATAAGAATAGTATCTCCGTCACAGTCGTATTTAATTTCCTCTACAGTTTGATAGTTACCTGAAGTTTCCCCTTTATTCCAGAGCTTACTTCTGCTCCTGCTGAAAAACCAGGTCTTTCCTGTTTCTATTGTTTTATTTAAAGATTTCTCGTTCATGTAAGCCAGCATAAGAACCTTTCCTGTTTCTATATCCTGAATTATTGCTGGTACTAACCCTTTTTCATCATATTTTATATTAATTCCTTCCATATTCTCACCTTCTGATTATTATTTTATTTTCTGATAAGTATTTTTTTAAATCCATAATGTTTATCTCACCATAATGAAATACTGAAGCTGCCAGGGCTGCATCTGCTTTTCCTTCTCTTAATACATGAAGAAAGTCTTCCATTTTTCCAGCTCCCCCGGAGGCTATAACAGGAATTTTAACTCTTTCTGATATCTCTCTTGTAAGTTCTATTTCATATCCATCCTTAACACCGTCTGTGTTTATGCAGTTTAAAACAATTTCTCCTGCTCCCAGGTTTTCTCCCTGCAGTGCCCACTCTACAGCATCAATGGGGCACTCTTTTCTTCCTCCGTTTATATATACCTTCCATTCACCCTTTTCATTTTTACCTGCATCTATGGAAAGAACTACGCACTGCCTTCCAAACTTTAAAGCAGCTTCTTTAATTATTTCAGGATTATTTACAGCAGCTGAGTTTACAGATACCTTATCTGCGCCTGCCCTTAAAACCAGATTAAAGTCATTTATTGTTCTTATTCCTCCTCCAATGGTAAAAGGAATATTAACAGCCTCTGCTGTCTTCTCCACCATATCAAGGAATATACTTCTTTCTTCATTGGATGCAGTGATGTCATAGAAAACCAGCTCATCAGCCCCGTTTTTGCTGTAGAATTCAGCCAATTTTACCGGGTCATCTACATCAACAAGATTTTTAAATTTCTGTCCTTTAACTACTCTGCCTTTATTTACATCCAGGCAGGGAATTATTCGCTTTGCTAACATAAGATATCCTCCAAATTAATGTCGCCTGTATATAGAGCCTTTCCTATTATGGCTCCATAAAGATCAGCTTCTTTAAGTTTTAGTATGTCCTCTGTATCTTTTATTCCTCCGGAGGCTATTATATCAAGACTAGTTTTTTCGTTTAATTCCATAAGAGTTTTAAAATCCGGGCCCATCATCATGCCGTCCCTTGATATGTCTGTATATACTAAAGTTTTAAGTCCAAACTCTTCAAACTCTTTAGAAAGGTCTAGTACCTTATAAGGTGTTACCTCAGTCCAGCCCTTAACAGCTGCATATCCATTCTTTGCGTCAATGGATACCACTATTTTCTCACCATGTTTACTTATTGCTTTTTTTAAAAATTCCCTGTTTTCTATGGCAGCAGTTCCAAGAATTACTCTGTTTATACCAAGGTTCAGCGCTTCTTCAATATCTGAAAGGGATCTTATTCCTCCTCCCAGCTGAACAGGAATAGAAACATTATCTGCTATTTTTTTAACAGCTGCCATATTGCCTCCGGCAAGTCCAAAGGCTCCGTCTAAATTAACTATATGTATAAATTCCGCACCTTTAGCTTCCCAAAGCTTAGCTGCCATAAGGGGCTCATCATTATATATGGTTGCACTGTCCCATACTCCTTTTTGAAGCCTGACACATTTCCCATTTTTTATGTCAACAGCAGGAAATATTATCATTTAATCATCTCCCCTATATCTTCTAATAGTTTTCTTCCGGTATCTCCGCTTTTTTCCGGATGAAACTGCATTCCAATAATGTTATCATGCCTTACCAATGCAGGAACCTTTACTCCATAATCTGTATATAAAAGAACTTCTTTCGGATTTTCCGGCTTTGCGTAATAGGAGTGAACAAAATAAAGATAATCTCCATCACTTATCCTTTTAATTGAATCATCTTCTCTTGTTTTGTATACGCTGTTCCAGCCCATATGAGGTACCTTTAAAGAGCCTTCAGGAAACTTAACTACGCTTCCCTTTAAAAGTCCAAGCCCCTTCCATAAGCCATCCTCATAGCTTTCATCGTAAAAAAGCTGAAGTCCAAGACATATACCTAATATGCTCTTGCCGGTATAAGAAAATTCTTTTATAGCATCTGATAGGCCTGTTTTGTTTAACTTTTCCATAGCCTGATTAAATGCTCCCACACCAGGAATTATTATGCTGCCAGCATCCTTAATTTCTTTACTTTTTTCAATTACTTTGCAGTCAAAACCCAAAGATGTAAATACTCTGTACACATTTCTTAAATTACCTGCTCCGTAATCTACAATACCTATCATATAACCACCTATAATATTCCCTTCGTTGAAGGTAAACTTCCTTCCTTATCTAATTTTGAAGCTTCTTTAAGTGCTCTTCCCAATCCTTTAAATACCGATTCAGTAATATGATGTTCATTCACTCCATAGATTAGATTAAGGTGAAGAGTTATCTCAGCATTAAAAGAAAATGCTCTGAAAAACTCCTCTAAAAGTTCAGTTTCAAAATCCCCTATTTTTTCTCTTTTAAGAGGCACATTAAAATGAAGAAAACTTCTTCCGCTAATGTCTATTGAAACCATAGATAATGCTTCATCCATTGGAGTATACATATTTGAATACCTGTTTATGCCAATTTTATCTCCCAGTGCTTCTTTAAATGCTTTTCCAAAAACTATACCTGTATCCTCTACCAGATGATGGCCATCTACGTATAAATCTCCGCAGCAGTTTAATTCCATATCAAAGCCAGCATGAAACGCCATGAGATTCAGCATATGGTCAAAAAATCCGATACCGGTATTTATGTCTATATTTCTTTCTCCGTCTAAATTAAGAATCAAAGCAATTTCTGTTTCTTTTGTTATTCTTTTCATTTCAGACTTCCGGGTCAAAATATCCCCCCCTTATCAGGTTTATTAGATTTTCATTGATTTCTTCACTTCCAATGGTTATCCTCAGGTAATTCTTCAGTTTTCCTCTGCCATATTTTCTTACTCTTATGTTTTTATTTAAAAGCCTGTTAAAAACTTTCTCTGAATCCTTTACTTCTATCAAAAGGAAATTTGCGCCGCTTTTATATACTTTTATTTCTTTCGAATTTTTAAGCTCTCTATATAGTTTTTCCCGTCTTTCAATAATTTTTATAACATCCTTTAATATCTCATCCCTGTGCCTTAAAAATACAAGTCCATAGGCTGTACTTATAGAGTTCATATTATAGGGAGGTTTTACACTTAATAAAATATCAGTTATTTCTTTTGAGGAAGCACCATAGCCAATTCTTCCTCCGGCCAGTCCAAAGGCCTTTGACATAGTTCTAAGCACTATAAGGTTTTTATATTTATCTACCTTGCTGATTACCGTTTCTCCAAGAAATTCAAAATAAGCTTCGTCAATTACAACTAAGGATGATACGCCTTCAATTATCTTAATTAGCTCTTCTTCCTTAAAAATGTTTCCTGTGGGGTTATTTGGATTACAAACAAAGACTATCTTGGCTTTGTTTTCATTAGCTGATTTTATAATATCCTCAGGATTTACATTAAAATTTTCATCTGAATCTATGTATATTGTTCTTCCTCCTGCTATTTTTCCGTATATCTCATACATGGAAAATGTAGGTGAAGCAGTTACTATAAAATCTCCATTATCTATAAAGGAATTGACTATTATGGAAATCAGCTCATCAGAGCCATTTCCAATTATGATGTTTGAAGGCTGCAGCCCGGCATAATCTGCCAGGGCATCCCGCAGGCTCCCCCCGTCAAATTCCGGATACCTGTTTATGCTGAGCTTACTAAGCTCTTCTATAATCTCATCCTTGTATACCTTAAAATAATCCCTGTAATTTTCATTTGCATCTAAAACTGTTCCGGTTAGGTCTCTTTTGGCATCATAAGAGGAGAAATTCAATATGCTTTTCTTAATTAATTTTTTCATATTATAACCTTACCTTTAATGAATTTGCATGGGCATCCAGGCCTTCTTTTTCAGCAAAATACTGAATGTCCTTATTTACCTTATCAAGCTCTTCCCTGCTGTAATAAATAATGCTGGATTTCTTAATAAAATCATCGGTACCTAGAGGAGATGAGAATTTAGCACTTCCGCCTGTTGGGAGAGTATGGTTAGGTCCTGCAAAATAATCACCCAAAGGCTCCGGTGAATAGCTTCCAAGAAATACTGCCCCGGCATTTTTTATTTTTGATATAAATGAAAATGGATCCGGAAGCATAATTTCAAGATGTTCCGGTGCTATATGATTACATATATCAAATGCGGTTTCTAAGGACTGAGTCAGATATATATTTCCGTAATTTTCAAGAGATTTTGATATTATTGATTTTCTGCTTAAGGTTTCAATATCAGAATGAAGAAATTTAATAACTTCCTCTGCCAGACCCTTTGATGTGGTTATAAGAGAAACAGCCGCCATTTCATCATGCTCTGCCTGAGAGAAAAGATCAGCTGCTATATATTTTGGATTTGCTTTTTCATCTGCAATTACGCATATTTCGCTGGGACCTGCAATCATATCAATATCAACAGTTCCAAACACCATTTTCTTTGCCCTGGCAACGTATATATTACCGGGTCCGGTTATTTTATCAACCTTTCCTATTGTTTCTGTTCCATAGGCCAAAGCGGCTATTGCCTGAGCTCCCCCTACTTTATATATTTCATCCACACCCGCAATTTTTGCAGCTGCAAGAATATATGGATTTATCTTTCCGTTTTTATTCGGAGGAGTTACCATTACAATGGATGAAACTCCCGCAACTTTAGCTGGAACTGCATTCATAAGAACTGTGGATGGGTATGCTGCCTTGCCTCCCGGAACATATATGCCGGCCCTTTCAATAGGATTTACCATCTGCCCAAGTATTACATTATTTGAATTTGTAAACCAGGATTTTTGAAGCTGTTTCTTGTGAAATTCTTCTATATTATCCTTTGCCTTTCTTATTATATTTATGAATTTTTCTTCAACTTCTCCATACGCTTCATCTATTTCGTCTTTTGAAACCCTGAAATCAGAAATATCTGCTCCGTCAAATAAAAGGGTGTACTTTTTTAAAGCTGCATCACCATTATCTATGACTTCTTTTAATATTTTCTCTACTTTTTCATCTGTTTGCTTATATGTATTTTCCCTGTTTTCTAATTTTAAAAAAACAGCATTAATATTTTTGCTGTCCACATTAATTATTTTCAATATTTATTTCTCTCTCCTTTCCCAGGATAGCTTCAACTGATTTTACAATCTTTTCTATTGTTTCTGTCTTGGTTTTGAAGCTTACCTTATTTACTACAAGTCTGGCACTTAAATCACATATTGTATCCACAATATAAAGACCGTTTTCCTTAAGGGTTTTTCCTGTTTCAACGATATCTACAATAATATCCGAAAGTCCCATAACCGGTGCTAATTCCACGGAGCCATTAAGCTTTATGATATCTATCATTTCACCCTTGCTGTTAAAATAATCCTTAGCCATTTTAGGATATTTTGTGGCTACTCTCAGTTTTTTGCCTCTGTTTAAGGAAATGTCTTTAGTAGCTGCTGTTATCATTCTGCACTTTCCAAAACCCAGGTCTAAAATTTCATAAAGATTAGCCCTGTTCTCCATGAGAACATCTTTCCCAACTATTCCAACATCACAGGTACCCCGTTCAACATAAACGGGAACATCTCCAGGCTTTACCATTACCAGCTCAATATTTCCGTCTTCACTTTTAAATACAAGCTTTCTGCTTTTTTTTGAATAGTCAGGAAATTTTATTCCTGATAAATCAAGGAGTCTTATTCCTTCCTCTGCCAGCCTTCCTTTAGCTGCAGCTATCACAATTTTATCCATTTTACCTCCTTAGTGAATTGAAAATATCTCTTTACTATTAGACACTTTATTAAGAAACTGATCTTCGGTGCATTTATATTCATTACCGCTTTTCTTATCAAAAACTGAAAGCAGTTCATCATTAACAGTTACAATTTCTATTATGTCAGAAGCTTTAAGGTATTTTTCTGTATTCTCAATTTTATCAGTTTCAACTATTTTCCCCTGGTCTCGTAGTTTTTTTGAAATTCTTACTGCTTCCTTTCTATGCTTTTCATTATATAATAAAGCGAAATCTGTGCTGCTGCTTTTATTATCAATTAAATCCATTAATTCCATAGCTTCAATTAGTTCATCCACATTAATACCCATACCAGTTGCAGGAATTTCATGCCCATATTCTGATACAAGATCATCATACCTGCCCCCGGACATTACTTCTTTTCCGTAATTATTAAGGTATCCCTTAAATATAACCCCTGTATAGTAATCTATATGGTTAATAAGGCCTAAGTCTACAGATACATGACTTTCATAACTATAATCCTTAATCACTCCATATACCTTTTTAAGATTTAAAAGAGAATCTTCCATTTCCTTATTTAAAACCAGGTCTTTAGCCATATCAAACACCTTACAAGCATCTCCATAAAGATAAGGCATTTTATCTATTACATTCTTGACTTTTTCCGAAACATTAAGCTTCCTTGATATCTCTTTTACTTCTGCGAAGTTTTTATGCTCTATCAGATTCTTCAGCATTTTTATTTCTTCATTATCAATATTTATTTCTTTAACCAAACCTTTAAAAAAGGCAGCCTGACCTAAATCAATTTTAAAATCTGTAATACTGCAGCTTAAGAAACAATCGATGGCTGCAGCACAAATCTCTCCGTCAGCATCTTCTGAATTATTTCCTATATATTCAATACCTGCCTGGGTAAATTCCTTCCTGCTGCAATTATTTTCCCGGTTTATCCTGAAAATATTTGTACTGTAAAAAAATTTAAGTCTGTTATCCTTCTGATTACCATAGGAAGCTGCCAATCTGGCTATGGGAGTTGTTATATCCGGTCTTAGAACCAGTATTTCTCCCTTTTCATCTATAAGCTTAAACATTTCATCTTTTCTTATGGTTCTCTTAGCCTTAAGGAAAAGATCATAGTACTCGAAGGTAGGTGTTAATATCTGCCTGTAACCAAAGGCTTTAAAAACCTGTTTAATGTTTGAAATTATTTTTTCCTTTACCTCATAAACGTTGCTGTGAGTATCCTGAACACCCTGAGGTATAAGGTTTTCAAGTCTTACCAAGTTTTTATCACCTCTTCCAGTATATTAAGAGCTGCATCTATATCCTCAACAGTTACATTAAGGGGCGGCAGAAGTCTTATGGTATTTTTTCCTGCTGAAGCTACCAGAAGGCCTTTTTCAAAGCATTTTTTTGAAAATTCCTTAGTATCCTTATTTATTTCTATGCCGATAAGAAGACCTGTTCCTCTTATATCTTCTATTACATTGTATTTTTCTTTAAGTTTTCTTAATATTTTGTTAATATAATCTGATTTAACCGGTATATTTTCTATTATCTTTTCATTAATAAGCTCCTTTAGTACGGCAAGAGCTACAGCACAGGCTAAGGGGTTTCCTCCAAAGGTACTTCCATGATCTCCAGGAACGAGTACATCCTTTGCCTTTCCACGGGCTGCTATGGCTCCTATTGGGAATCCTCCTCCTAAGGCTTTAGCCATGCAGACTACATCCGGATTAACTCCAAATCCCTGATAGGCAAAAAAGCTGCCTGTTCTTCCAATTCCGCACTGAACTTCATCTAATATCATAATTGAGTCGTATTTATCACAAAGCTCCCTGGCTTTTGTCATAAATTCTTTTGAAGCATTTATAATTCCGCCTTCTCCCTGGACAGGTTCAAATATAAGTCCGCATACATCTTCACCAAAAGCTGCTTCCAGTTCTTCAATATTATTAAAAGAAACAGGCACAGTATTTGGAATCAGCGGCTGAAAGCTTTTCTGATATTTTTCCTGACCTGTTACAGAAAGCGCCCCCATGGTTCTTCCATGAAAAGAATTCTTCATGTATATTATTTTGTTTTTTCCCTGAAGTTTGCTTCCGTACTTTCTTGAAAGCTTAAGAGCTGCCTCAATAGCTTCTGTTCCGCTGTTTACGAAAAATATGGATTCCATTCCGGACAATTTACAGACCAGTCCTGAAAGTTCAATCTGAGGCTCATTCCAGAAATAATTTGAAATATGAATAAGCTTATCAGACTGCTCAAGAAGAGTCTTTTTAATGGCAGGATGAGAATGACCAAGGCAGTTAACAGCAACTCCTGATACAAAATCTATATATTCCTTTCCGTTTTCATCCCATACCTTTGATCCTTTGCCCTTTACAAATACAGGTTCATATTTCCCATATGTATTCATTAAATTACCTTTTGACATTCTCTTACCCCTTTTCTTATTATAGTTTTCATTCCGTCTTCTGACAGTGCGTCCTTCAGCAGCCCATGCTCTCTTTTTCCGTCTATTATAACCACATCTTTAACTCCTGAGCTTACCACATCTCTGCAGCAGGTTATCTTAGGTATCATTCCTCCGCTTATAACTCCTGATGATATATAACTATCTACTTCATTTTCATATATTTCCTCAATTATGGTTTTATCTTCAAAAGAGCTGTAAACTCCGGGAACATCTGTTAAAAGAATTAATTTATCTGCTTTGAGACAGGAGCTTATAGCAGCAGCTGCGAAATCTGCATTAACATTATAGGAATTCCCGTCTTCATCACAGGATACGGGAGATATAACCGGTATATAGCCCATTTTTATGATATCTTCTATTACTTTAGTGTTTACAGATACAATTTCCCCAACAAAACCTAAATCTATGTATTCATCATCTACTTTTGTCAGAG
>Ga0183100_1001596_pt1 | contig 11065 bp, 10 predicted proteins | sample Biomet2_FD_127789 | JGI IMG/M metagenome (GOLD analysis project Ga0183100, IMG submission 127789) | Microbial communities from bioreactor (seeded with anoxic lake sediment) at LBNL, California, USA - Biofuel metagenome 2 | ecosystem: Engineered > Bioreactor > Anaerobic > Unclassified ...
ATTCCAAAACAATTTTAATAATTATGAAACAACCACTTTTATTTTTGTGCTCTATATGTATAAGTTTAGTTTTAATTTACCTTTATATCAATTGTTAAATTAGTTTTTAATGCAGGTTGACCACCTATTTCTAATATGTACATTGTATTTATAATTATTCCATATTCATTGATATTAATATCAAGCTTTTTAGTATCAATCTTAACATCCATTACTCCATAAGGTGTTTTATATAAAGCTACTGTTCTTTTATTATTTTCAAATTCCATCTTAGTTTCTGTAGTTCCTTCTCTTATTAAATCAAAAGAAGTCTTTCTTATTAATATAGTAGTTTTCGTTCCTTCCATTCCTGAAATTTTGGTTTCATTATACTCTACTTTAAATCCATCTTCTATTTCATAAAAATCACCTGGTGTTACCACACTTATTATGTCTTCTTCCTCATTTAAGACAGCACTATCAACAGTGACAATTGCCTTTTTATTCATAATTCTCCTCCAATTTTTATATTTATCTTCATTATTTTATATCATACAATATATTAATTTTGTATCAAGGCTTATAATTTATGCATATAACTTCTAACAATCCTATTGTATATTAATTTTTTACTAACAGCATACTTAATGACTTAATTTTTAATTAATATTACATTTGTCCAATTCTTCTTGAGTCATAGCGTTAACATCTTTAGTCATATTAAATTCAGTTGAGAATTGACCAAATTTAACCCGAACTAATTCCTCATCTTTTCCTTTACTATATCTAACAGCTAATCTACATGCAAAGATCAAATCACCATCTGTAGGATTATCTCCCTCTGGTATTATGACCATTGCACCATTAAACTTAGATGTTATAAACATCATATCTTTATTATTTAATAATTGTTTTATTTTTTCTCCTTCTTCTCCAGTTCTTGATACTATTACCTTAGTATTATTTTCACTTATAAAATGTCTTCCATACTTTAATAAATCTATATCCTTTTCTGTAACATCTTCTTTTCTATCTAAAATTTCTTTTAATCTAATAGAATAATTAGGTTCTGTTAATTTACATCCACCTGCTGGAGATGGATAATCTTTTATGCCCCACTTATCAGCCAATGCCATTTGAGTTTTTCTATTTCTTCCTGAAATATCCAATAGTTTTTCTCTATCTACTAATCCATCAATCTCCATTTGTGTTTCTTTTAAATTCTTTGCACATAATGGTCTTAAGATTTTATCACTAAATCCAGATTGTTTTTTTACTACATCTAATGCAGATCTATTTTGCGACATAGGTCTTTGATTTAAAACTTCACCTGTAATAATAAAATCCGCATTAAAATTTTTAAGTAACTCGCCTGAATATCTCATCATCATAGAATGACAATCTATACATGGATTCATATTTTTCCCCCATCCATGCTTAGGATCTCTAACCATATCAAAATGTTCCTTAGAAAAATCTATCACTTCTAATTGTATTCCTATTTGCTTTGTCATTCTTTTTGCATTTTCTTCATTAAAAAAATATGATTTAAAACAAATTCCTATTACCTCTATACCTTGTTCCTTAATTAGCTTAGCAGCTAAAATACTGTCTAATCCTCCTGAAATCATAGCTAATGCTCTTGTCATCTTGTTCCTCCTAGTTAAATAAATTCTTTAATATTTCTACTATTTTAAATTTTATTTGTATGTTATCCTTATTTTTCTCCTTATTATCATTTTGTTTATCTAATTCCTCTGATTTATTTTCATCAGAATTCAATTCTTTTTCTAAATCCAAGTTACCTTTTTTCGAATTTATTTTGTTTTCTGTTTTATCATACTCTACTTCTGCCTTAGATTCATCCACAAAACATAATGGTGGAAACATTACACACCACCAATTTTTACCTTGTCCACATCCTATAATTATTCTAAAGGCTTCATAATTGCCTTGTGGTAAAGTTATATTTCCATAAGACTTATCCGGAAAATTCTCCCTAGATAACTCAACCTTTATACTATATTCATAATTGTTATCCTTAATTACTTCTTCTGCAAGTTTTTTAACTTCTTGCATTCTATCTTTTATGATTTGTCTGGATTCATCTAATGACTGTGAGTCATTTAAATAAGGATATAAATAATCTATAACTTTATTTTTAACCTTTAACTTTAAATTTTGATCTTCTTCGCTATCACTGTTAGCAATAATATGAAATCTTATTAATGAATCTTTAACTTCATCATAATTAAGAGTTCTAATTTCATATTCATTTTGAGTATTTTTCTCTAATTCGCATAACTTACCTTCAAGATTTTTACTAACACTCTCTTGGATGCTTGTACATCCTTGAAATATACTTATAACAGCACATATCAAAACTCCAAACATTATTCTTTTTACTTTTAAGCATTTTTTCATAAACAAGCCTCCTTGTAGTTTAAATTATTACCACTTGGAGGCTTTTTATACATCTCATTACGGACTTGTTATTTTCTTTCATGTGCCTTACTTAAAATTAAATTGTTCGTGTTATAAATACATCTTTATATTTTTTTTTCATATTGTCATAGCACATTTGTGCTTTTAGCATATCATCAAAAAAAGCAAAAATAGTAGGTCCGCTACCACTCATCATCGTACCAACAGCATCATTTAATTTAACTTCTTCTTTGATACTATTAATAACGCTATGTTTTTTTAAAGTTACATTTTCTAATAAATTCTTCATATTATTTGCTACAAAGTAAAGATCATCATTTTCCATACCTTTTATCAATTCCTCTATTCTTGGATGAAAAATTACTTTTGATAAATCAAAATTTTTATAAACTTCTTTAGTTGATACACCAAAAGGTGGTTTTATTAACACCAAAATTTTATCTTTAAATTGTTTCAACTGAGTAATTTTTTCTCCGATACCTTCACACAATGCTGTCCCACCATTGATGCAATATGGTACATCTGCTCCAAGCTTTAATCCTAAAGCTTTTAACTCTTCATCATCTGCATTTATATTAAATATTTTGTTCATGAGTTTCAAAACACCTGCTGCATCAGTACTGCCACCAGCCAATCCAGCTGAAACAGGTATATTTTTAATTAATTTAATATCAACTCCATCATTAATAGAATAAGTTTCCTTAAATAATGTTGCTGCTTTGTATGCTAAATTCCTTTCATCAGTAGGAACATAATGTTTATTGCATTTTAACTTTATTCCAGAATTGATTCTCTCAATTTCAATTGTGTCATATAAATCTATAGTCTGCATTATCATTCTTAATAAATGATATCCATCTTCTCTTTTTCCCACAACATCTAATGCAATATTTATTTTTGCATAAGCCTTAATCTTCATTTTCATATATCCCTTCTTTGCATTTTAACAATATTTTATCATAGGTAAAAAATCTTGTCTAATTAAGATAGGTTTCTACAAAAATATATTTGTTGTTTTTAATGTTATGAATATTATTAACTTCAATAATAACTAATTTGACATTAGGCATATTAACAACTATAGATTGTTGCTATATTGTTTTATAATTTGTATTTAAAGCATCCTTCTCATTTATTGGTTCCTCTTTTATAAACTCTAAAAGTAAATCTAACTTTTCATAAAATACTACAATTATATCATCTTCATTACTTATATCTATAGCATATTTTAATGCCTCTACTTCATCTAGGCACACCTTTAAATTTGCATTTTTATTAGTTTTTAATATAGCATTTTCTAATAATTCTGCAACTTCTCCGATTCTTCTGCCACGTCTGTCTTTATCTTCCTTTATTACTATTTTATCTAAATTATTAGCACATATTTCTCCAATTGCATATCCCACATCATTTTTTCTATCTCCAGGTATACCAATTACGCCAATCAAACCACGTTTTCCTTTTATTTTTTTTAATGAAGATATTACTGCTTTATACCCTTCAATATTATGGGCATAATCTAAAATTATTTTTCTATTACAATAATTGTACATATTAAATCTTCCGTTATTACATTCATTATTTAACTTAAAGTCCATAAAACCTTTTGAAATCATGCAATAATCTACTTTTAACCCTATCAACGCACCACACGCTGCCATTGCATTTTCAATATTGTATTCTAATTTTCCGTTGTACGATATAGGTAAGTCCTTAGTTGAAATAATTTTGTATTTCTTATTGTTATTAATTACACATATCATATTATTTTCAATAAATATTGCTATTTTACTATTAGCTATATTTTCTTGTATTAATGGATTTTCTTTAAATTTTGAAAAATAAATTTTTTCAGCTTTAAATCTATTAATTATAGTTTTGCTATATTTATCATCAGCATTTATAATTACAAATCCATCTTTCTTTACAGCTTCTCCAACTAATGCCTTTGCAAAACTTAACTCTTCAATAGAATTGATTCCATCCAACCCCAAATGATCATTAGTTATATTTGTTATAATTGCTACATCTGCAAGAGTATATGCTAGACCTTTTTTTATTAATCCTCCTCTAGCAGTTTCTAATACAGCAACATCTACATCTTTATTCATTAATATTGTCTTTGCACTATTAAACCCGGAGTCATCACCTTTATGTATACACTTATCATTTAAATATATACCATCAGTACATGTAATACCTACATTGTTTCCCATTTTTTTTAGTACATGACTTATTAATCTTGTAGTCGTAGTTTTTCCATTAGTTCCAGTAATAGATACTACAGGTATGTTTTTAGGATTTTCGTCATAAAGCATTTCAAGTATTGCTTTTCCAACATTCCGCTTTTTCCCTTTTGAAGGATAATGATGCATTCTTATTCCAGGTGCCGCATTTATCTCCATTATAATTCCATTACTTTCTTTAATAGGAATACTTATATCTCCTGTACAAATATCTACTCCACATATATCTAATCCTAAAGTTTTAGCTGCATTTATACAACACTCTATATTTTCTTCACAAATTTCTTCTGTACAATCAATTGCCATACCACCAGTTGAGAGATTTGCATTTTCTCTTAATAATATTTTTTCTCCCGTTTTAGGTATATAATCCAATTTAAATTTTCTCTTCGAAAGACATGAAGTTAGTTCTGAGTCAATTTTTACTTTTGTTAATGCCTTTTCATGATCCTCTCCCCTTAATGGATCTTCATTAATAATATCAATTAATTTTTTTAAATTATCTCTTCCATTTCCAATAACAAAAGGTGCAACTCTTAAAGATACTGCTACTACTTTATAATTCACCACACAAACTCGATAATCTTTTCCTTTACAATACTTTTCAATAATAATATCCTTTTGATTTTTTCTCAAATTAATATACGATTCAACTAATTGTTTTTGATTTTTTATATTAAGTATTACTCCTTGACCTTTATTTCCATATTGAGGCTTTAAAACTACTGGATATCCTATTCTTTCTGCTTCCTGTAATAATCCAATTATGTTACATGCCTTATTCCCTTCTGCCACAGGAATATTTTGATTTTGAAGTAACTGTTTTGTTAAAAGCTTATCGCAAGAAATATCAACACCTACACATCTAGTTTTATTTCCTATAGAAGCTTCTATAACTCTACTCATTTTTCCATATCCTATTTGATATATATTACTATCTCCAAGTTGCATAACCGGAAGATTATATTCTTTTGCTGCATCACAAATTGCTTTTGTAGTACAGCCCATTTGTTCATTTTGTAATACATTTTTTATTATCTCTAGTCTTCCTTTAAAATTTATAGGAAGTTGTTTAATTAAACAATTTATTAAATCAATAGCTACATTAGCTACCTCAATTACGGTATTTTTATATTCATATTGAGCAATAATATAGTATCTATCAGCCATAATTTCTCTTGATTTTCCATACGAAACATCTATTCCTAAATTATTTTGTATTGCTATCATTATATGTTCAAAAATATGAGCTAAATACGTTCCTTCTTGTAGCCTTTTAACAAATCCTCCGTCTTCATCAATTCCACATCTATGTTTTTTTAATTCAGGTATCATCTTAACAATATTAAAATTAAAATTAGGTATTTCTTTACTAGGTATCTCAGAATATCCTTCTAAATCAACATCAATTCTTATACACTTTTTATGAGAATAAATATTTTGTCCTTCATATACTCTCTTTTGTATTATCTTCATGACTAAATTTTTCCTCCTCAAAAGGTAACTTTTTTATAAGATCAAATTTATTTCCGTCCGTTAATATATGCAATTTCACATTATGCATACTTAGAATCTCATCTGAACGTAATTCTGAAACATTAGTATATGTAATTACGCTGCCATCAATAAAATACACTGCGCCTTCTCCTATGACTTCGATTACTCCAGATTTATTAACTACTATTCCAGTATTTTCATCTATTCCTATTCCTAAAATTTCCGGGTTTTGTGCAATTCCTGTTAATAATCTTCCAATCCTTCCTCTTTGAGCAAAATGTTGGTCAATTATAACATCTGTAATTAGACCTAATCCTGGAGACATTTTTAATGTACATTTTCTTGGTGAATCTTCATCCTTGCCTTCAACTATCATTGTATCGCTCATTACAGATGCTCCAGCAGAAGTTCCTACAATAAATGCACCTCTATAACATGCTTCTTTTAAGGCATCATAAATTTGAGTTCCACCAATTAGACTTGTTATTCTTAACTGATCTCCACCTGTGAAAAATATTAGGGATGCTTCTTTTATTAGTTCTACATTTGATTCTTCAAATGCATCAATTCGCTCGCTAATATCTAATACTTTTATATTCTTGACTTTAAGTCCTTCAAAAACTTTTTTGTACTTAGTTGCTGCTTCTTTTGGATATTCAGTCGCGATAGTTGCAATTAATAATATATCTTCATTTTTATCAATTGAATTACATACTCTATTTAAAATTTCTTTTTTGCCTTCTTTGTCTTCAGCTCCTCCAATTATTATTAAATTACCACTTAAAATATCTTTCAAATATTCTCACCTCATATCATGCATTTCATATTCTTTCCACGAAATTAAATAATTATTCAAAAAGTTAACCCACAAAAAGAAATGCTCCAAAATGATTTTAAAATCATTTTGAAGCATTTTCTTAAATATAAACTTCCTTAAAAAATTGCTCTTCCTGGAATTATTAATTTTTGTCCTTGTTCAATATGTTCTGGATCTTCAACCTTATTTATTTTAATTAGATCATAAACTGTTGTATTATACTTTTTAGCTAGATCCCATAAAGTGTCCCCGTTTCCTACAACATAAATAGTTATGCTTGCCTTTTTTTCTGCCATATCGCCTTCTTCTTCAACTATATCTGAAATGAATTCTTTATTCATTTCATACAAGATCTTTCCTGATAATATTATAGTAGCTTTAATTGCTATACTATTTCCTTCTATTGATGCATCTATACTTTCTAAATTTCCTTTTACTATAGATTTCATATCTTCAGTAGCACCAAAAATATCAATTAAAGCTGAAAACGGTATTTCAGCTTTAACATTTGCTAAATACTTTTCTTCATCATTTGTTTTGTATAACACATCTGCTTTAATGATTCCCTCTATAGCAACTCTATCTTTCATAACCTGCTTGTCAGTTAATATTATTGCTGCATTAGCAGATATAATATGTTCAGGTTTTAAGTCCTTATCATTTAATTGAATATTATATTTAATAATCGATTCAGAACTATTTGCTCCATGAAGAATACCAACTTCATATTCGTCTTTTCTAAGCCCAATTAAACATTTAGTAGAATATGCATCTTTAATCATATCTATATTTTCTTTTGAGAATACTTTAACATTTGCTTTAACTATAAATTCATCATTTATAATTCTTACTTCTCCTAAATCATCTTCTTCTAACATTAAATCATTATTTGATATTTCATAACAAACTGTTGGGATCATATCTGATGTAATCCCCTTAACTTCTTCTTCCTTTGATAAATAAATATCATCTTCTAAAGGAATTATATCTTTAGAGTCATCTCCCTTATATAAAATATTTAGTTTGCAGTAACAACCAAGATAAATTTTATCTTCTGCAATTTTCACTTCTTTTTTGTATAGTCTTAATAAACATTTTAATATTTTGTTTATTTGTGGTTTGTCCATCCCCACTCTAATCATACATTTACCTGTTAGTTCAATATCTTCATTTGCACTAATTTTATTTATTGTTTCTGTCTTCTTTAAGACTTCTACCTGGTCATTTCCTTCAATGTCTTTTACAAATTCAAACTCATTACTCTTATAAAGCTCCCAATCTATAGTAATTATACCCTGAATTGATATTTTCCTCTCATTCATTATAGTAGCTTCAATATGTTCAACATTACATTGTGCCTCACAAATGACTTTATATTCTCCTTGATTCAAATCAATATTATTTGTAAAGTCTTGATTGTAGTTAACTGAATTTGCAACAATACCATCTTCTCTAGCCAAATATATTACTGTATATTCAACTTTTCCTTCTAATACTATTTTATCACCAATTAGTTCTTTGTTAATTATTATTGGTCTAGCTTCAACAGTTAATATTTCTTGTACATCAGGATGAGTATCAGGGATTAAATATTCTTCTTTTAATACTGTATTAGAATTACTTTCCCTAAGTAATTGTTCAAATTGTACATTTTCTTTTATAATATCTATATCTGCCATATTTCATACCTCCATAAAATTCCTACTATTCATTTATATACCCATACGTAGAATTTTATGATAGAGAAATTTCTATTTTAATCTTAATTTTCAGCAAAAATTCTATTAAATTCGCCTAATAATTTTATTATTTTTTCATTTTTTTATTGACATATACTATTTTTTGTCGTAATATAGTAATTGGTTATTGACCATATAACCTCTCATAAATTCTCAATACCCTTTTATACCATAGTTGAAAGATGGAAACCCACCATCTTTCTTTTTTTTATTTGTTTGTTATTTTTACATATTGAGATAATTCAATTTTCTTATCATATTTTGTACCACAATTTTCAAATATCGATAAAAGTCTTACAGACTTCCTAAAAATTTAATCTTCAAATGAATATCAAAATTTTTAAGTGAATTTTGATATTCATTTGAAGATTAAATCATAAGTATTCTGAAATATATTATAGTTTACTAAAAAAGAAAAAACTTCGATTAAATCGAAGTTTATATTATAGTTGGAAATACCAATTGTACAGTCTTTGTTAATACATCTGAATAGCTATATGTCACAGTCCTTTGGGTGTCATCTTTTAATCTTATAACAAAAATACTTGGGTATACACTTTCAATGATACCATCATTAACTAAAATCTTTTTTCTTCCACCATTAGCTTTTAGAGTGACTTTTTGACCTACATGTCTCTCTATATCATTTTTAATGGAAGCAATAGTTTTAACAGTTTCCATATAAACACCCTCTTTCTCATTAAATTATATCACAAGCCCTTTATTTTGTCAATCAAAACATTTATTTTATCATTTTTATCCCCACCTTGTCAATGTAAACATTTTTCCAAATATATATTTTTTTAAGGTATTTCATCTTATTATCTGTATTTTTTTAATTATTATTCCATTTATCATTAAATTTAATTTTTACAACTTTATCTATTAAATTATCTAAATATGTACCTGTACCACAAGATAAAATTTCACAGCAACTTTCTGTAGAAAGTAAATATATATAATATTTTGTAGCATTAATCATTATCAAAATAGAAATACAGTTTTATAGGAAAGTAATTATAATTACTATTTAGCTAATAAGGCATACAAAATGAAATAACAGACCAAAGATGAGTTTGAAAGAGACGTAAAATGGTATGTGAAATATATAAAAGTAGTCAGACGTTAGAAAAAAAATGGAGTCTGTATAATATCTGTTGATGAAAAAACTGGTATTCAAGCTATAGAAAATAAATATCCAGTTAAATTAGTTATACCATGCAGTATTGAAAAATGTGAATAAGAATATATAAGACATGGAACTACTACATTATTGATTCTATATATAAATACAAGATAAATTATAGTTCCATTGATTCAACAAACAAGAAATGAAGAAGATTTTGTTAAGCACATAGCTAAAAATAGTAAAGTAATAATTATAAAGTACCTAACAAAGGTAGTTGTATTTAGTATCCATGATTATACTTAACTACACTTTGCTAGGTGTGCACGTAATTAAGTCTTGAAGCACTAGTATACTGACTTGTTACCTTTTGAATGTGCCTCATATTTTATTATGGTATAAAGCCTATTAAATTTTCTACTAGAACTCCATCCTTAAATAGAATCATAGTTTGAACTGCATCTATTCTATACTTTTAAGCTATACCCGAGCTTTCATCAATATCTATTTAAAATAACTTAGCTTTATCTACCATATTATTACTTCCATCAAATACATGGTCAGCACCCATTAGAATATCACTGTAATTAAATCACTTTATTAAATATAAAGTGATTTAGGATACCCTTCTCTATACTTTCCTCTAGTTTGTAAGCCCCCAACTCCCTTTATTCCCGTTATTGTATTTTCAATTACGTCAGTGATTGAAACTACTTTGTCTATTCTAGTGTAAGCAATCTTTTCACACACAAAAACTGGATCTAGACAATGAATTAGAACTCTATTAGGTGATGATGCAAAGTTAGCACCTACATCTAATATCCTTTCATAGCAACTTTGACATGCTCCTGCAAATATGACTAATTCATCATAACTTGAATTATAATTTCTTAAATTTTCAACTGATTCTAGATAATACCTTGAATTTCTGTAATTGTCTAGATTCAAGTAATCCTTTGGGTCTTTTAGAACGCTATCATGTCCCGTTAGAACTACTATATCTGGTTTTATTTCTTTAACTAAATCTACTATTACCTTCGGCTGATCTTTTTCTGGTATTGATCTGCCAACTGCATCTAAGGATAGTTGCTTATATACCTTTAAACAAGTTTCCATGTATTCACTATCTGGTTCTAAAAATATATACAAATGTACTCATTTTAAATAATTCGCACTTATTCTATCTTATGATTAAATATTAATTATATTATTAGTT
>Ga0183100_1001597_pt1 | contig 11063 bp, 8 predicted proteins | sample Biomet2_FD_127789 | JGI IMG/M metagenome (GOLD analysis project Ga0183100, IMG submission 127789) | Microbial communities from bioreactor (seeded with anoxic lake sediment) at LBNL, California, USA - Biofuel metagenome 2 | ecosystem: Engineered > Bioreactor > Anaerobic > Unclassified ...
AGTTTGAAACTTTTCTTCTATCTTCATTTTTGGCATGCTTAATGTGGCTATAAGTTGATAAACATCAGGGTGAAATTCACTCCAAAGCTTTACATCATTGCCCATTGGATATTCTAACAACAAGGTATCTACTCCGGCGGCAAGATCTATATTGAAGCTTTTACTCTGAAGAGCAGTTGCACCGGTTGCCAATAAGGTAATAGCTGCTTTTTGTCTTTTCTTCGTTGAATTTTCTATTCTAATTTTAGCAATAACTTTCTTTTGTTGAATATCAGGAAAAACCTGAATGTTTTGAATTGAGACCTTCGGGCGAGCTTCCAGAAATAACTCCCCAATCATGCCATTCCAGTTGGTTTGAGTATGATCTGATATACTGTGTGAGTTAATTCCCGGATCAATTGTTTTAATGCGGTTATCAACACAAATTGAAAGGATGTGTTTTCCGGGCGTAAGTGCAGTTGATAAGTCATACAAATGTGGTGTACCCAATGAATTACGCATACCGACCTCTTTGTTATCTACCCATAGACGACTTTCCCAATGGCATCTTTCTAGAAACAATCTAATATTCTTATCTTTCCAATCCTTAGGAATATTGACCTCCTTTTGATACCATGCAGCCCCTACATAGTATTTTAACGGCTGTAACCAAAAGGGTACTTTTATATTTCCAGGTTGACGATATTTTTCAAATTGGGGTTTATAATAATAGCTACTATCCACAATTTGTCCTATCCACTTGGTTGTGAGCGTTACATCAAAACCTTTTCCATTTGTAGCCATTGATCCCGGAAGTGTTACTGTTTCAGGAAGCAATTTACCGAACCATTGTTCTGCAATGCCCTTATCCTGGGCATCAATAGCAAATTTCCATTCTCCACTAAGGTCTATCCTTGGTCGAGAGCCAGCAGACATGACAGAATAGGAAAATATTAGCATTAAACTAAACAGAATAATAACTTTCTTCATCCAAATATAATTTTAGTTATACAACATTTTATTAAGAGATCTCTTTTTACAGGTAATCAAACAGTCCTATTTATTTACTAATTCATCTTCAATCTCTTCCAAAGATTTACCTTTTGTTTCGGGTAATTTTATAAGGATAAATATAAAACCGATGAGACAAATGCTGGCATAGACCCAGAAAGTACCAGCTGCGCCCAATGATTTATTTAGCAAAGGAAAGGTGTAGGTAAGAATAAAACAGGCTATCCATAATGTAAAGGTAGCTAATGCCATAGCTGCACCGCGTATACGATTCGGGAAAATCTCGGATAGAATGACCCAAACAATCGGAGCTAGCGACATGGCATAAATAGCAATCGCCATTACCACAAATGTCAGAACTGCTATTCCTTTTAGTTCAAAATAAAAAGCACTTCCAAGCAAAATATAATCAATAGCCAAACCAATAGAGCCAAAAAGCATAAGTCTTTTGCGCCCCCATTTATCAACTGTAAACATAGCAACCAATGTGAATATCATATTCACGCTACCAGTAATTACAATATTGAAAAGCGTATCACTCACCCCATAACCTGCTGCAGTGAAAATTTCTTCTGCATAATTGAATACTGTATTTATTCCGCACCATTGCTGAAAAACTGCCAAAAATATACCGATTAATAAGATGGCTCCATAAGCTGGTTTGAATAGTGTTTTGAAATCGACTTTCTCACTCACATCATTCAGTGTGGCTTGTATATTAACCATTTCCTTAAGAGCATATTCTTCACCACCCATTCTTTTTAAAGTAGGCAATGCTTTTTCTGGCTTTCCAACTTTCACAAGCCAGCGTGGACTTTCCGGAACCAGAAATGTAAGAAAGAAAAAGGCTACTGCAGGTACAGCACAAGCATAAAACATCCAACGCCATCCAACCTGTCCATTCCATGAAGCCTGAATAAATGCATCAGTAGCACCTTTAGGTACTTTGTCAGCAATCAATAAATTAATAACCTGAGCTGCCAGGATTCCTATCACAATAGTCATCTGATTGAGTGCAACAAATCGTCCTCGTAAACGAGCCGGAGCAACCTCAGCTATATACATGGGAGAAAGTGCAGAGGCCAAACCTATACCAACGCCTCCTACCATGCGAAAAATAATGAAAGTAATATAACATGCAGAAGCCCCCGTACCCAAAGAAGCTATGGTGAAAAGAAATGCAGAAAGCAACAAAGGTCGTTTACGACCGAATTTATCACTCACTATACCAGAAAGAACTGCTCCCAAGACACAACCTATAAGTGCAGAACTCATAGCCCATGCCTGTAGATTTGCCGAAGAGGCAATCTCAAAAAAACGTTCGTAAAAGGGTTTTGCGCCACCGATTACCACCCAGTCATAGCCAAAGAGTAATCCTCCCATAGCAGAAACCATCGATATTCCAAAGATATAAGCGCCATTAATTTTTTGCATATTTTCATTTTTTAGATTCACATTGCAAAGAAAGGCCTAATTTGCAAAAATGTAAATAGAATAAATAACTATCAGAATGGATTATTTTATTATTTAAGCAATTAATAAAAAATTCCCATTATTTTTGAACAGAAATCAAAAAAACAACAACTGAAAGTTTGTCTTGTTGCATTTAATACAATATATAAGTATTGTAGCATTAGCTTATATTTAATTATAAATCAATATTCTGTTGATATGGTCAAAATAAAAAGCGGATTTATGGGGGAAAGAGCCATTGTTTTACCAGCTCCAATTATAGAGGATCTAAAGAATGATGGATTAGGCTGTTTGCTTCATATTACTGATATAGGATTTTATCCCAAAGCCGATTTCCACTTTCGGAAAAGAACGAAAGAGGAGGCAAAACAATATGTTTTAATGTATTGTATTGAGGGCGAAGGCTGGTTCGAAACAGATGGTATTCGCCAAAAGGTATTAACTCATCACTTTTTTATTATTCCTAAAGGTAAAGCTCATGCTTATGGCAGCGATAGTATAAATCCATGGACTATCTACTGGATCCATTTTGATGGGGAGAAAGCCGGATATTTTGCTGAAGGGCTCGACAAACCCATCAAAATTCTACCTGAAAAAGATTCCAGAATCGAAGAGCGCTTGCATTTATTTGAAGAAATATTTTCGACCTTAAGAAACGGCTACAGTAAAAACAATTTAAACTATAGCATCACTTGTTTATTCCATTTTTTAGGTTCATTGAAGTTTATGGGAGCTTATCGTGAAAGCTTATCAACAAACAAACAGCCTCGTGACGTTGCCAATGAAGCCATTCACTTTATGCAGGAGAATATTCGTAAGCGACTTACACTGAAAGAAATTTCAGATTACGTAGGTTTCTCCTCATCGCATTTTTCTATGCTATTTCAAAAGAAAACAAGCTGCTCGCCTCTGAACTATCTTTCACAGCTCAAGATTCAGGAGGCTTGTCATTATCTTGATTTTTCAGACTTGAAAATCAATCAGATTAGTTTAATGCTCGGCTTTGATGATCCTTTCTATTTTAGTCGTATATTTACAAAAATAATGGGATCTTCTCCTTCTGAATACCGTAGTAAAAAGAAAGGATAAAAACCCCATAATAGTATTAATATGATATTTGAGACAAAAATTATACAGTGATCTCCGTTTTAAAAACAACCACAGCATCACCTTTTATCTGGATTAAACTTGGCTTTTTATCTGCAATCTTAACCCTGACATTCATAATTCCGAGTCTTTTTATAGCTTCTCCCTGCCTTGCATTAAATTCAAAAATATCATTCATTGTACTGACTATGTTATTTTGAATCAGATATCCACCTAACGGTCCATTTGCATTACCGGTTACAGGGTCTTCATTTATTCCAATAGCAGGGGCAAACATCCTTCCATAAGTCAGCACATTCTTATCATCAGAATCAAAGGTAAACACAAAGTATCCATTGCATTTTATATCTTGGCTTAAATTTGCCAATTCATTTAAATCAGGTGTAAGCTGGTTTAGTTTTTCACGACTGTATATTCCAATCATAACCTTTGAGTGACCGGTTGACGCTATCTGAATAGGGCAGTTTCTATTTAAATCAGTTGCCTCAAGTCCCAACGCTTTTATCATTCTTGAAGATATAGCCTCATCAAAAGTATCACTGAGCGAGAACTCGCCTTGTGTCATTATAACCTGATAATCTTCCTTATTCTTAATTATTTCAAAAGGGAGAATACCAACGTTAGTCCTCATCTTTACTATACACGAATCTAAATTCTCTTCCAAAGCTTTTGCATACATGGCGGCTATTGTTGCATGTCCACAGATAGGCACTTCGTTCTTTGGAGTAAAATATCTTATTACCCCGTCACAATCAGAGTTATCTGCAGGAAAAAGAAAAGCTGTTTCTGAATTATTTAACTCCCGCGCAATCATCTGCATCTCGTTGTCGTTCAATCCATCGGCATTGACTACGACTCCGGCAGGATTACCTTTAAACTTCTCTTTTGTAAAAGAATCAATCTGATATAATATTAATTTCTTCATGCTGGTAACTTAGTTTTAAGAAACTAATAATTGATAACAAATTCATCTTTAGGGTTTCTTACTTTTTTCATTTTTACAAGCCAATCATTCTCAGTATCCCGATATCCCAGTGGCAATAAAAGAACACTTTTCAATCCTTTTGATTTAAGATCGAGTAATTCATCCAGTTCCTGACCAACAAAGCCCTCCATCGGTGTACAATCTACTTTTAATTCTGCCGCCTGAGCAATAGCCAATCCTAAACCGATATAAGCTTGTCTTGCCGTATGAACAAAATTCTCTTCAGCAGTTTGAGGCAGATAAAGTGCTCTGAGCTTATCTGTATATGATTTAAAACGTCCTCTTGGCAAACCTCTCTGATCAGTCGTATAATTATAAATGTTATTTATACGTTCTTCAGTATAACGATCCCATGCAGCAAATACAAGCAAATGAGAACAATCAGCTACAATCTGCTGATCCATTGCAATTGGTACTATTTTATTTTTTAGTTCCTGATTGGTTATTACTATTACTCTAAATTGCTGTAGTCCTGAAGACGTAGGGGCCATACGGGCTGCTTCTATTATTTTATCTACATTTTCTTGTGCTACTTTTCTGGTAGGATCGTACTTTTTTGTGGCATAACGCCATTGTAAATTTTCTAATAATGACATATTCTATTTTTTTATTTTGTTCTGAATAACAAGATAAATACTAAAATGGTTCACTGGTTTTCTATAAGTTATAAAGCCAAAAATCGACTTTTACTTTTAAACAAAGGTAAAAATTATGAGATCACCTATATCAAATTTAAGAAAATATATAAACATTCTACTTTTATAAACAAAACAGGGAACTGACTTTACTAAATCAATTCCCCGTATTTCCTGATTCAAAAAGATTTCAAATCAAAATTAACAGAATATTTTGCTCTGATAATTGCTGGGAGAAAGTCCAACTTCTCTCTTAAAATATTTACCAAAGAAACTTTGATTCGGAAAATTCAATAAATAGGAAATCTCCTTCACACTATTTCCTGAATCCTGAAGAAGACGCTTGGCTTCATGAATAACAGCATCTGTAATCCATCTGTTAGCAGATATACCTGTATTTTCTCTTATTAATAAAGAAAGATGTTTTGGAGATATGCAAAGCTTATCAGCATAAAACTTTAAGTGCCTTTCTTCTCTTAAATACTGGTTTAACAATAGGAAGAAGTCTTTGCAAACTTTATTCTTCCGGCTCAAACCGTCGACTTTACAAAGCTTCTTTGCTATCGGACTGCTGTTTAATATATCAATATAAAAAAATGAAACTAAAATCATCAGCTTTTCTTTTCGAAACAGATTATCTTTATTAGACAGCTCATCTTTAAAAAGTATGAAAACTTGATTGATCCTTCTTAATGTATTTTCTACTGATTCTGAATCGCAATCTTTGATTAATAAATCTCTGCTTAAAATAGCAGGAATCTGTAACAGTTCAAAGAAAGCAGACGAAAAAGCCATAACATATCCTTCCAACTGAGAATCATTAAAATCCAAGCTTAATGTTTTACCGGAAGGTATATATGCTATCGTTCCTCTTGATAAAGAACTAAAATTATTATCCGTTTTTATATTTAAAGTTCCTTTGGATATAACTATTATAGCAAAAGTATCAATCATCTTAATGCAATTATTAGAGGATGCATGTTCTTTCAAATCATAAAGAGCAAATTCATTAACACATCTTCCTATAAAAGGCAATTTAGACGAAATGTCATCAATAACCGATAATTCTGTTTCTAATTTATTTGTAATATTACTATCCATAATCTAAAACCTTCTTGAGATTTGATTTTACATCCACTTTACTAATTTACAGCCTGTTCCTCTTCTTCCATCAATGTTTCCTTCATATGCTCAATCGCGCGATTCTTTCTGTAATGACGAAAACGAGCTGTCAGCTTATCAAAAATATAATATACAACCGGCACAACCACCAGCGTCAATATCATAGAACTAGACAATCCACCAATAATAACCCATGCCATGCCATTTTTAAATTCTGCACCGTTGCCCGAAGCCAAAGCAATTGGTAACATGCCAAATATCATGGCAAAAGTGGTCATCAGAATCGGGCGTAAACGTTCCTTTCCAGCCTCTATCAAAGCATTGAACGTATCCATATTTTTGTCTCGGCGCATGTGATTGGTGAAATCAACCAGCAGAATAGCATTCTTTGCTACCAGACCAATTAATACAATCAATCCAATGATACTGAAAATATTCAGATCGTTCATTGTCAGCGCCAGAGCCAGAAATGCTCCGATTAGCGACAATGGAATAGAAAACATTACAATTATAGGGTCTAGCAAAGAATCATAAAGCACAACCATAATCAGATAAATTAAAACGATTGCTGCCAGAAATGCATATCCAAGACTACCAAAGGCATTTGTTTGCTGTTCAAGCATACCACCCTCTTTAACAGTAATTCCATCGGGGATTTTGCCTTGAATCTTTGAAGATATTTCAGCACCGACAGTACCGGTAGAACGTCCTGTTACATTTGATTTCACGATAATTGAAGATATTCTATCCGTACGTTCCAAAGCAGACGGTCCTAATCCAAACGTGATATCTGCAAATTGATTCAGTTCAACAAGCTTTCCATCTTTATTCATAAATGTCAACTTAGATACATCATCTGCTTTTGTTTTATCAAACTTATCAATGCCTACACGGATTTTATATTCAAAATCACCTTCGGTATATTTAAGATCATCGTTTCCGTTCAATGCTACACGAAGAGTTGAACCAACATCAGACGATGACAACCCCAGAGTAGCCATTTTATCCCGATCGAGTTTCACCTTTACCTCCTGACGCGGATCATCAATAGATAGCTTTGCATCATTCGTTCCGGGAGTATGACGAACAGCATTCAATATCAACGCTGCTGTTTGCTGTACTTTTTCAAAATCAGTTCCCTGCACAATAAACTGAATTGGTTCTGTAGTATCTCCGGAGACACCTTTAACACTTACCCGGGCACGAACTCCTGGTACCTGCATTATTTCAGCTTTTAGCTTCTGAGCAAAATCATCTATGCTTATCTTTCTTTTCTTTTTATCTATAAGTTTTACATCAATGGTACTTACATTATTCTTTGTATTACTACCCGATATACCAACGTTGGTATATATACGCTCTACTTCCGGCAACCGGCTTATTATTCTTTCAGCCTGCATCGTAGCCTGATTATTCTGGAAAACAGTTACCTGAGGATCCATATCCAAGGCAACAGTTAATTCTCCCTGATCGGTATTAGGTACAAATGAAAAGCCTATAAATCCGGCAGGAATCAAAGAAAAAGAAGCTATCAATAAAATAAATGTAACAAGAAACACTGTCACTTTATGCTTCAATCCTTTAACTAAAACTCCTGAATATATCTTTATTATTGATTCGAAAGTACGCTCTGCCAAACGAGAAAAGCGTCCTGATAAAGTAGGTTTTGTTTCATCTGATAATTTACCGAAACGAGACATTAATAATGGGGTTACCGTAAACGAAACAAACAAGCTTGAAAGAGTTGCTATAATAATAGGGAAAGCGAACTCTCGCAAAATATTTCCTATTAATCCTCCACTAATAGCAAGTGGTAAGAAAACCACCACAATAACAATAGTAATAGCCATACAGGTAAACATAATCTGTTTACAACCTTCAAGTGCAGCCTGCCATTTTGATTTCCCGGCTTCCATATAGCGAAACATATTCTCAATCACAACAATGGAATCGTCCACCAGAATACCTACAACTAATGACAGAGCCATTAATGACATCAGGTTCAAAGAAAATCCCATGAAATACATCACAATAAATGATGGAATAATTGAAAGCGGAACCGCAATCATCACAATCATCGCACTACGCAGGTTATGCAGGAATATGAAGCAAACAATTGCCACGATAACAATTGCCAGGAATAAGTCGAAGACTACTGCATTAGCAGAAGCTCTGGTATATACAGAATCATCAGAAGCAATCTCAAATTTTACCTGACTGCTTTTATATTCTTTCTCAATAGATGCCAATTCGACTTTTACCAGGTCTGCAACCTTTACAGCATTCGCATCCGATTGTTTTTTAATCGCAATACCTATGGCATCATGTCCATTGATTCTGTTAATCAGTTTTTGTGTGGCAATACCATCTTCCACTTCAGCCACATCCATAACTTTCACTTTCTCACCGGTAGATGTTGTCTTTATTACCGTATTACGGAGTTCATTGAGGTTTGAATATTTAGCAGCCAAACGCACTGAATAAGTTAGGTTGGTATTCTCTACATTTCCGGCAGGTATTTCCATATTCGCCGTTTGAATAGCCTGCAAAACCTGTAACGGAGAAATATTATAAGCTCTCAGCTTATTGACATCCATATTCACTTTAATCTCACGTTCATTACCTCCGGTCATTTTCACAGAGCCTACTCCGTGAAGCTTTGCCAACCGTGGTTGTATACGGTCTTCCACCAATTTATAAAATTTTGTTGAAGGTAAAGATGCTGAAGCAGCAATATTCATAATAGGTGCTTCATCAAGAGAAAGCTTATCGATAGATGGATCTAATACTCCTGTTGGCAAGTCAGACTTAATCACATTAATTTTTCGTTGTGCATCCTGAACAGCCTGATTAGGATCAGCACCATCATTTAATTCGATGGCTATGACAGAGACACCCTCCATGGAAGTTGAGCTTATCTTTTTCAGATTCTCAAGAGTGGAAAGGGCATCTTCCATTTTCTTTGTTACAGAAGTTTCTACTTCCGATGCGCCAGCACCCGGATAAACGGTTTGAATGGTAAGCATAGGTAACTGAAATTTCGGCAACAGATTTAGATTAAGCATATTGTAACTAATCAACCCTCCAAGGGCCAATACCGTGAAAATCACAACGATTAACAGCGGTTTCTTTAGAGATGTTTCTACTATTGAAGGCATAATTTTTTAGTTTTAAAATGAATAACAGATTAACGCTCACACTAATTCTTAATGACCGAAACATGTGCCCCGTCCATCAGGTTAATTTGTCCGTTAACCACCACCTTATCGCCTTCTTTCAATCCTTGCAGCACTTCTATGCGGCTTTCATAATCTTTTCCTATATTGATTTTAACTAGTTTTGCAATGCCTCCTTCTACAAGATATACTGATGGATCCTTTATACTGCTTACAATAGCATTACGTGGAATAAACAAGGCCGATTGTCTTTCACCCAGATCAATTGAAGCACTTACATAAGTTCCGGCCTTAAGCGGATGCTGTTTGCTATTGGACAACGAGACTTCTACTGTGTAAGAATGGGTGTTATCACCTTTAGGGCTGATATGAGCCACTTTTCCATTGAATGCCACTCCCGGATATATCTGTGTGCTTAATGATACCGGTTGACCATTTTTCATATTATAAACATTAAATTCCGGCACAGATAAAACAACTTTCAAATTAGATATATCAGCTATTCCTGCTATTGAAGTAGCTGCATTGACATATTTACCCAATTCAATTTCGCGTGATGTAATATATCCGCTGAAAGGCGCTCTGATATAAGTATCTTCAAGCTGCCTCTGTACTTGTTTTAATTGAACTTTAGCACTTTCAAATCCCACCTTTATATCCCTTAACTGAGTTTCAGAAACAGCATCTCCGGTTCTTAGTGTTTTATAACGCTGTAAATCCTCCTTATACTTATTATAATTGATCTTTGCATTTTCTACAGCCAGCTTGTTATAAGTATTATCCACACAAGCAAGGACTTTACCTTTAGAAACATAATCGCCTAGTTTAAAATTAATACTAGTAATCTCACCACTGGCCTTTGATGCAACCATTACTTCCTGGCTAGCCTCAACAGTACCTGTCATGCTTATATTTGACTCTAGTGTTTCTTTCTGCACACTGGCTACACTTACAGTAATACTTTTAGTCTCTATCTTCACCTCTTTTTTACTGTCAATCTGGTGTTTGTTCACAACCAATTTCAAAACGATAAGACCTGCAAGAGCTATGAATACAATTGATGTTATAATTTTCTTTTTCATGACTATTTCTTATTTCTAAATTCCTGTTATTTAATCCAACTTCTGATTTCACCGTCCAAAGACATAATTTCAAGTTCTGCTTCCTTGAATTTATAAAGTGCATCCAGATATGCTGTTTGGGCATTGTTTAAAGCAACTTCATCCTGCAGCAAATCACTCATGCTAGCAACACCCTCCTTATATTTAAGGGATGTTTCATTATACACTTGTTGTGCCAGATTAATATTGTTCTGTTGGCGCTCTACGGTGATTTTATTATTATAGAAATTATTCATCGCATTTTTATAGTCAACCGAAAAATGCTTTTTAGTATCATCCAGATTCAGACTAGTCTTTATATAATCTGCTTTCGCCTGATTATATTTCGACCGTTTTTGGAAGCCATCAAATACAGGAATGGTCAGTTTTAATCCTATGTATGATGAATTATACCATTTATTTGCTGCACTGTTATTGAAATAATCTTTCAGTTCACTCCTCATTCCCTGATAAC
>Ga0183100_1001598_pt1 | contig 11062 bp, 12 predicted proteins | sample Biomet2_FD_127789 | JGI IMG/M metagenome (GOLD analysis project Ga0183100, IMG submission 127789) | Microbial communities from bioreactor (seeded with anoxic lake sediment) at LBNL, California, USA - Biofuel metagenome 2 | ecosystem: Engineered > Bioreactor > Anaerobic > Unclassified ...
GCATGCTATTTATTTTCGTTTAATAATGGTGAATATGTAATTAGAAAAATATATAAATAACTATTACTAATAAAAATGTAGGTATTATATATGTTAGGAAAAATAATCCACCTAGAACAGTTAGTAGTGATACTGTTTTAATGAAGAATATATATTGAAAATAATAAGAGCTAAAAAATATTTATATAAAAGTGTTGCATTTAAAATAGAGTGTGTTATAATAAATGTGTAAACGGTATCTAAAAAGATGTTTTTCAATTATGGTTAAATAAAAAATGATATTATGAGATTATGAGATTATGAGATAAAAAGAGAGCTATTAGCTCTTTTTTTATTTACACAATACAAACATATTTTTTGTTAAAAAGGTTATATATATTTAAAAATTAGGATTGTATTAACAATTATAAAAATAATGTTAATCAAATTTCGACAAATGAGATTATAATTATGAAAATTTCAAGCATCTATATGTTGTAAAAGCTAACGGGACAAGTTTTATTGTCAATAAAAAAAATGTGAATTTTAAAATAGTGGACATGCTTTGACAATTTATTAATATATTATGTGATAGTATAAATATGTAAATAAGAACTATTAATTAAGGAGTTGAATGGGTATGAATTTAGTTGAGGAATACACATCTATTAATAGTGATGATGATGTGGAGTTTAGGTATGCTTACAGACTTATAAAAAAAGACTATAGAGGACTAATAGCATATGGAATTGAAATTGAAAGAAAAGATTATGTAGGCTTAAAAAATATAAATGTGGAGAGAGAAAAGATAGAAATGATTTCGCCTCATAGACATAAGGTAAAACAATTACTCAGGAAGTTATATAACAATCAAGTGTCGCCTTTCCATTTGGTGGATATTATAGGGAGCTATGCAGATGAATATGCTTATGAATTTGATGCCGGAATACAAGAACAAGCTATAAATTAGCATAAAAGGATAGCTATAATCAAATATTTACGCTAATATGTAGTAAAATCTTACTAAGAGAGGCGATAAATTATGATTATTGGAATTGGTACTGACATAATAGAAATTAATAGAATAGAAAAGGTAATTATGAGAACTAGTAGTTTTATTGAAAAATCATTTACTATTAATGAGATTGAGTATTTTAAATTAAAAGGGCTAAAGGGTAATGTAATAGCTGGAAATTTTGCGGCTAAGGAAGCAATTAGCAAAGCCTTAGGAATGGGATTTCGAGGGTTTGGATTGCAAGATATAGAAGTATTGAGAGATGAGTTAGGAAAGCCAGTTGTGAATTTGAACCATAAGATTTATAAGTTATTAGATATAAAAGAATTTAATATACATGTTAGTATTTCCCATAGTAAAGAGAATGCAATAGCTTATGCAGTGATGGAGGCGATATAATGCTTGAAATTTTTGGGGCTAATCAGTGCAAAGAAATGGATAGACAAACTATTGATAATATCGGAATTCCGAGCAGTATACTTATGGAGAATGCTGCAATAGGTATATTCAGAGAATTGGCAGATAAAGGGGAGTCATTTTTAATACTATGTGGAAAAGGTAATAATGGAGGGGACGCCCTAGCATTATGTAGGCATTTAATACTAGAAGGAAAGAAAGTAAAGGTTTATATTGTAAGTAAAGATGAAAATTATACAGATGATTTTAAGATTAATTTCAATATATTAAAAAATTTAATTGATAAAAGAGAAATTTTCTTTATAAAATCAGAAAATGATATAGAAAATAATATAATTAATGATCTTAAAAATTATGATATAGTAGTGGATGGAATTTTTGGAGTTGGACTTAATAAAGATTTAACAGGGATATTTAAGAGAGTTATAGAGTATGTAAATCTATATGGAAAGTTTATAGTATCAATTGATATTCCTTCAGGTTTGGATTGTGATTTGGGAATTGAGCGAGGAATTGCAGTACATGCTGATATTACTTATACATTTGAGGTTATTAAACAAGGATTCTTAAATTATAAAGCAATTAATTGTGTTGGAAATATGAAAATATTGAAAATAGGGATACCAAAATGCATTAAAAAAATAAACTCTAGGAATTTTTATATTTTAGAAAAACAAGAATATAGACAATTACTTTCTAAAAGAGAGGTTTATGGTCATAAAGGAAGTTATGGTAGAGCATTAGTTATAGCAGGGAGAATGGGATTTACAGGAGCAGCTTTCATTACTACAGAATGTACAGTTAGGGCAGGTGCTGGATTAACTACATTAATATGTAATGACGAGGTTCAAGCAGCACTATCAAACAGATTGATAGAAGCTATGACAATAACTTGGGATAATAATAATGTGATAGATATCATAAAGGGTGCGAGTTCTATCGCGTTTGGACCCGGAATTGGAACGGGAGAGAAGGAACAAAAGTTATTGGAACAAGTTATAAATAATAGTAAATGTCCAGTTGTAATTGATGCAGATGGAATAACTTTGATCGGAAAAAATAGGGTTTTACTACAAAATTTAAAAAATAGAGCTATTATTACTCCACATCCAGCTGAAATGGCACGATTTTTAGGCATAACTGTTGAAGAGGTGGAATCAGATAGAACTAATATAACAATAGCAGTTGCGAAGAAATACGGAATAGTTGTTTTATTAAAGGGACACAATACTGTAATTTCAAATGGGAAAAATACTTATATAAATCCAACTGGAAATAGTAAAATGGCATCAGGAGGTATGGGGGATGCATTAACAGGAATAATAAATGCATTTCTTTCACAAGGTGTTGATTTAGAACAAGCAGCTCTTTTAGGTGCTTATGTTCATGGAAATATAGCTGATAGATTAGGAAAACAAGCTTACATAGTAAATGCAAGAGATATTATAAACGAATTACCTAAAGAAATTAATTTCATAATTAGTTAATTAAGAATAAAAGTCTAGAGATTTTCATAAATAGTAATATGTAGTAATAAATCTTTGGAGGACTTATGAATTCAAAAAAAAATGTTATTAATAAAATATTAATAACTAGCATTTTAGTTTCTATTCCAATATTTATAATTTTACTAATTGTTATGTTTAGGCATGTAATTACACCTTCAAATGTAGATATAATAAATGAATTGAAGAATACAAAATGTTATAGCAGTAAAGTTGAATATGTATTTAAAAATTCAAAATCACAATTTGAGGAAAGTACAATGCAGTATTATAGTTTTGATAGAGGAGCAAGAATAGAATTTAAAGATGGATATGATAGTGTTAAGGTTTATAAAGGTGGAGAAATTAAAGTAGAAGGAAACCAAGAAGGGAACTATATTCTAGATAAAGATATAGATATAATATATCCATTAGCATTTATAGAGAATATCTTATCAAATCTACAGGACGGCGAAATCAAAGAAGTTAAGGCAGAATGGGGTCAAGGAGTTTATTTACAAGTAGATGTTGAATATAATAACAAAAACAAACATTTGAATAAAGCTGAATTTTATATAGATAAAAATAAAAGGGTTCCAGTTTTATTGAAGATCTTAGATGATAGTAATAAAGAAAGAGTTATAATAACTTATGAAGATTTTAAAAAAGAAAAAAGCTTAAGTGATGATTTGTTTTAAACAGATAAGCTAATTAAATTGAAATCAAGCCAGCATTAGCATTAAAAAAAAGATATACTAACATTATAAAGATACCAAAAGTACATACATAAATTGCGAAAAAATGATAAAAACAAAAAAATTATCTTATAAGTGACAAATAAGTCATACAAATCCTTTGACAAATTGACATAATTTGCAATATAATCATAGTTAGAAAGAACTTTTTACTGCTATGGAGGCGAAAATATGTCAATAATTAAACTAAATAATATCAAAAACAAAAAAATCAGAGATATAGAAAATAATAAAATTAAAAAAAGTAGTGGAATTATGGAGAAATCGTTAATACAATATATTAACGAAGGATTTTCAGCTGATTTTGAAAAAATAATGAAAAAGGGCTATCAAGAGATGGCTGAAATAAATTTAGAATATTCTAAGTTAGGTTTCGAATATATGTTAGATGATGTTAATGAGTATGAGGCATGGATTTGCGGAGTGTGATTATTTAAAGATGGCAAACATTGTGGTAAAAAGAGGGGAAATTTTCTATGCGGATTTAAGTCCAGTCATAGGATCTGAACAAGGTGGAATAAGACCTGTTATTATAATACAAAATGATATTGGGAATAGATATAGCCCTACTGTTATTGTAGCAGCAATAACATCTCAAATAAATAAAGCTAAATTGCCTATTCATGTTGAGATTTCTTCAGAGGAATATGGGTTAAATAGAGATTCTGTTGTTTTGTTAGAACAAATAAGGACTTTAGATAAGAAAAGGCTAAAAGAAAAAATTGGACATATGACTGAGGCAGACATGAAAAAGGTTGATAAAGCATTAGCAGTTAGCTTGAATTTAAATTGACAAAAAGAATTTCAACGTATAATTAAGGCTTAAAACCTAAAATATATTTTTCAAATTCTGTAGAAATTTGTTGTTTAATTGTAAATTACCAGAGAGTAGTATAATATTTATACTACTCTTTTTATGCTAATAATTATTCTATATAGTAAATGAAATGATAAAAGTATATCACATTAACAAATAGAGTATACAAATAATATCTTCTATGTTAGAATAAATATGTTAAAAATAAAACATACTATAAATGAGTAAATGAATTAATAATAGGGGGTTCTATAATGAATAATGAATACAAACTTGAAGAAGTTTCAAATCTAATAAGAAAAGATATAGTATCTATGCTTACAGAATCAGCATCAGGGCATCCAGGAGGATCTTTATCAATAGCTGATATTATGGCAGTATTATTCTTTAAAGAAATGAATATAGATACATCCAAATTAAATGATCCCAATAGAGATAGATTTGTTTTATCAAAGGGTCATGCAGCACCCGCGTTATATAGTGCTTTAGCTAGAAAAGGATACTTTGAAGTAGAAGAATTGAAAACATTAAGAAAAACTGGATCAAGATTACAAGGTCATCCTAATATGAATGATTTACCAGGAATTGATATGTCTACAGGTTCATTAGGTCAAGGAATTTCTGCAGCAGTAGGAATGGCATTAGCAGGAAAACTTGATAAAAAGAATTATAGAGTATATGCAATCATGGGTGATGGAGAACTTGAAGAAGGTCAAGTTTGGGAAGCATCAATGTCAGCAGCTCACTATAAATTAGATAATTTAACTGCATTTATAGATAATAATGGATTACAAATAGATGGAAATATAGAAAATGTAATGAATCCAGGTCCAATAGACAAGAAATTTGAAGCTTTTGGTTGGAATGTTTTAAAAATTAATGGTCACGATTATGATGAAATTATAAATGCAATTGCAAAAGCAAAAGAATTTAAAGGAAAACCAACTGCTATTATATGTAACACAATTAAAGGTAAGGGTGTTTCATTTATGGAAAATAAAGCAGAATGGCATGGAACTGCTCCAAGTAAAGAGCAATGTGAGCAAGCATTAAAGGAAATTGGGGGGGAAAACTAATGGGGAATAAAATAGCAACTAGAGAATCTTATGGTAAAGCTTTAGTAAAACTTTCAACTTTAAATGAAAATGTTGTAGTATTAGATGCAGATTTATCAAAATCAACTAAAACAGCAGATTTTAAAGCTGTTTCACCAGAAAGATTTATAAACATGGGAATAGCAGAATCAAATATGATGGGAGTTGCAGCAGGCCTTTCAACTTGTGGAAAGATCCCATTTGCTAGTACTTTTGCAATGTTTGCAGCTGGAAGAGCTTTTGAACAAATTAGAAATTCAATATGCTACCCAAAGTTAAATGTTAAAGTTTGTGCAACTCATGCAGGGTTAACAGTTGGAGAAGATGGAGCTACTCATCAATCAATTGAAGATATATCATTAATGAGAAGTATTCCAAACATGACAGTAATTAATCCGGCAGATGCTGTAGAAACAGAAGCAGCAATATTAGCAGTAGCAGAATATAATGGTCCTTGTTATGTAAGATTAGGAAGATTACCAGTTAGTGTTATAAATGATGAAAAGAATTATAAATTTGAAATTGGAAAAGGCGTAACATTAGCACAAGGCGAGGATATTACTATAGTAGCAACAGGAATGATGGTTGAATTAGCTTTGGAGGCTAAAGATGAATTGGCTAAAGATGGAATTAATGCAAGAGTAATAAATATACATACAATAAAACCAATTGATAAAGAATTATTAATTAAAGCAGCTAAAGAAACTGGAGCAATAGTTACCGCAGAAGAACATAGTGTGATTGGTGGTTTAGGTTCAGCGGTTGCTGAAGTTGTGACAGAAGAATGTCCAGTTCCAGTACTAAAAGTTGGAATAAAAGATATTTTCGGTGAAAGTGGTAAGCCAAATGAACTATTAAAAGTTTATGGGTTAACAACACAAGCGATAGTAGAACATAGTAAAAAGGCTATTTCATTAAAGAAATAATGGAATCTTAAATTTATAAAACAAGTGAAACAATTTTAAATTAAGTATATAGTATATTAAAAATACAGGATATAAAGCTTATAAAATAGCTAAATATCCTGTATTTTTTTTATTGTTGAATAATCAAAAATAAACATGGAAAACTATAAAATGAAACTCTTTAAATAAAAAAGCATTAGGAAATCCTTTCAAAAAGAGTAAGTAAAAAAATGTATAGATTGGAAAGCAGAAAAGAATCAGTAAATAAAATAAATAAGTCTATAGCAATTATTTAACTGACTATAAACTTATTATACGAGGAGAATAGAAAATGAAAGCAAAGAAATTTAAGGAATATATAATAATAACAGTAGGAATAATTCTAGTTGCACTATCAGTAGAGTATTTTTTTGCACCTAATAATATTGCAGCAGGTGGAGTAACAGGTGTAGCTATAGTTATAAATGCAATTATGCCTAATCTATCAATAGGGATAATAACCTTAATTTTAAATGTAGTATTGTTTCTAGCTGCATTTGCATTTATTGATGGAAATTTTGGAGTCAAAACAATTTATGCCAGTTTAGGATTATCTATATTATTATGGGCAATAGAAGAATTTTTAGGTCCGATAGCCATAACTAACGATTTAATAATGGTTACTATTTTTGGAACATTAATTTCAGCAATTGGTATGGCACTTGTATTTAATGAAAATGCATCAACTGGAGGGACAGATATATTAGCTAAAATTCTAAATAAATTTTTCCATTTAGATATAGGGAAATCTCTATTGGTAGTTGATTTTGCGATAACGTTTGCAAGTGCATTAGTATTTGGAATAGATTTGGCTTTATATTCTATGCTAAGTGTAATATTGCTTGGAATAATAGTTGATAGACTTATAGAAGGATTTAACATATGTAAGAGTGTATTTATTATAAGTAGATACAATGATGAAATAAGTAAGTTTATAATAGATACTTTAAATCGTGGATGTACATTTTTAAATGGAACGGGAGCTTACACCGGTGAATTAAATAATATACTATATGCAGTTGTAAGCAGAAATCAATTTATAAAATTAAAGAAATTTATAAAAGAGATAGATTCTCAAGCATTTATAACAGTAGGAGAAGTTCATGAAGTATTAGGTGAAGGATTCAAAGACATAGATTAAAAAATAGTATAACAAAGTCATACTAGAAGAAGTTATCTCAAAAATTGTTTGTATGGTGATTTAACAAACCCAAAGATAGTATACTTGTCATTTATATTTAATAAAATTGTATAACATTGCAAAGTATTCTTATGTTATAATTAATTTTGTAGGTTTTACATTTAATTTGTGGGATAGGCAGATGAAGTGAAACTTTTTAGTGGAAAAATTAGTTAAATTATACCCGCATGGGGCATGATGTCCACAAAAAAAAGGTACCTGGTCTAGGGTAGTACCATTCTTAGCTAATAATTTAAAGCGAGGGGGAACGTGTTATACTGCTAGACATGAGATAAAGAAGGAGTGTTTGAGTATGATCGAATTTAGAGGAATATCTAAAATTTATAATAATAATGTAAAAGCCTTATCAGATGTTAATGTTGAAATAGAAGCAGGAGAGTTTGTGTTTTTAGTAGGACCAAGTGGATCGGGTAAATCTACCTTTATAAAAATGATTTTAAAAGAAACTGAACCTACTAATGGAAAGATAATAGTAGGAGATAAAGATTTATCAACTATTACTAGAAAGCAAATACCTTATTATAGAAGAAAGATAGGAATGGTGTTTCAAGATTTTAGATTGATACCAAATCTTAACATATATGAAAATGTTGCATTTGCAATGAGAGTTGTAGAGGCATCGCCAAAAGATATAAGGAGAAGAGTTCCTATGGTGTTATCTTTAGTTGGATTATCTCATAAATACAAAATGTTTCCAAATGAACTATCTGGAGGAGAACAACAAAGAGTTTCACTAGCAAGAGCATTAGTTAATAATCCATCTGTTTTAATTGCTGATGAACCTACTGGTAACTTAGATCCAGATACAGCGAGAGAAATAATGTCATTACTTGAGGATATAAACAAAGCGGGAACTACTGTTTTAATGGCTACTCATGCTAAAGAAATTGTTGACTATATGAAAAAAAGAGTTATAGCTATTGAAAAAGGCGAAATTGCGAGAGATGAGAAAAGAGGTAAGTACGAAGATGAAAATTAATACTATTACATACTTTATTAAAGATGCATTTACAAGTTTAAAGAGAAATAGAACTATTAGTATTGCTTCAGTAATTACTGTTCTTATAACCTTTTTTGTTTTAGGGATATTTATGTTGGTTGCTACTAATATAAACAAAGGAATTACTAACGTTCAAAATAAAGTCGAACTTAAAATTTTTCTTAAAGATGATATAAAACTTATTGATCAAAGAGAAATTGAGATAAAATTAAGAGAAATTGAAGGTGTTAAAGATATTGTATATCAATCAAAAGAAGAGGAATATAAGAATTTCCAAGCGACTACAAATGACAATGAAGGATTACTAAAAGGATATACATTACAGAATAATCCCTTTTCGGCATCATTTACAGTAAAATTGGAGTCGCCAGAATATACATCTATTGTAAGCGAAGCAATAAAAGATTTTGAAGGTATCGAAACTATCGGAAATCAACAAGAATTAGTGGATAAAATTATAGGAATTGTAAATGGTGTAAAGGTAGTTGGACTTGGATTATTTGTAATATTAATAGGTGTTTCAATCTTCTTAATAATGAATACAACAAAATTAACTGTATTTTCAAGAAGAAGAGAAGTTGGAATTATGAAATTTGTAGGTGCTACTGATTGGTTTATTAGATGGCCATTTGTTATAGAAGGTATGGTTATAGGATTAATTGGAGCAACTTTGGCTTGTGGGGCATTATTTCTTGCATATAATGGGTTAGTTAAATGGATTGCTTCACAATTAGTATTTATAAGCCTTATACCAACAACTTATATTTTAACAACATTATCATGGCAATTTATGGCTGGTGGAATTGTAGTTGGTGGAGTTGCTAGTGTAATTGCGCTAAGGAAATTTTTAGTGGTATAAATTTTGTGAATAAGGATAAATATATAATAAGAAAAAAACAAATCTAACACAATGGAATCTTGAAGAGAAACTTACATGATAATCCAGTTTGATCTATAAAGATATTTTGGGATTATATGTATAATGCATATGGAAGGAAGTCTTTATAGGTGAAAAGATCAAAGAATTATATGTTTGCAAATAATAAACAAAAGAGAAAATCAATTGTAATAATACCATTGATTTGTTTTGTAATAATTATTAGTTGTGCATCTTTTCTAGCAGGGAATTATATGGCAACTAAAGGTATTTTTTTAGTGAGAACATCACCACAAGTTGAAAGTACTGCAGAACAAATTAATGATAAGAGTAAATACTCAGCACTTTTTACAGTTAGGGATAAACTAATTGAAAAATTTGATGGCGAAATTGATGATAATGCTCTTTTAGAAGGAGCTATTAAGGGAATGACTAATTCATTAAATGATCAATATACAGTGTTTATGAATCAAAAGGAATTTGATAATTTAATGAAACAAAGTAATGGTAGTATTAATGGTATAGGTGTTACTATAACTCCTAAAGATAATAAATTGACAATTATATCTACAATTAAAGATTCACCTGCTGATAGAGCTGGAATTATAGAAAATGATATCATTAAAAAGATAAATGATGTAGATATATCTGGAGATGATATGGAAAAGGCAGTATCTATGATTGCAGAAGCTAATAACTCAGAAATAAATTTAACTGTTAAAAGAGCTAATACAGATGAATTTGATGTTAAGGTAGTACCGGAAGAGGTAAAAATTAAATCTGTGGAAGGTGCTATGCTGAATTCATCTATAGGGTATATTCGTATAAAAACTTTTATGAATGAAAATACAACAGAAGATTTTAAAACAACTATTGAAGAATTGAAAGCTCAAGGTATGAAAGGAATAATATTGGATTTAAGAGAAAATCCAGGTGGATTATTAACAGAAGCTGTAGGAGTTGCATCGCAGTTTATACCAAAGGGTAAAATAATAACTTATACTATTGATAAGTATGATAATAGAAATGAATCATTATCAATTGGTGGAGTGGCAGAGGGTACACCATTAGTTGTATTAGTTAATGGAAATAGTGCTAGTGCTTCAGAAGTTGTTACAGGAGCCTTAAGAGATTATGCTGTAGCAACAACCGTAGGGAAAACAACTTTTGGGAAGGGGATAGTTCAGCAATCAATTAAATTTGATAATGGTATTGGTGGTCTTAAAGTAACTATTTCTAAGTATTACACACCAAATGGAGAGAATATTCATAAAAAAGGAATAACACCAGATGTTGAAGTTACAACATCGGTAGGAATAGATGAAACTGGATATGATAAGAATGCAGATGAACAATTAAAAACAGCAATACAAAAAATAGAGGAAAAGATTCAATAGGGGGAAATAAAATGAGCTTATTAATATATACATTAAGAAATGTTGCAGGTGCAATAATAGCTCCCCCATTAATATTTATCTT
>Ga0183100_1001599_pt1 | contig 11058 bp, 9 predicted proteins | sample Biomet2_FD_127789 | JGI IMG/M metagenome (GOLD analysis project Ga0183100, IMG submission 127789) | Microbial communities from bioreactor (seeded with anoxic lake sediment) at LBNL, California, USA - Biofuel metagenome 2 | ecosystem: Engineered > Bioreactor > Anaerobic > Unclassified ...
TTTATTGGTCTCATGATTTATCAGAACGAACCGGCTGTCGATAGCGGCGAAATCCCCCGCCCGTTCCGCCGTCCTGTCCTTGGAACCGTCATTGACGACATAAACGCGGTCTACGTAATCGGGCATACCCCGAAGAGTGTCTTGAATTAGTATCTCTTCATTAAACGCCGGAACCACCACAGCGATCTTGTTACCTCGATACATTTCGACTGCCCCACCTTCCCTCCCCAGGGTAAGATGAGCAGAAAATATTATTTTCATATTTATACGTCTACGGAGTATTATCTGATACTGGAACTGATAATTATAATCGTCATTTTACGTTACTCATAGTTAAATCTCACCAATACACCATACTATGGGTGGGTGAACTTCGACAATTATAGAAAAATAGTTAAAAAGATTAATTATTAATTTTTTACTCGTTGTCTACTTTGCGGGATTGTTAACAATCCATATACGGCCGGTTCAATTCTATGATTAGATGATTACATCCATGCAAGCCCCCACAGGTGCCTCCATCGCAACCCTAGTTGACCTCGATAGCCCGTCCTTCGGCCAGCGACCGAAGCGCGGCGTTGCACACCTTCAGGTTGGCCAGTGCGTCCCACCCGTCCACCGATGCCTCAGCGCCGGTCTTGGCCGCACGCACGAACGCTTCCAGCTCACGCTTGAGCGGCTCCTCTTTCTTGACGAGCATATTGTGAGTGTCCAGGTCCATCGATACCTGCGATAAGTTGGCATTATCTATATCCTTGATACGCGAGGTGGAGAACTCCAAGCTCTGGTCCATATAGTTCATCTCGGCGAACCCAGAGGAGCAGGTCATGGAGACCTTGCGCACCTTCATCGGGGTCAACCAGTTCACCTCGAGGGTGGCTATTACGGAGTCGTCCAGCTGCATGAGGAAGTTGGCATGGTCCTCGAACTGCAGGCCGTTCATCTTACCGCCTAGGGCGTAAATCGATCGAACTTCCAATCCGGTTAGATATCGGATGACATCGACGTCGTGGATGGCCAGGTCCTTGATCACGCCCACATCCCGGATGCGGCTGGGGAAGGACGACACTCGCCGCGACCCCATCGATACGAGCTTCCCGAACCTGCCGGATGACAACGCCTTCTTGGTTACGTGGACCACAGGGTTGAACCGTTCAACGAATCCTGAGGCTAGGGTCACCTTGTGCTCCTCGGCCAGCTCGCATAGTTTCCTCGCCAGGTCCTCCTCGCCGGTGAACGGCTTCTCCACCAAGGCCGCCTTTCCCAGCTCGATCGCTTTCTGGGCGACCTCAAAATGCGTTGTAGTTGGCGTGCATATGCTTACCGCGTCCACCTTGGCCAGCAGCTCTTCCACCGAAGCGTACGGTGTTGTGCCTAGACGCTTGGCGACTCTCTGCGCCGACTCCGGGAAGGCGTCATAGACGCCTACAAGGTTCCCCAGCTCAGAATATATCCTGGCATGATTCTGCCCCATCGACCCTACGCCGATGACCCCCACCTTAAACATGAGCCCCATACCTCACTTCCTCACGTTTAGAGCTAACGTAACGATTCTATGAAAATCATTAAAAAGAATTAAGTCAAAAATATCCGTTATCGGCCGAATGAGCCAGAAGACCGTGGCAGTGGTGGGGGCCGGGTACGTCGGGCTCCCCGTCGCCTGCGCGTTCGCCGGAGCGGGGCTGTTAACCTACGCAATAGATGTCATCCCAGAAAGAGTACGAACGATAAATGAGGGCAGGAGTCCCATCCTTGGTGACGAGCCTGGGCTGCAGGAGCTGCTAGCCAACTCGGTCAAGATCGGGACATTGGTCGCCTCGACCGATGCGACGGTGGTCAGCAAGGCCGATTCTGTCGTGGTGTGCGTGGACACGCCCATAGACGAAGGGACCAAGCAGCCCAGGCTGGACATCCTAAAGACCGCGGTGTCCTCCATCGGTCAGAGCATGAAAGCAGGGACGCTGGTGTCCATAGAATCGACCATGCCTCCACTGACGATGAAGAATGTGGTCATCCCGCTGTTGGAAGAGCAGAGCGGGATGAAAGCAGGGGTAGATTTCTTCGTGGCCCACTGCCCTGAGAGAGTGATGCCTGGCCGGCTGCTGAGGAACCTCTCCAATTATGATCGAGTGCTCGGCGGACTGAACGAGCGGTCCACCGAGCTCGCTCTCGAGTTGTACAAGAACATAGTCCATGGCCAGATACACTCGACCGATCTCGTATCCGCGGAAATGGCAAAGACCCTGGAGAACGCCTACCGCGACGTGCAGATCGCTTTCGCCAACGAGGTCGCTCTCGCCTGCGAGGAGCTGGGCGCCGATGCCTTCGAAGTACGCAGGCTCGTCAACACCTGCCCCTTCCGCGACATGCATATACCGGGCGCCGGCGTGGGCGGTCACTGCCTTCCGAAGGACTCGTGGTTGTTCGCATCGTCGCTGCACGAGTTCAAGCCGACGATCATCACTTCGGCGAGAGAAACGAACGAGCGCATGCCGGTGCACATGGTCGAGCTGGTCGAAGAGTCGCTGAAAGAAGCGGGTCGAGAGCTCGCCGACAGCAAGGTCGCTATTCTCGGGCTGGCGTTCCTCCGCGATTCCGACGACACCAGGCACTCCCCGGCGCTGACGATCATCGACCGGCTGCACGGGCGCACCGAGCTTATGGTCCATGACCCCTATGTCGCGAAGGAGTACCGCGCCCCTCTGGTGCGGGACCTCGAGGATGCGCTCCGGGGAGCGGACTGCCTGGTCCTCGTGACCGATCACTCCTGCTACCGGGGACTCGATCTAAAGAACGTAAAGCGCGAGATGCGCACCCCGGCCATCGTGGACGGGAGGAACCTGTTCCCAGCCGACAAGTGCCGTGCCGAAGGCTTCATCTACCGGGGTATCGGGAAGGGCGCTGGAAGGCGTTGAGCCTTTCGCTTCAACGACGCGTGAACAGCTGAAAGTCATCACCAAATGTTTATGGCCCGGAATATACTTCGTACGCCAGATGAATCTCTTGGCCAAGTACTACCTGATAAATGACTGCGATATCGGGGAAGGAACGATCGTCCGCGATTTCGTAAATCTTTACGGGTGCAAGATCGGCCGAGACTGCAGGATCGCCGCATACTCCGAGATCCAGCGGGGCGTGGTCATCGGCGACCGGGTGAAGGTGGAGGCGTTCGCCTTCATCCCGTCGGGGGTCACCATCGAGGACGAGGTCTTCATCGGCCCCCGGGCTACCTTCACCAACGACCTCCACCCCCGGGCCGTAGGGGACTGGGAGATCACTCCGACCGTGGTCAAGAAGGGCGCCTCCATCGGCGCCGGCGCGGTCATCGTGTGCGGGGTGATCATCGGCGAGGACGCGATGGTGGGAGCCGGCGCGGTGGTCACCAAGGACGTGCCCCCCGGGGCGCTGGTAGTCGGTAACCCCGCTCATCAGATCGTCAGGAAGTGAGCAACATGAACAAGATCCCAGTATCCAGGCCGACCGTCACCGATGAGATGGTGGAGGCCATGGCCAGCGCGGTGCGCAACGAGCGGATGGCCCTCGGAGAGAGCGTGTTCAAGTTCGAGGAGGAGTTCGCCCGGTACACCGGCACCGAGCATGCCATATCCGTGTCGTCGGGGACGGACGCGCTCATCCTTGCCCTCATGGCCATGAACGTCCGGGGCAAGGAGGTCATAACCACTCCGATGTCGTTCATCGCCACTGCCAACGCCGTGGTTCACGCCGGGGCCACCCCCATCTTCGCCGACTCGTCGGCCAAGGACTTCGACCTCGATCCGGCGGAGGTCCGCACCACTCGCAACACCGCCGCGGTCCTGCCAGTGCACTTGTTCGGTTACCCCGCGAGAATGGACGAGCTCAGGGAGGCCGCGGGCGACGGCGTCAAGCTGATCGAGGACGCCTGCCAGGCCCACGGGGCGATGTACAAGGGAAAGAAGGCCGGTTCCATCGGGGACGCCGGATGCTTCTCCTTCTACGCCACCAAGAACATGACCGTGGGCGGGGACGGGGGGATGATCACCACCAACGACAAGCGCCTGGCTGACGACCTTAGGAAACTGAGGGACTGCGGACGCACATCGCGCTACATCCACGACGTCTTCGGCTTCACCGCCCGGCTGAACACCGCCAACGCCGCCTTCGGTCGCGTGCAGCTCAGGCACCTGGACGAGTGGAACGAGCGCCGGCGTTCTATCGCTAGACGCTACGCCGAGAAGCTCAGGGACGTCGAGGAGATCGTCCTGCCGCCGATGGGTACCAAGGACGTCGTCCCGGTCTTCCACCTGTTCGTCATCCAGGCCCCGGACCGCGATGCCCTGGCCAAGGACATGCAGGCCCAGAACATCGAGACCCTGGTCCACTACCCGGTGCCCATTCACCTGCAGCCAGTGTACAAGGACGCCTTCGGCTTCTCCGAGGGCTCGTACCCGGAGAGCGAGAGGCTGGCCAGCAGGGTCCTCTCCCTGCCTATCTTCCCCACCCTCACCGACGAGGAGATCGACAGGGTGTGCCAGGTCGTCATCGACCACTACGGGGGCAAGAGATGAGGCGGATCGAGGTCGCCGTCCTGGGGGTCGGGTACTGGGGCAAGAAGATCGTCGACGAGTACACCAACATCCCCGGGGTGAAGGTGAAGGCCGTCTCCGACCAGATGGACAAGAACCTGGAGTTCTGCCGGGACCGCTACGGGATCGAGAATCTGTACCACGACTACCGCGAGGTGCTGAAGGACGATGACATCACCGCGGTCAACGTCTGCCTGCCCAACAGCCTCCACTACCAGGCGTGCAAGGACGCCCTGGATGCGGGGAAGCACGTGCTGGTGGAGAAACCCATCACTCTAAGCTCGAAGGACGGCACGGAGCTCGTGGAGCTCGCCGGCAACAAGAACCTCGCTCTGTCGGTGGGGCACATCTACCGCTTCAACAACGCCCTGCTGGAGATCCGGCGGCTGATGGGTCAGAACTTTTTCGGCCGGCCATACAACATGAACTTCACGTGGATGAACCTGGAACCGGCGTTCCCCGACCGGGACGTCATCGTGGACCTCGCCCCCCACTTCTTCGACATGGTCAACTTCATCTTCGACGCCTGGCCGGCCAGGATCACCTGCACCGGCAAGCCGTACCGCAGGAAGGAGATGGAGGAGCTCGCGTACATCACCTGCGAGATGCCCTCCGGGGTCCTGGCCAACGCCACCCTCAGCTGGCTGGCCCCCCGCAAGGTCCGCCAGATCGAGATCATCGGGGAGAACCGCTCGGCGCTCATCGACGCCGTGGCCCAGGACGTCACCATCTATGAGAGCGGGTACACCTACAAGCTCGGCATCGAGCGCAACAACACCATCCGCACCGAGCTCACGAACTTCCTGCAGTCCATCGGCGATCCGTCCACCGAGACGAGGAACTCCGGCATCGTCGGGGTGAGGACGGTGGAGATGATCGAGAAGAGCATGGAGTCCCTGAGGGAAGGCAGGACCGTGGACACCGGCGCCTGAAGGAGCGACATGAGCAAGGTCCTAATGCTCGTGACCAACGAGTACCGCCCGGACCCCCGGGTGCACAAGGAGGCCAAGGCCCTCATCGACGGCGGCCACGAGGTCACCGTCGCCGCGTGGGACCGCCTGCGCTTACGGCCCCTTCGCGAGGTGGTCGAAGGCGTCAAACTGCACCGGGTCAGGACCGGCAGGGTTGGCGGGCAGCTCGCCCTGGTGCTCAACTATCCTCTCTTCATGCTGCGCTCGCTCTCCGCGGCCAAGGAGGTGCGCCCGGACATCGTCCACGCCCACGACCTGGACACCTTGCCCGTGGGGTTGCTCATCTCTCGCCTCCATGGCATTCCCCTGGTCTACGACGCCCACGAGCGGTACGCCAAGATGATCGCCATGGACGTCCCGGGGGCGGTGTCCCGGGCGGTGGAGCGGTTCGAGCAATTCCTCCTTCCCCGGGTGGACCTCGCCATCACCATCAACGAGGCCATGGCCGCGGAGCTGGAGAAGCACACCCGGAACAAGGTCCTGGTCATCATGAACGTCATCGAGCTCCCTCCCCGCTCGAAGGTCAAGGAGCACCGGTCCCATGAGGCCATCGTGCTCTTCAACCCGGTCACCTTCGAACCGATGCGGTACATTGAGGAGAGCATGGCGGCGATGTCCACCGTGGACCACTGCATCCTGCGGCTCGCCGGGTCCGGGCGCCTGCTCCCGGCGGTGGAGAAGGCGGCGAAGGAGCACGACAACATCGAGTTCCTGGGTCACCTGCCGTTCAACAAGCTGCTCGAGGAGTACAACCGCGTGGACGCAGTGCTCATCCTTTTGAACCCGGCGAACGAGAACTACCGCACCGGGACGGCCAACAAGCTCGGCGAGTGCATGGCCTTCGGCCTTCCCATCCTGGTCTCCCGGAGAACGCTCAACGCGGAGATCGTGGAGCGCGAGGGCTGTGGAGTGTCCTTCGAGTGGAGCGAGGATAACTTCCGGCAGGCCATCGACCGAGTGAGGGACCACAGGGTCAGGGCAGAGATGGGCCGGAAGGGCAGGGAGGCTGCGGAGAGAGAGTATAACTGGGGCACCATGAGGGAGAGGCTGCAGGAGGCATACGCACGCCTCCTCGCCCGGGCCCAGTCCTGACGGCTCTCGCATCCTCGCCGCGGCGGACTGGGACACGTTACCTTCAACATCCATGAGCCCATATGTCGCAGGGACCAGCGACCGGTGACATGCGCCGGCGCGGAGAGCCGAGGTCATACGATGGACGATGTGAAGGTGGTCGTGACGGGCTCGGGAGCCCCGGGCATCGCGGGGACGCTTTACTCCCTGCGGGAGAACCCTGATAGGAGGCGGGTCAGGGTCGTCGGGACGGACATTGCCGAGGACGTGGTCGGAAGGTACCTTTGTGACTCCTTCAGGACCATCCCCCGGCCCAGCTCCCCCGGGTACGTCGACTCTCTGAAGAGGCTGTGCAGGGACACCGGCGCCCGGATCATCGTGCCCCAGAACACCGCCGAGCTGGAGATCATCGCCGCCTGCATCGGGGAGTTCCGCGATGATGGGGTGGAGGTCGTCATCTCCCCCCAGGGGGCCATCGCTGGCTCTAACGACAAGGATGTGTTGGCCTCGCAGGCCCATGCCCTGGGGGTCCCAGTGCCGTCCCACCGCATGGTGGAGGACATGGACGGCCTCGTGGCCGCGGCGACCGAGCTGGGATGGCCGGAACGGAAGGTGGTGATCAAGCCCCCGAACTCGAACGGGATGAGAGGGGTAAGGATCATCGACGAAAGCGTGGACCTCAAGCGCCTTTACTACGAGGAGAAGCCCACCTCTCTCTACCTCCGCATGGAGCAGGTAAGGCAGATCCTGGGCCATAAGTTCCCGCCCCTGATGGTCATGGAGCACCTCCCGGGCGCCGAGTACACCGTGGACGTGTTCCACGGGGACGACTATCTGGCGGTACCCAGGAAGAGGGACCGGGTGGTCTCCGGCATAACTTTCGCCGGAACGGTGGAGAAGCGCGAGGACCTGATCGATTGGTCCGTCAGGCTGGCCGAGGGTCTGCACCTCGACTACGCTTTCGGCTTCCAGTTCAAGCTGGATAATGAGGGCATGCCCAAGCTTCTGGAGTGCAATCCCCGGGTCCAGGGGACCATGGTGCTGTCGACAATGGCCGGCGCCAACATGATCTACGGGGCGATCAAGAAGGCCCTCGGTGAGGAGGTGCCCCCCATGAGCGTGAAGTGGGGCACCAGGATCATGAGGTACTGGGGGGGCATAGGGGTCGCCGATGGTCGGCTCACGGTGAGAGTATGAGAGCGTGGGAGCGGTTCGCGGACCTCAGGTACTCCGGGGAGTGGCACGCCCACACCTCGTTCACCGACGGGACGGCCACGGTCGACGACATGTGCCGCTCCGCCGCGGGCATGGGGGTCCCCCTGGTGGCGTTCACCGAGCACGTCCGGCGCTCCTTGGACTACGATATGGGGCTGCTGTTGGAACAGATCGATAGGGCCAGGGGAGAGTATGACCTCACGCTGCTCTCCGGTTGCGAGGCCAAGGTCCTCCCCGACGGGACCCTGGACGTGGCCGAGGAGGTGCTGTCGTCGGTGGACTATCCCATCTTCGCCTACCATTCCTTCCCTGCGGACAAGGGCCTGTTCCTCAGCTCCCTGAGGTCCGTCATCGCCTCCGGAAGGGCCCACACCTGGGCCCACCCTGGCACCTTCACCGCCAGGACCGGGATCGCCCTCAGCGAGGACGAGCTGAGGGAGGTAATGAGGTTGATGTCCCGTCACCAGGTGGCCATGGAGATCAACACCCGGTACATGACCCCCGAGCGGCGGTGGGTCGAGTTGGCGAAGGAGGAAGGGGTGGCCATGGTCCGGGGCTCCGACGTCCACTCCCTCGCCGACATGGAAGGGCGAGACGAACGCTGGTCGAGGATGGGCCTTCGGCTGTGATCCTAGATCCTCCACCGGATAACCTCGAAGGCCTCCGCATACCTCTCGTTGCACTGAACGCCGTGCATGCGGGCCGTGCCGTAGACGAACTCTTCCTCGAAGTAGGTCCGGTCCTTCATGAGCTGGGACCGGTATATCTGTAGGGCCTCCCACTTCTTGCGCATGTGCTCCTCGGTGAGGGTCACGAACAGCTGGTCGTCGAACCGCACGTTGTTCCATGGAAGCTCATAGCTGATGATGCTGGCCGACGCCTTGAACGCCCGCACCATCTCGTTAGCGACGACCTGATGGTCCTGGTGATAATCGTGTAAGGAGGGGCCGATGACGATGTCCGGCCTGAACTGTGACCTGACCCGTACGAGGTGATCGAGCACCTCCTGCCGGTGCTCGCTCATGTGGCGGACCCTGAACCCCAGGATCTCCCGCTGTTCCTCGCCCAGCCCGTAGCGCTGGACGACCTTCTCGAACTCCCTCGCCAGCGTGTCCTTGGGCATTCCCTGGGGAAGGGAGTCCTCCGCCACCGAGAACGCGAGCCACAGCATCTCGTCCCCGCGCTCGATGAACTTGGCCACGCTCCCCCCACACCCCAGCTCCACATCGTCGGTGTGGGGCGACAGCAGCAGGATCCTAGACATGGCCCGGGAAACCGCCGTTCAGGTCTTATAGTTGGCGTCGCGTCAGGGCGGTGGTAAGATGCGACGCTGGGGACCGGGAGGCCCGTGGGGCAAGAGGAGGGCAGAATGAACGATTTTGGGGATTTACCGTGTCTTGCCTCGCAAATATTTTCCATGCATTTTAATACAATTTTACGATGGCATACTGGCTCGGGCCTCTTTTCCGGGGCAAAATTCGGCACGCAGGCAACAAGACTTATATATTCACGTCTCATTTCTTTTTACCGTCCGACACGCGTCGGACTAGACGATGGGATGCGCGAACGGGGACCAGTCCCACTGGTAGCCCTCTTTCGCCTCCGACGGCGGAGGACGAATGTACCTTAAACAGATCGAGCTGGAGAACTTCAAGTCTTTCGGCAGGAAGCTGACGGTCCCCTTACTGGAGGGCTACACCGCGGTCACGGGGCCTAACGGCTCGGGGAAGTCCAACATCTCCGACGCCATCCTTTTCGTGCTCGGCCCCAAGAGCTCCCGGGCCATCCGCGCCGGGAGGCTGACCGACCTCATCTTCAACGGCGGCAGCGCCAAGCAGCCGGCCGACCACTGCAAGGTCTCCCTGGTCTTCGACAACAAGGACCGTCTCATCCCCATCGAGGACGACATCGTCCGCCTGACCCGCCTGGTAAAGCTGGCGTCAGAGGGGGACGGTTACAGCTCATACTTCTACGTCAACGACCGCAAATCGTCCCTCTCCGAGTTCGACATGCTGCTCTCCAACGCCCGCATCAGCGCGGACGGCTACAACTTCGTGCAGCAGGGCGACGTCACCCGGGTCGTGACGATGTCCAATCTAGAGCGCAGGAGGATACTGGACGGGATATCTGGCATCGCCAAGTTCGACGAGGAGATCCTCAAGGCTCAGGGAGAGAGGAACGAGGCCGATGCCAACATCGAGCGCATATCCATCATCCTGACCGAGCTGCAGCGGCAGATCGATCAGCTGGAGCAGGAGAAGGAGGTGGCCATGACCTACCTCCGGACGAAGGAGACCCTCGCCCGCTCCAAGGCCCAGCTGGCCTACCGCCAGAAGGAGTCCGCCGAGGTGGAGATCGCCAGCACCCAGAAGCAGATCGCCAACATCCAGGCGGAGATGGTCAAACTGAGGGAGCGGAAGGTGGCCATCGCCGAGCGCATCGGGCAGCTGGACGAGGGCATGGTCCAGACCGACCGGGAGCTGGAAGCCAAGGGGGGCCAGGAGTTCAAGGAGCTGAAGGAAAGGATCGACGCGGTGAAGATCCTGGTGGCCAGGTCGGAGGACCGGGCCGCCTCCTGCGCGCAGGGCGCGGTCGAGGTGCAGGCCGAGCTGGAGGACCGGGCCGAGGAGGAGAAGGCCACCGCCGCGGAGGTCGCCTCCCTGGTCGGGGAGCACGACGAGAAGGCCGGGCTGCTGGAGACGGCCACCGCTGAGCTCGCCGGAAGGAAGAGGCAGCTGGCCGAGGTGCAGAGCAAGATCAGCGCCTGCGATACCGAGCTCGCGGACCTGGAGAAGGACATCGCCGCCCGGGACAAGGGCGTCCGGGACGGCGAGGAGGCGCTGAACAAGCTGTCGATGGGGCGGGATCGTCTCGAGGACCGCAGGGAGCGGCTGGAGGCGGAGGTCGCGGCCTTGGACGAGGACCTCAAGGCCCAGGACTTCGGGGTCACCGACGCGGAATGGAAGATCAAGGAGATCAAGGACCAGGACCGGGGCTCGGGCAAGGAGCTGAAGACGCTCCAGGAGGAGTATCTCCAGAAGAGGGGCGCCGAGTCCCGGCTCACCCGGGAATCCAATGAGCTGGAGCAGGCGATCAAGTCCCTGCAGCGCGAGGTCTCCCGGCTGAAGGCCGAGGAGGAGGCCGCCGGCGAGATCGCCCGCGGCTACAACCCCGCCGTGCGGGGGAGACTGGCGGCCCGCGACGGGTGGGCGGTACGCGGCATACACGGGACCATC
>Ga0183100_1001600_pt1 | contig 11046 bp, 9 predicted proteins | sample Biomet2_FD_127789 | JGI IMG/M metagenome (GOLD analysis project Ga0183100, IMG submission 127789) | Microbial communities from bioreactor (seeded with anoxic lake sediment) at LBNL, California, USA - Biofuel metagenome 2 | ecosystem: Engineered > Bioreactor > Anaerobic > Unclassified ...
AGAAAGTGGAGGAAACATTTTGTACTAAATTATCGTCAATCTATCAAGCAAGGCCTGATCTGCGAAGCAATCGGTACTATTTTGAAAGAGGTATTTTTTATGGCATTCGAATTCGAACAGTTCAAACACTGGAAAAGGCCGCATTACTGGGGACGGGCATTGCCGTTAGCCCTGGCGGTTGGAACCATGATTACATTGAGCGCCTGCGGAACAAAACCGCCCAATGGTTCCGCAGATGGGTCCGTGCAACCCACCGTATCCCAACCTGCCAGCCAAAGCAGCACGATTGAGATTGCCAACACGTGGGCCGAGGCCGTAAAAAACCGGGATGGAAAAGCCCAGTATGATCTGATGACTTCTGCGCTTCAGAAAAGCGTTCACGATCAGTTTTCCGGATTGAATTGGGTGACGGGAACCTCCAGTCCTTGGGTGGAGCGGTATTCCACGCAGGAAACGGACACCGGCGCGCGGGTAACCCTGGAGTATGCCTCCTCCGCCGGGAGCGCAGGAAGCTATCAGCAGGACCTTACCTTTGAGGAGGTCGACGGCGCGCTGAAAATCAGCGGCATATCCGATCCTGTTGAAGCGGACACCCTCAGCTTTGAAACGCTGAGCGGCCTGCTGGGCATGAAGCGGGATGAACTAATCGCGGCAATGGGGGATGAAACCCCGGTTGATGTGGATGAAGGCGGTCTGGGCTTTGAAAAAGCCGGAATACGCGTGTGGTTCGACAATGCGACCTATACCAAGGTGGCTCAGGTATTTATTATGACAGATGCAATCGACTTGAATGGAGTTCACATGGGTGACAGTCTGGATTCTTTTAAGAAGGTCTTCGGCGATCCCATCAGTGACAGCAATGGTGACGCGAGGTTTCCATACAAGGATTTTTTCCTTTCTGTCATCCACGACGTCGGCTCCAAGTCGGATAAAACCGTAGGGATCTATCTTCTTCAGGAGAATTTATAAGGCCTCGTAAATTTGTAGTACCCATAGCGGTCTAAAGGCCGCTATGGGTACTCAGCTTGTTGTAAAAAACCCGAGGCTTTTCCATCGATCCCGGTTTCTCGAGAGACTGAGGACGGCATGACGAAAGTCATGCCGTCCTGCTAAAAATATTTGTCAGTGCGCGGAAAGACGGATCACTTCCAGTAGTCCAACTGACTTACATCCATGCCAATATCGGCAGCATGGAAGACGGGGTTCTTGCCCGCTTTTTTCTGCGTGATATAGTCGCGGCAGGCTTTTACCGCCACGTTGCTCAAAACCACGCACGCGGGGAGGTTAATGAGGCACATAATGGCCATCATGATATCTGCAATGTCCCACGCGGCGGCCATAGGCAGCGCCGCGCCCACCAGAATTACCGCCGCGCAGACCAGACGGAAGCCCAGCATAAAACCCTTGCTGGGCGTCTTGCGGTGGATGAAGGTCAGGCAGTTATCCACATAGAAGAGGTTGCCCAGCAGCGTGGTAAACGCAAAGAGGACCATTGCCACCGTGACGAACACGGGACCGAAACTACCCATGATGGTTTTGACAGACTCCTGCACATAGGGGGCGCCGGCGATCTCCGCGGTGGGCTCCACGCCGGAGCACAGGCACATCAGAGCGGTGGCGCTGCAGATCAGGATTGTGTCGATGAACACGGACAAAACCTGAACCAGACCCTGCTTGACCGGGTGAGAGACGTCGGCTGCCGCCGCGGCGTTGGGGGCGGAGCCAACGCCCGCCTCGTTGGAGTACAGTCCGCGCTTGATGCCATACATCATGCAGGAACCGGCGATGCCGGAAAAGATTGCCTGAAAATCAAAGGCATCGCTGAAAATCTTGCCGAACACGGCGGGGATCAGGCTGATATGGGAGAACAGCACGACCAGCGAAACGACTATGTACATCACGCCCATGATAGGGACGATGGCGCTGGTGGCCTTGACCACACGGCGGCCGCCGCCCAGAATGCACCAGCCCACGAGAATCGCCAGGATCGCGCCAATGATCCACGGAGAGACCTTGGCGTCATAGAAGCTATATACAGAAAAGGTGGATTGCAGGTTATAGGATGCCAGCATGTTGAAGCCCACCGCGTAGGTAAAGATCAGACATACGGAGAATAACACGGCAAGGCCGCGGTTATGCAGGGCGGTCTCAATGTAGTAGGCGGGGCCGCCGTAGCTGTCGCCGTTTTTGTCCCGGCGCTTATACACCTGTGCCAGCGTACTTTCCACAAACGCGGAGGCACCGCCGATGATGGCGATCAGCCACATCCAGAACACTGCGCCGTAGCCGCCGAGACATACGGCGGTGGAAACGCCCACGATGTTTCCGGTACCCACGCGGGAGGCGGTGGAGACCATCAGCGCCTGAAACGAGGAGATCTTTCCCTCGGAGGAGGGCTTTTCCGTCACGACGCGAATCGACTCGGGGAACAGCCGCAGCTGCACAAAGCCGGTGCGCGCGGAGAAATACAGACCGGCTGCCAGAAGGACAACAATCAGCACCGGGTAGTACAGAAAGCTGTCCAGTCCATCCAGAATTGTCATTACCATCTTTTTCGCTCTCACTTTCTTCTTTTAAAATAACCGGGAGCTTTAGCGCCTTGCTGTGTACAGGTCACAGCTGGGCGGAAACTTTTTCCATGGCACACCTCCTCTGCCCTTGCGTTATTCTGCGCGGCGGCCCTGCGTAAAGACTGCCACCCGCGCTTCCTCCTTATACCGCACAACCGGAGCCGGAAAAATAGTGAAGTCCCAAATAATGCGAGAGATATTCCAGCACACGGTACGCACCCACGCTGTTTCCCTTGGGGTCCAGCGCCGGATTAAAGACTGCCAGCCCCATTTTGCGCTCCACTGTCCCCATAATACCGCCGCCCACGCCGCTCTTGGCGGGGATGCCTATTTTCATAGCAAACTCGCCGGAGGCGTCGTACAACCCGCAGGTTACCATCAGCGTTTTGACAATGCGCACGATCCAGTCCTCCACTAATTTCACGCCGGAGCGGGGGTCCACGCCGTTGTTGGACAGTACCAGCGCATAGTTGGCCAGATCCTCTGCATTCACGCTCAGCGAGCACATCCAGAAATACAGGTCCACCACTTCTTCGGCGTCATGCTCCAGAATGTTGTCGCCCCGCATGAGGTATGCCATGGAGCGGTTTCGCATCCCGGCCTTCTTTTCCGACTCGAACACCGCCCCATCCAATTGAATGGTGTCCCGGCGGCAGAGCTTGCGGGTCAGCGCCAAAAAGCCGCCGTAGGGGTCCTTGCTGTCCATACAGCAATCGGCGGTGGCAATGGCTCCGGCGTTGATCATTGGGTTAAGAGGGTGTGTGTTTTTTGTCTCCAGACGTACCAGCGAGTTGAATGCGTCGCCTGTCGGCTCCACCCCTACCTTGCTGAATACTTTTTCATAGCCCACCGTCTGCAGAGCCATAATCAGGGTGATGGTCTTGGAAATGCTCTGGATTGTAAATTCCTGCCGCCAGTCGCCGGCGTGATAGACCTCGCCGTCGGTAGTGATGATGCAGGCCCCCAGACGGTCCGGGTCTCCCTTGGCCAGCTCCGGAATATAGGTTGCGACCTTTCCCGTGTGGAGAAAGGTGCGGGCATATTCCATCGCGTCGGCCAGCGTTTTTTCAATAAGTTCATTGCGAGCCATCGGAAATCGTGCTCCCTCTCTTTTTACCGTGACGCCAAATTGGGCGCAGGCATTGGGCAATTTGCTTTATATTTGACAATATCTTAACACGTTTTTATGCAAAAGGATAATATGGATCTCCGATAGGGTTATGCAGCAGTGATATAGCAAATTCGACTATTTTCCAGAAAGTTCTTTGTAAATTTTACACAGTAAATCGTTGCTTCACTTGCCCAAAAATGCGTTATAATGTACAAGGCGGGAAATAAACAGCAATGACTTGGCCGCAATGGAAGTACGCCTTGCTGTGTGCGCGCTGAGATAAGGAGAGAGCAGCATGGATATCAAGCATCTGGAATTTTTCTGCGCGGTAGCCCGCTATGGGTCCATCAACCGCGCGGCGCAGGAGCTATACATTTCCCAGCCGCACCTCAGTCACATTATTCGGGATATGGAGACGGACGCGGGCGTTTCCCTGTTTCGGAGAACCAAGCAGGGAGTCACACTCACGGCGGAGGGACAGGCCTTCATGGAACACTCCAAGGTTATCCTCAAAGAGATGGAGAGCCTCAAGCAGGTCTCCTGCCGGACGGAGCCGGAGGGGGACTGCCTGAGACTGTCCATGACCAAATTCACCCACACCATGGAGAGCTTCAACGAGGTGTGCACCCGCCACCAGCAGCTTCCCCGCTTTACCTATTTTCTCAACGAGGGGAGTGCGCTGGATGTGGTGTCGGATGTAGAGGAGTGCGTTTGTGACGTGGGCTGTATTCACTTCGCCAGTCACGAGACGGAGCGCTTCCGCAAGCTCCTTTCCGAGCGAGGGCTGGAGCTGACGCCACTTGCTACCATGACGCCGCACATTGTCGTATCCAAAAACCACGAGCTGCTGCGCCGGGAGATTCCCGTCACGCTGAAAAACCTGAGGGACTATGGATTTGTGCGCTACATCGGACAGTACGAGGACTTTATCTATAATATTTCCACAGAGGATCACCAGACCGATCTGAACAACACCTCCCGCATTATCTATGTATACGGGAGGGCGGCGCTGATGCACCTGATTTCCGTGAGCAATTTCTACACCATCGGAATCCAGGGGTTTTCCACGCAGGACTCCCTGTATCAGTGTGTCTCCGTCCCCATTATGAGCTGCAACGAACGGCTGGAATTTGGCCTGATTACCCGCCGGGAGGCCGTCTTGTCCGACTCTGAGCAGGAGTTTGTTGAAAATGTGACAGCGCGCTACCGCGCGCTTCAAAAGACACCCTGACCCGTATCAGGACAAACCGGGAGGGAGGCTTTTTAGGGTCGCCCTCCCGGTTTGTCCGTGACCCAAGCCAAAGGCCGGTGATTTACCGCTTTCTCCTGCGGAGCGCATCCGGCGAGCCGGGCCAGCGGAGCTTTTCCAGCGCCGAACGTATGCGGGCGGACACCCGCTCCCGGGTGTCGAGAACCCATTGCTCGTCAATTGGCAGATCCAGCGCTTTGGAAAAAGAGTAATAAAGGTTTACCTGCTGGTAATAGGTCTCCAGCTGCTGACAGGCGTGCCCCTCCGGGACGGGCTTATCAAGCTGCTGCGCACCCGTTTCAAAGCAGGCGTGGGCATAGTCCGAAAATTGGGAGAGCAGCACGGGATTCCCCGGGGAGAAGGGCACGCGCATCAGACGCCACTGAATCTGCTCCGGCAGGTGGTAGGGTTCCAGCAGATCCAGCAGAAAAAGTTCCATGCTCACGTCTTTTTTGCGGTAATAAGGCAGGGCCTCCGGCTCTGTGCTCCACAGTGCCAGCTTTTCCCGCAGGGGAAGCAGGCCAATTTGCAAGATGGCCTCGCTGGGCCCCACCACGGCCTGTTCGATGGGCTCATCCTCGGCGCTGAGCTTCTCTTCCACCAATGAAATACGCTCGTCCAGACAAGCCACGTAGCCCACCTCGTAGATGCCGATGCGTCCCGCCCGACCGGCAATCTGCTTGATCTCCTGAGAGGTGAGGGGTCGGCGGGATTCCCCATCGAATTTCTCAAGCTCCGTAAAGATCAGGCGGCGGATGGGGAGATTGACTCCCATGCCGATGGCGTCTGTGGCTACCAGAACGGGGTTTTTCCCCCGGATAAAGGCGTCATACTGTCCCCGGCGTACTTCCGGCGGCAAGTCCCCGTAAATCACGCTGGAGCGAATGCCCAGCTGCGAGAGATACCGCGACAAAGACAGCACCGAACCCTTGGAAAAGGCCACCAGCGCATCGCCCAGCCCCACACTGCTCAGCCGCACAGGAGCATACTCCATCTGCAGCGGCACGAGACGGGTATAGGCCTTAAATTCATATTCGTCGCCGCAGTCGTGGATCATGGTAATCAGATGTTCCTTTGCAAGCAGAGCACCGCACAAATGAATTTCCGGGCAGGGAAGGCCCAGAATGGCGCGAGTCCACGCGTCGCCCCGCTGAGAGTCGGCAAGCAGCTGTACCTCGTCGATCACCGCCATGTCGTACTTCCTGCTCAGATTTGCCTTTTCAACCGTGCAGCACAGGTGCTGCGCACCCGGCACCCGAACTTCTTCCTCCCCCGTGAGCAGACTGCAGGGAACGCCCTCCGCATTCAGCCGCTCATAATTTTCCAGCGCCAGAATTCGCAGCGGCGCCAGATAAATGCCCGACTGGCTTTGACGCAGCCGGAGTAAAGCCTGATAGGTTTTGCCGGTGTTTGTGTCCCCCAGATGAAGGTAAAACATCCGCGTTTGCCGCCGTGCCTCTGGGTACTCGTCCTGGGGGAACCGGGGCAGCAGGCGGCGAAATTCCTCCCGCACGATTTTGGGGATGTGGTTTGAGCGCAAAACCGAGAGAATTCCAGAGCGCAGATACTCCGCCTTGTTTCCGGCCAGGACGGCGTCAAAGCTGTAATCCGTCCCGGCTTTGCGGTTGTACTGCTCCAGCACCCGCCGGGATACGTCGTCCAGCAGAGCGGCGTATTGGTCATAGACCTTCTGTCCATCGGGAAAGTCAGCCAGCGGAAGATTGTTCAGCTGCCGGAGCTGGCTGCGGATGGAACTCTCGCTATGCCACAGACTGCGGACGCGAGAGACGGAGGCCTGGCGTTCGAGCTGGGAAAGGTTGTGCTTTATCCGTTCAAAGGCAAGCCGCTGCTTGCGCTCTTTTTTCATCTGGAACATCACCTCGTAGTTAGTGTTTTTCAATCGGCGGAATTTACTCAGACAAAAAAATCTGAGCCCCTTGGATAAATGCCCGTGCCGGGCGCTTTTCTCCTGCACTTTCTTGACAATCCGGGTGGAATATGCTATATATTTTTACGTCAAATATTGATAGGATGGTCTGCGCCGCCGCTTGCGGATGCGCAGACAGAAATGGAGATCTGTATCATGGAAAGAATCAAGACGCTTGAAACCCGCAATCTTTGCGAAAGTGCCAAGCACGGTGGCTGCGGCGAATGCCAGACTTCCTGCCAGTCCGCCTGCAAGACCAGCTGCGGTATTGCCAATCAGAAGTGCGAAAACGCTGATAAGTAAGAAAAGCTGATAAAAAAATGCCGCCGTTCCGGCGGTATTTTTTTGGCTCACAATAACGGAGGAATTATGGTACATCAATATCAGCTCAACGGCTGCAACATCGTACTGGACACCTGCTCCGGCTCCATCCACGCCGTAGACGAGGTAGCCTACGACGTCATCTCCCTGTACAAAGAAAAGAGCGCCGAGGAAATCGTGGCGGTACTGCTGGAAAAATACAGCGGCCGCTCCGACGTCAATGAGGCGGAGCTCCGCCAGTGCCTGGTGGACGTGACGGAGCTGGAACGCTCCGGAAAGCTCTTTACCCCGGATACCTTCGCTCCGCTGGCCGACACCTTCAAAGAGCGCAGCGGAGGCGTTGTAAAGGCTTTGTGCCTGCATGTGGCTCACACCTGCAACCTCAACTGTGCCTATTGCTTTGCAAGTCAGGGAAAGTATCACGGGGACCGGGCTGTCATGAGCTTTGAGGTGGGCAAGCGGGCACTGGATTATCTGGTGGAGCACTCCGGCACCCGCACAAATCTGGAGGTGGACTTCTTCGGCGGAGAGCCTCTGATGAACTGGGACGTGGTGAAGCAGCTGGTGGCCTATGCCCGCAGCATTGAGAAGGATGCCCGCAAGAACTTCCGCTTTACCCTCACCACCAACGGGATGCTGATCGACGACGACGTGATCGAGTTCAGCAACCGGGAGATGAGTAACGTGGTGCTGTCTCTGGACGGACGCAGGGAAATCCATGACCGCTGCCGGGTGGATTACGCCGGTAACGGCAGCTGGGATCGCATCGTCCCTAAGTTTCAAAAGCTGGTGAGGGCTCGGGGCAACCAAAACTACTATATGCGCGGCACCTTCACCCACGCGAATCCTGATTTTCTCAACGACATTCACGCCATGCTGGACTTGGGCTTTACCGAGCTGAGCATGGAACCGGTGGTCTGCGCCCCGTCCGACCCCGCCGCTTTGACGCAGGACGACCTTCCCATCGTCTTGGAACAGTATGAGCTGCTGGCCAAAGAGATGCTGGAGCGGAAACAGGCCGGGAACCCTTTCACATTCTATCACTATATGATCGACCTCACAAGTGGTCCCTGCATTTACAAGCGCATCTCCGGCTGCGGCTCCGGGACGGAGTATATGGCCGTGACGCCATGGGGAGACCTGTACCCCTGCCATCAGTTCGTGGGAGAGGAGCGGTTCCGGCTGGGAGATATCTGGAACGGCGTAGACAACACTGCCGTGCAGGAGGAGTTCCGCAGCTGCAACGCGTATTCCCGCCCCGAGTGCGCGGACTGCTGGGCGAAGCTCTATTGCTCCGGCGGCTGCGCCGCCAACGCCTATCACGCCACCGGCTCTATCCGAGGCACATACGCATACGGCTGCGAGCTGTTTCGGAAACGGATGGAGTGCGCCATCATGATTCAGGTGGCGGAAAAGCTGGGCAAGTAACCGAATTCGAGGAGGAGCAGGCCATGGAAACCCCCATCGCGGATTTTGTAAATGCCTACCGGCAAAGCGGTGCCTCAAGACTGCATATGCCCGGTCACAAGGGCCGGGGGCCTTTGGGCTGTGAGAGTTTGGACATCACGGAGATCGCCGGGGCAGATGCGCTGTATCAGGCGGACGGCATCATCGCCCGCAGCGAGAAAAGCGCCGCGGACCTGTTTGGCACAGTCGCCACCTTCTACTCCACGGAGGGATCATCCCAATGTATCCGGGCCATGCTGTACCTGGCTGTGCTCCATAACCCCTCAAGGAGCGGACGCCCGGTGATCGTGGCCGCCCGCAACGCACACCAGTCATTTGTGCTGGCGGCGGCTCTGCTGGACGTGGAGATTGTCTGGCTCTGGCCCGAGGAGTCCCCATTCTCCCTGTGCCGGTGCAACGTGTCCCGCAGGCAGCTGGAACGGGTTCTCAAAGCCTTGCCCCGTCCACCCGTGGCCGTGTATGTCACCGCGCCGGACTATCTGGGGAACGCGCCGGATGTCGCCGCGCTGGCAACGACATCCCATGAGTTCGGAGTCCCTCTTCTGGTGGACGGCGCCCACGGCGCCTACCTCAAATTTCTGCCTTACGGCGCCCATCCCATCGATCTGGGAGCGGATTTGTGCTGTGACTCCGCCCACAAGACGCTGCCGGTACTCACCGGTGGGGCCTACCTCCACGTGGGCCCCCAAGCTCCGGCGGACTTTGCTGAAAATGGGAAGCGGGCCTTGGCGCTGTTCGGCTCCACCAGCCCCTCCTACCTGATTTTGCAGTCTCTGGATCTTGTGAACCGCCGTTTGGTGGAGGACTATCCCAAGCTTCTGGCATCCTGCGCGGCGCGGCTGGAGGCCCTGCGGGCCGATCTGCGGGGCGACGGCTGGCGCGTTGCGCAAAGCGATCCCCTGAAGCTGACGATCTCCGCCGCGGAGAGCGGTTGGGACGGCGGAGATGCGGCCGCCCTGCTGCGCCGCGGCGGCGTGGAGTGCGAGTACGCCGACCCGGATTTTGTGGTGCTGATGGCCACGCCGGAAAACACAGAGCGGGATTTTGTGCGGATTCGTTCTGCTCTGGAACGCAACCCCTGTCTGGGGCCGCTCCGCCGGTCGTCCCCGTGCCTTTCTCCGCCGGAGACGGTTTGCTCTCCCCGAGAGGCTGTTTTCTCCCCCAGCGAATCTGTGCCCGCCGCCAATGCAGTGGGCCGGGTATTGTCTGCGCCTACGGTGGGCTGTCCCCCTGCGGTACCTGTGGTGGTGGGCGGTGAGCGCATTGCGAAGGATGCAGCCGAGGTGTTTGCCTACTACGGGATTTCTTCCGTCCAGGTCATTCGGGGCCGCTAAAGCAAGACCGCTCAATCACTGTGATTGAGCGGTCTTTTTGAGAAACGGTCCAAGTGCATCCCATACGGATGTCTGACTGTATTGAGCACGCTGGAGTCCCTTACAGGCACCTTTGAGACATTCGGAACTTGCTTGCTGCTTCAAGAACTTCCGCCGGCGCCTGCTCCTTTTGAGTGGCTGCATGCAGCAGATCCTTGTTCGGCTGGTATCCCAAATGAAAACGGGCGGCGACTTGAAATCGCTGCCCGTTTTGTCTTATAAATGCGCTGCTTTTTGGACCAGCCACTGGCCCTTTGTCATGAGGGTAAAGTGTTCTGTCCGAATGTCGCCCATGAGAGGCCAGGGAACGTCCGGCACGGTGTGGTGATAGGTGAATCCGCATTTGGCCTGCACCCGTTTGGATTTCTCATTCCCGTCGAAATACCCGCACCAGAGATTTTCCAGGGCAAGGTCCACAAAGGCGTGGCGAATCAGATCCTCGGTGGCCTCGGGAATCAACCCCCGGCCCCAGTAGGGTGCGCCTATCCAATATCCGATTTCTCCCTCTTTTTCCCGCAGCGGCAGGTTGCTGGCCGTACCCCGAAGCAGTCCGATGCTGCCCACGGCCCGGTCATTCTCGCTTTTCAGAGTCACGGCGTAGGTTTCCTCCGCCGAGAGGACGTTCCGGATGATCTGGCGGCTGTATTCCACGCTGGTGTGCGGAGGCCAGCCCGCAATGGGGCCCACTCGAGGATCTCTGGCGTATGCATATAAACTCTCTGCGTCGGATTCCCGCCACGGACGCAGAATTAAACGCATGGTTACCAGCTGCATGGCCCAGTCCTCCTAAGCTTGTTTATTTCCCCAAATGTGTCTCCGCCTGCTGATAATAGTCCACGATGATATCCACCGCGGACTCAATACCGATCACGCTGGAGAGGATCAGATCAAGATTCCTCCGATCACCCCACTTCTCACCGGTAAAATGCAGGTAGTAATTGGCGCGGTTCTTATCGGTCTTGGTAATCAGGGCTTCTGCCCCCTTTTGATCCAGACTGTGCCGTTCCATAACCCGCTGAATACGGGAA
>Ga0183100_1001603_pt1 | contig 11044 bp, 10 predicted proteins | sample Biomet2_FD_127789 | JGI IMG/M metagenome (GOLD analysis project Ga0183100, IMG submission 127789) | Microbial communities from bioreactor (seeded with anoxic lake sediment) at LBNL, California, USA - Biofuel metagenome 2 | ecosystem: Engineered > Bioreactor > Anaerobic > Unclassified ...
AAATAAAACGTGCTGGCGACAGTATTACAATATGTTGAGATTCAGCGCATTCTTCGTAAGGTCGGCATTATTAATGCCATTATCAAACAATATTGATAACAATTATTATCCTCTGCAAGTTGCTCCACCATCGGGGAACCGGTTACTCCACACCGGGGGGAGCGATTGGATACTTCGGCATTCTTGATCTAGGTTGCGCTTATAGTCGTTCTTTATGTCGTGGCCATCATGCTCGCGATGTGCATCCAGGCGAGATATGCTAAGCTATCGAAGGGCATGGCGGAGCAGTTAAGAGACGCTGACGGGGATCACATCCTTGTCCTGAAATGGGACGAGCTCGTCATCGAGGAATACTTGATCCTCTTAACCCTGGATGCTCTGATCGTTATACTTGTGCTCTGGACCCTTAGTCCGCAAGATGTGGGCGATTCAGACGTCTTGGTATGGTCGTTGATTATCCTCGGTGCCATCCTGGTTATCCCAACAATTCTGTGTGAGGCCGTATCTCGCCAACACCAATTACTATACCACATAACGCCGACCCAGATAGTCGTGTACAAATATGGCCGCCGTAACAAGCTAACCAAGAGGTCGATGGCCTGGAAAGATATCGTGCGCGTCGACCTGATCGATGCTGATGACAGTATCAAAAGCCTCCAGTTCGAAAGCGAGGGTCAGATGCTTATCATCTCAACCACCATCAATGACATATTCTCGCTCTATGCTGAGATGGGCAAATGGCTACCGCCCCTGGTCCTAAGCAGCCATGCGGCCGAATCGCTATCGCCGTTCCTGAATAAGCCAGGAAAGCTGACATGAGTAATTCTGGGTAACGGCAAGAAGGGGAGAAGTGAGCGGTTTTTAAAAACTCAAGTTTACACCTCGGAAGCCCCGTTCGCCGTTCAGGCAGCCCCGCAGCCGGGACACAAGGCTCTCAGATGCAATTCACACATTTCTTCGCTCACCCAAGTAGTCTTTGTTCTTACAGTAAGGTCAGTATGTAGATTGCTTTCCAGAATTTTTCCAGACGTCGAGAGCTGGGGATAGCTTTATTGACGGCCCCTTTAATTTTTCCGTAAATCACCAAAGGTGTGGAAATGGCAATGTCCAAGAAGAAGCTGGTCATCATCGGCGTCGTCGTGGTCCTGGTGTTCGTCATCATCATCGCGGCGGTTGCTAACGGTGGTAAGTCTAGCAACACAAACACCAGCAATGCAAGCAACGATTCGAACAGCAGTGGTGCGGACTTCGACAACGGCACCTCCTCCAACCTGAGCGTCGCCAGCCAGTTCTAGCTCTCCATCGATTACAGCGGGAGCTGGAACGGGTCCTACATCTACAACGGCACCTCGACCTCGATAAGCGGGGACGGGAGCAAGACGATCCACATCGCAATGAGCTCAGGACTGCTCAGTACCCTGACGGTCGATGCCCAGAAGAAGGACGGTGGAGCCGGAACCCTGACCATCACCCTAATCGATAGCAGCGGCAGTATCGTGAAGACCGCCAGCACGAATGCCGCTCATGGGACGGCGACCATAACCTATTCGAGCTAAACCTCTATGCTAAAATGAGGCCTCTCGGCCTCTACTTTATCTCTTTTTTATTTCTTTACCTTTTCCTCCGTTCGTCTTCGTCCGTGACCTATCCTCTTTCGATGAACTAGGACATACCTCTATTCGCAGTCGTGCTGCACTATGGCGCTTCGTCCGATGTCATCGACTTGCCTCAATCCTCTTCACGCGGTCTAGGCCGCAGGTTTAACTTCGAGGTTAGATCCATGACCGTGATACGGCTCGTTGCGAACGAGCATCCAGTAGATGATGTGCAGCAGCTCGCAAGCTGCTGCCGTGGTCGCTTTCTGCTTGCCCTTCCTTCGCTCGATCCTTGACGCGAACATCGACAGCGCTGACTCCGGCGCGTAGCGGCGATGCACGTGCACCGATTCGATGAGTATCCAGCGCAAGTGCTTCGAGCCTTCTTTGCTGACGCCTCCGTAGTGAACGGTCGAGGCCGACTGTGATACGGTCGGCGTCAGACCGGCGTACGAGCACAAGTGCTCCGCGTCCTGGAACCTGGAGATGTCGGCGATCTCCGCCCAGATCAGCAGCGCACCGTAGTAACCGATGCCTGGTATCGTCGCTATGAGCTGCGCCTCCGGACGATGCTGGTACTCGGCGAACAGCTCGACGTTGATGTCCGCGACCCTCGCTTCGATCGCCTCCAGGCAGTCCAGGTCGTTGCTGAGCGTCCAGATGCCGAGCGAACGCATCCACTCGCGGTGCTTCTTGGTGAACGCTTTCGACATCCCGTCCGGCCGACGCAGTCCGTTGCGAGTGAGCTCGGCGTGTATGCGGTTCTTGAACGAGGTGCACCGCTGAACCAGGAACGCTCGCTGCCGAACCAGCTGCCTCAGATCTCGTACATCGCGCGATGGCACGTACGACCGCGGCACCATGCCCAGCCGTAACAGTTTTGCCAGCGTGCGAGCGTCGACCTTGTCGGTCTTGACGCTCGCTTCGGCGATCGCTCGAACTTTCAAAGGATGAGCGAGCTGGACCTCGAACTTGCGCGCCTCGATGCCCTCGTAGATGAACTCCCAGATGCCCGTAGATTCGAGAACGAACTTCGCTTCCTCGAAGCGGTCGAGGAACGAGTTCAACGCTTCCAGCGTCGAGTCGAAGCGTTCGTTCTCCAACTCATCGCCGTTCTCGTTCAGCACGCTGGCCTGACAGAATTCTTTATGCACGTCCAGTCCGATATATCTCATGGTCTCCTCGTCCTTCGTGTTGTGGTAAACTACGAAATGACGAGAGACCTCATTTTACCATGCCATCCTCTTCCCTTCTGTTTTCTTTCTCACCGCTAGATCCCGCCTATCGCATGGCTATGAACGAGAGCTTTCTGCAGACCAGGCGGGAGTGACAAATCTAAGGAGAACGGTTCCTATCGCCACGGCGAAAGGGTCGCCAGAAGAAGAACGAAGCAACGTCCTCCAGGAAAGGGTAGTAGTGGTCTTAGCGGCTGGGATATGTTGCCCGGAGATAGAATTTGCCCGGCCAAGGACCGATCGAGTTGGGTCCGGCCCCTGCCATGACGGCGAGGGGCAGCTCACGATGTGAACCCGACCAAGGGAATTGATAACATGAGGAGCGCGATCGGGAGCCCTCGGTGACCCTGGCAAGCCCGCCACGAAGGATGAAATCTCTATCCCAAAAATGATAATAATCAGGTGTATAATCAGCGTAAATCGAGCGTAGCACTTATCCTTAAACGGACCTAAGAAGGTTCACTTCCTCATGAGCATTCGCATCATCGCCCCCAAGACGGACCCGGACGCTCGTGGCATCTACCGGAGGTTCAAGGCCCAGGGTCGATGCCCGGTCGCCAGCAACGGCGTGATACTCTATCTGGTGAATGATGCGGAGGAGAGCGAGAAGGAGTACTTCTTTTCAGTGCAGATGAAGAAGTGATGGAAGGGCCTCAGGGAGATAGCGACGGGACGATGAAACCCATGAGGGGGGGTTGATAAGGAGGTGTAACCTTACGTCGACCCGGTATCTCCCTGAGAGCATGCATACAATGCCATTGCAACATTAGAACAAGACATCTGTATTATCGAACGGAGGAAACCGCATCTTTTTCGTACTTTGGCCGGCCCGCTTAGGAAGTATCATCAGTGATGGGGCCGAGCGATCCGACATGGATTCCCGGCGCTCGCCCCCTCTTGAGCTATGGAACATATCTGAGCTGTCGTCCTCATAACCATCCGGACACCCAGATGCCGGATCTTTTCTTCGCCACCGGATCAATGCGCCACGGCTTGAACATCGAAGCTTGAGCGCCATCTTGAACAGCCCGATCAGGATTATTATCCCTTGACTGCAGCCGAGGACGTGTCTCTTTCGATCGCCCTTCCCTATGCCGTGGATCGCCGGAGGAGCCCTTGCTCGTCGGCCGCGAGGGAGTGAAAGAACGATGGCGCACTTGGCATCCTCGTAGGCCGGTGATCGTGCCTATACGGAACGCTGCCCGGGCTCAGGCACATCCTCTAAGAGCTCTGTCGGTCCCATTTTCCGGGACGATCTCGATCGGTCCGCCCTCGCTGGCATTGTCCTTGATCCACGCGACAAGATCTGGCTCGGTAACGTCGGCGACGATGAGGATCTTGCCGTTCTCCTCTCCGACCCGACGGACGAAACCGAGGTGCATGCGGTCGGTTGATAGGGAGGCCATGCCGTCGTTCTTGAACTGCACCATCATTCGCTGAGCGTCCAGGTCGGTCTGGGGAAGGAGGAACTTGACCATCATTGCTCGACCTCCAGGAACATCTCCTAATTACGTCTTTCTGACATACTTGCATGGCATGAAACATCTACATGCGGTAGCCAATGCTCCGAGCGTTCTTCACAATCCTGATAAGCCCGCCTGGACCAAACGGCGTCACTATGGCTTGATGCGATCGTCGTGCAAAAGTTAATAGCCTGATCCAGCATGCCGGCCAGACGAGATAACGGGCGATAGGGGCCCCACGGCCGAGCACTCTTCTGGGTATGGATGGATACCACCGGCCGTGGCGTCTTAAAGGGATGGGCCCCTACCGCCGCCGCCAAAGGTCCTCGAACGTAAGAACTTGACCAAAGCGATGTACGGCTAGAGAAGCGTGGTGGTTCTCCATTCCATGGCACCTTAGACTACTTTTATGTGACAATGTTGCGCTGTAAAGCCTGTTGGGGACCTCTCTTCGCTAACCCCCTAACTCTAGTTATCTGGGGCCCCTACCACCTTGCTGATCACTCGACGCCTGTTGTTCTGCGTCAGCGGCCCGTGCTCATGCCTAGCATTTAACGAGCGTCGTTGTCGTGCCTAGCATCATGAGACATAGTGCTCTCAGCGCGCACTGGTGGGAAAACCTTAATAACCGATTTCGCGCGTCGTCCAGATGCACCGAAAAGGGTGGCAGGGGCCCCACTGCCGGGAGCAGCTCCACCGTTGGAGAAAGGTGCTCCCGGACCGAGGTACTGGGTACAGGCTGGCCCATGCTATCTTCGCTTAGGGCATTCCAAGATCAGATGCTCGGACGGTGCGCGCCATAGGAAGCGTGACGGGGGCCCGCGGCCGGGAAACCTTGGGATGAGGATGACTTTGACCGGCCTGATGGATGCTAGATGCGGGCCCCTATCGGCCGCTAAACGGCGGTCCGACGTAAGAAGCTGACCGAAGCTATGCAGGCAGGTAGAAGCCTTATACCATCTGGGATGCAGGCAAAGGTCGAGAGCGGGAAGGGCAAAGGGCGGTTGGCTGTATGCCGAACGCTCCATGGTTTTATTTCTTTGATTAGAGATTCTCCCTCGGTGGGGAAATGACTTACTGCTGCAATTGTGGAAATAAGATCAGCAACGGAGCGCAAGCATGTGACAAGTGTGGTGCAATCATCTACGTCGGTCCACCGCAGAGCTCATCCTTTCTGAGAACGATCCTGATAATAGCCTCGGTGGCGGTTGCATTCATGTTTATCTGTGGCGTGATGTTGAGATTGATCGTCAAGATGTGAGTCGGTAGGCTTAGGTACGTAGGTCGATCTACCGCACCGAGCGCTATTGCAACGGTCCCATAGATAACGCTGGGCCCTTATGGGGTGACCAGTTCTTATCCTAATATATTCACATTCTCAATTCTCAGTTAGATATTTAGGATAGAATATTATTATCCCCGCTGGGAAAAAGGAGGGGGCTAGATGAACAAGAAAATCCTAGCAATAATGGTAGTTGTAGTGCTTGTCGTTGCCGCGATCGCTGCGGTTTTAGTGCTGACCATGAGCAACACTGCAGCCAAGGAGGGTAAGGCCAATTTTGTGGTCAAGTCCTTTGCCATCGACAAGCATGCTATGCTGAAGAACCAGAGCGCGACCGTGACCATCGGCCTGCTGAACAACGGCACCGCCGATGGGACGTACACGCTGAACGTCACCATCGACGAAAAGCTCGCGTGGTCAAAGGACGTTGACTTAGGGATGGGCAACTCGACCACCGTCACCTACAATGTCTCGTCGATCGCCACCGGCAACCACACTATCGGTGTCGGGGACAGTTCGACCTATCTAAACTGCTACGACCGGTACGCAGCCGGTTCGAACCTGACGTACCATTCGGTGCAGACCATCACCGGCCTGATGACGATCGAGTTCAACTGGACCGCAACAGTGGCGAGCTCCAACTCGCTGCAGTACACGACCGACATCGACTTCGAGAACGACATTTATTCGTCTCAGTCCTCTACCGCCTACAGGACCGACGTGTGGGGCGATGGTTATGAGAACCTGACGATGGTCGGGCCGGAGAGCGTGGCCACTCATTTCGGGGTGATAACGCTGACCCACTACACCTACACCTACGAGGCCAACGGCTACCACTATCACGTGGACGCCTATAGGAACGACACCACTAACGTGACCTACAAGATCGTGACCACGACCTCCGGAGCAACCGAGACCGACGAGCTGGTGGATACCAATATGACCTGGCTGGAGACGCTGTAGGTCAGCAAAGAAACCACTTCCTATTTTTGAGGGGTCCCGCCCTGGTGGGGTTCCCTCCAGCCTTTTTCACTCTTCAGCTTTTCGCATGCCTCTGCCAACAACAGTTCGGTCTAGGCGCGACAAGGGCACCATGATGGCAGACGAAGAATGTCGTATTACCCGAACTTCTTCGGTGAATAATATAAAGGTGTGTTTTAAAAGATAGTTAACGCTTCAGGGCAGAGAGCCAATGGACAAGCTTACTATCTCTCTCTTCCTAGTAGGATTGAGCGCCCTCTCAGTGGCGCTCGTCTACATATCTGTTCGACCTGTCGCCGAGAGGTACGTGAATGAGCTGCAGAGTGTTGTCGAGCGGTCTGAGCTACAGAGGTCCAGTACAGAAGTGTCCTTCGTCATAAGCGAACCGCCCAGCCGACGGAAGATCATCGGCACAATGCTTGCGATCTCGGCAATGGCCAACGTGATCACGCTGGCTCATCTCGCAGACCGAGGCATGGCAACGTATGATACGGCCGACGCGGCCGCGCATATGCTATCTATCATCCTCCTCGGGACGGGCATGCCGATCCTGCTCTCACTCCTCATTGGCAAGCAAGGGCCGAGCGTGATCGTGGTAACGGATGGCGGGATAAGCATCGCTCGGGCTAGTTGCCCGGGCTTCGTCCGCTCCGTTCGATGGGACGAGATGGAGAGCGTGAGGCTGGACCACAATAGGAACAGTCGCCAGGTGCTGGCACTCGTGCTCAGGGGGCCGACAGGGAAAATAGTGGCCAGGGTCGGTTGGAACAACTTCGATGCGCTATGCGGTGAGCTCATGACCAGGGTCTCGCCTCAGGTAATGGGCGCCGATGTGGTCCGATTCGCCTCGACCAGGGCGCGATGAGCGCCATGTTCTTCTGTCGCAGAGAACCATTTGGACCGCATACTGTCCATAGACGTCGGGGGCATCGCCTTCACGGTCACCCACATGGATGTCGATGGGATCGACCCCTTCATCTGAACGCGGATAACGGGCCGTTCTGAGGCAGCCAGAGGTCATCATGCACGCTTCTGCCTTTGGCCTCTTCGCAATGTGATGACCGAAAATCGTGGTGGACCTCCGAACATTGTCCAGATGTTACCCCGACCCATAACGTTTCCATCGGTCATCGTATCATTGCCCCACAACAATTGTGCGAGGTCTCGAGCAAAACCCGACGGTGTACTCCCTCTTGGTGTGATTCATTGCTAACTGGCCATAAGGGTGAGTGGGGAGGTCCTGGAGGAATTGTTGGAAATGCTAGTATGGGAGGTAACACGCCCCTCAGTAGGACTAATGGACCGGACCTTCCCCACCACATCACGGATTCGTCTGTCAGCTCATAATCCTTGTGTCCTGAATCTAACTATTATCCAACAAGATATCAGTAAAACAAATGTACCCCCGACCTGCTTCCCCAGGCATTGGGAGAAGGTCATGGGGGACTGTCATCGATGCCGGGAAATAATCGCGTGGCTCCAGGGCCACGAGGAAGGCTTGACCCTGAGGTGCCCGTTCTGCAAGGTCTCGTACACCAAGGGAAAACGTGATGTTCTCGACGAGGCCGGCAACGTGGTCAGCGAGGCGTGGCAGGTAAGCCTCCGGCCAGCCCGCTGTCCCGCGTGCGGGTGGTCGGGGCCGTTGAGGGACATCAGGTACCTGGGCTGCGGTTGCTTCCCGTTCCGCTGTCCTAAGTGCGGCGGTATCGTCGCGCAGGAAGGGGATGGTGGCTGAGCGCTGGCCGTCAACTTTTTGGCTTTCTCGTAGTTGAATGGCATGAGTTCTAGATGCTGCTTAAGAGTTAGCCACTAAGCTCTATGACCTGGCCTTCAGCATAAAAATTGTGCGATTCTACCCGATTAGGACTATCGATGTAAAAATATATTTACCGCACGTCATTCAATTCTCGGTGGAAAGTTGGCAGTAAGCTTCCAGTACTCGCATGAGTTCAAGGGTAAGAGGGCGGACGAGGTCTACGACAAGGTCATGCCCTGGCTGACCAAGGAATATGCGAAGAATGTCGTCGGGACCAGGCCGGCGAGCATCGAGGCCATTCATGGCTCGCACAAGACGATGAAGGGCTGGAAAAGGAATGCCAAGAAAAAGCTTAACTTTACCCTCGCGCCGTCTCAGAGCGGGGTTGCGGCCTTCGTCACCGCATCGCCGACGATGGCCAACAGCTCCGACGTGGCCCATATGGCCGAGGATGCCCGGTTGAACTGGGGGCTGCTGGCCGAAGAGTGCTGGGCCGCGGTCGATGGGAAGGACACCACCGAGAATGCAGAACGTATAAAGTTGGAGAAGGCCGACCTTGTGGCCAAGAACCGGGAGGAGGGGAAGAAGATGTTCTTATTCGGTTCTCTAGGGGTTGTGCTCGTATTCATCGCCATATTCGCGATCGTTAGGGTAGCGCACATATCTGTGCCCTACATGGTCTGCGTCATTCTGGTGTCGATGTGCGGTCTGACCGCGTTCTGGGGTGCGACCAAGATGCGGTCAAAGTAGGCCGTTCATGCGACCAGGCCGCAGCCATCAAGACGTCCATGGCGTTGATGGTGAAGTGTAGCGTTCACCGTCCGCCTTCATGCCATTAGTCGAATGCGGAAGGTGCTGCTCAGCCTATCGTTCGAACGGTGTCCAGACAGTTCTCTTACCCAACGGCAATAGCTCTTCACTGAACCACGGTAACGAGCCGAAAGTGACCACGGCCCACGTCCGGCCTTTGGCAATTCATAGCCTCAAGGATGGAGGTCCAAACCAGAAATGCTCGGTACTACCACTGGCAGGCCGTTGTGATCCAAGACGTCCACATCGATGCCGTACACGTCCTTGATGACATCGTGGTTCACTATGCTGGGTGGGCCCCTGGCGACGACCCGTCCGCCCTTCATGAACATCAGTTCGTCCGAGCAACATGCTGCCAAATTTATGTCGTGCATCGACATTATCGTGCACACCTGCCGGCCCTTCACCGATTCCTTGATCAGACGCATAGTGCGGTGCTGGTTCACGATGTCCAAGCTGCTGGTCGGCTCGTCCAGGACCAGCACCCGGGTGTCCTGCACTATGGCCCGGGCGATCTGGGTCTTCTGGAGCTCCCCGCCGCTGATCTCATCGATATGGCGCATGGACAGGCCAGAAAGCCCCATCGCACGGCCCGCGTCCCTGGTCATCGTGCGGGCCTTCTTGGTCAGGCTCCACCTCATGTGAGGCCGCCTGCCGATGAGCACCGAGTCGAAAACCGTGGTGCGGGTCACGGAAGGGTGCTGCGGCACATAGCCGATCATCCTGGCCACACCCATCCTGGGCATTGACAGGACGTCCTCCCCATCGACGGTCACCCTTCCGGCGCCAGGCTGGAGGATCCGGCAAAGGCACTTCAACAAGGTCGTCTTTCCGACCCCGTTGGGCCCGAGCACGGAGATGATCCGGCCGTCCGCACCGTCAAAGGACACATCGTCGACGATCGTCCGGTCACCGTAACCGAACGTGAGACCTTCAACTCTGATCGACATTCTTGTAACCTCTCATCAAGATCCAGATGAACAACGGCCCGCCGATGAACGATGTAATGATGCCGACCGGGATGATGAAGCTGGGAAGACCAAGACCGAAGGCCCAGTTCAGCAGGTCGCCCATGCTTCGGCCGACGGTGTCCGAGACAAGAAGCACGAGCGCGCCGAGCAGCATGGAGCCTGGGATGAGAAAGCGGTGATCACTGCCGATCAGACGCCTGACCACATGGGGGGCCAGCAGCCCGATGAACCCGATGATGCCCACGAACGAGACGGCCACCGCGGTGAGGAGCGAGGATATGGCCAGGCTCAATATCCTCATCCCATCGGTGTTCACCCCCAGGCCCTTGGCGACCTCGTCTCCAGCGTCGAGGACGTTGTAGTCCCACCGCTTCAGGAAGAAGTAGGAGCAGCCCAGGGTGACCACGCAGAACAGGATGAGGTTCTGGTCCCAGTTGATCTTCCCGAGGTCTCCGAACTGCCAGTACACAATGTTGGCGAGGGCGCTGTCATTGGAGAAGTACTGCAGGGCTGCGAGCCCCGCGCTGAATATCGAGCTTATGGCCACCCCTGTCAGCACCATGGCTTCCGGGGATACCTTTGTCACCCTCACCAGCACGATAACGATCACCGTCGCTGTCATGGCGCTCAGGAACGCGCTCCCGGTGACCAGGAGAGGGTCGTCGATGAACGTGGTCGTCACTGACTGGCCCAGCACGGTACCGCCTCCGAGAACGACTATCCCCACGGCAGCGCCGAACGCCGCGGCGTTGGAGATGCCCAGCGTGTACGGGGACCCCAGCGGGTTCCTCAGCACGCACTGCATTACCGCGCCGGAGACGCCGAGAGCAGCCCCGACAAGCAGGGCCGCGACGATCCGCGGCAGTCGTAGGTTCCATATGATGACGTCCGTCACCGAGCCGTCGTTACCGAAGATGGAATCCAAGGCGTCCATGAACGATATTTGGTACG
>Ga0183100_1001604_pt1 | contig 11043 bp, 6 predicted proteins | sample Biomet2_FD_127789 | JGI IMG/M metagenome (GOLD analysis project Ga0183100, IMG submission 127789) | Microbial communities from bioreactor (seeded with anoxic lake sediment) at LBNL, California, USA - Biofuel metagenome 2 | ecosystem: Engineered > Bioreactor > Anaerobic > Unclassified ...
AGTGTGCCCCGCCCCCTCTCAGTTGCGGAGCAAAGGAGTTGGAAAAGCTGCTGCGACAGCCTTGATTTGGTTCGCGCATCATCAATTGGATTCATCTTTGAATTTCCCTCATACAAGGCAAAAAGCACCCGAACGCATAGCGCGTCCGGGTGCTTTTTCAGAAATTGTGAAACAGGATCTCAGTCCTCGAACATGGGAATCTCATCCTCTGCGCCAGAGGCAACCGACGCGGGGACCAGTAACTCAGCAAATTCCTTGTAGGCCGCAAGACCGGTGCCCGCAGGAATCAACTTGCCGATAATGACGTTTTCTTTCAGCCCCAGCAGGTGGTCGACCTTGCCCTTGATGGCGGCTTCGGTCAGAACCTTGGTAGTCTCCTGGAAGGAGGCGGCCGACAGGAAGGAATCGGTAGCCAGGGATGCCTTGGTAATGCCCATCAGCAGCTGGGACCCCTCCGCGTGGCGCAGAAGCTCGCCGTCCTCCCGGCGCTCTCCGGCAGCATTGCGGCGATCAACCTGCGCGTTGGCGTCATCCAGATTCAGAACATCCACCATGGAGCCATCCAACAGCTTGGTGTCGCCGGCGTCCTCCAGACGGACCTTGCGCATCATCTGACGGACAATGATTTCGATATGCTTATCGTTGATATCCACGCCCTGCTGGCGGTACACCCGCAGGACTTCCTGAATGAGATAGTTGTACACCGAGTCGCTGCCCCGCAGACGCAGAACCTCATGGGGATTCAGTGCGCCGTAGGTCAGGGCGGTACCCTGTGCCACCCGGTCTCCGTCCTTAACGAGAAGGCCGGTATGGGGAACGGCATAAATCCGATTATCGCCGTCGTCGGCGGTAATAATGATGTTCAGGAGGCTGCCCTTTGTGGCTTCCTCAAACTTGACGACACCCGCAATCTCTGCCAGCTGGGCCATCCGCTTGGGCCTGCGGGCCTCAAACAGTTCCTCGACACGGGGAAGGCCCTGGGTAATGTCGCCGCCGGCCAGACCGCCGGTATGGAACGTACGCATGGTCAGCTGCGTACCGGGTTCGCCGATGGATTGGGCGGCGATAATGCCAACCGCCTCGCCGGGGCCCACGGGCTGCGACGTAGCCAAGTTCATACCGTAGCACTTGGCGCACACGCCGCTGTGGGCGCGGCAGGTCAGGACAGTACGGATCATGACGATGGGTTTGCTTCCCTCCACCGTTGGGTCGAAGGTGCAGGCATCGCCCTCGCGATGGTTCTCCTGAACCCAGTGCCGGGTCTCCAACAGCTTCGCGTCGCTTTCGTCCATCATCTTCTCACTGGAGATCAGTTCCGCGCCCGTGTCCGCGTCGTAGACATTGCTCACCAGGAAACGGCCCCGCAGACGGTCAGAGAATTTCTCGATGACCTGTCCGTTCTCGCTGATCTCAGAGACTCGGATGCCGTGAGTGACGCCGCAGTCCTGCTCGCGGATAATGACATCTTGAGAAACGTCCACCATACGGCGGGTCAGGTAACCGGAGTCGGCGGTACGCAGAGCGGTATCGGCCAGACCCTTTCGGGCGCCTCTGGAGGAAATGAAATACTCCAGAGCGGTCAGACCCTCGCGGTAGTTTGCCTTAATGGGGATTTCAATGGTACGTCCGGCAGTGTTGGCGATCAGGCCGCGCATACCGGCCAGCTGACGAATCTGTTTCATGGAGCCGCGGGCGCCGGAGTCCGCCATCATGAAGATAGGATTATAGCGGTCCAGATTTTTCTGCAGGGCGTCGGAGACCTCGTTGGTGGTCTTTTCCCACTCGGCCACCACTTGCTTATAGCGCTCTTGATCGGTCATGAAGCCCATTTTGTACTGGCTCTCGATATCCAGAATCCGCTTTTCAGTTTGGGCGACCAGCTCGTACTTAATGGGAGGCACGGTCATGTCCGCGATGGACACAGTGATAGCGGCCCGCGTGGAGTACTTATAACCGGTGGCCTTGACTGCGTCCAGCACTTCGGCGGCTATGGTGAACCCGTGCTTGTTGATGGTGCGGTCCACAATTTTGCCAAGTTCTTTCTTGCCGCACTGGAACGTGATTTCATAGTCCAGGGCCTTTGCGGGATCACTGCGATCCACAAAGCCCAGATCCTGAGGAATATTGCGGTTGAAGATGATACGGCCCGCGGTGGCCCGGATAATACCGGTGTGCTCCACGCCGTCCAACACCCGGGTGACACGCACCAGTATGGGGCAGTGGGGCCCAATGTCGCCGTTATTATAGGCCATCAGGGCCTCGTTCTCGTTGGCGTACACATGGGTGGGCAGGAAGGTGGCCTCCTGCTTTCCGGCGTCCTTAGCCGCTTTATTGGCTGCAAGGAATTCGTCGGCGTCCACCTCTGCGCCCACAAACAAGCCGGTCTCGCCGACGCTGTCCACATAGACGGCCTCCGCCCCGGTCTCGGCTTTGCCTATGCGCTCATAGGTCAGATAGTAGGAACCCAGCACCATATCCTGCGTGGGAACGGTAACGGGACCGCCGTCCTGAGGCCTCAGGAGGTTGTTGGCAGAGAGCATCAGAATACGGGCCTCAGCCTGCGCCTCGGAGGACAAAGGCACATGGATCGCCATCTGGTCGCCGTCGAAGTCGGCGTTAAAGGCCGTGCAGTTCAGGGGATGCAGCTTCAGGGCGCGACCGTCCACCAGCACCGGCTCGAAGGCCTGAATGCCCAGCCGGTGCAGCGTAGGCGCGCGGTTCAGCATGACGGGATGGTCCTTGATAATGACATCCAGAGCGTCCCACACCTCGGCAGTGCCCTTGTCCACCATCTTCTTGGCGGACTTGATGTTGTTGGCGGTGCCATCCTCTACAAGCTTCTTCATAATGAAGGGCCGGAACAGCTCCACAGCCATCTCCTTGGGCACGCCGCACTGATAGATCTTCAGCTCGGGTCCGACTACGATAACGCTTCGGCCGGAGTAGTCCACGCGCTTGCCCAAGAGGTTTTGGCGGAAGCGGCCCTGCTTGCCCTTCAGCAGATCGCTGAGGGATTTCAGCGCCCGGTTGTTGGCGCCGGTGACGGCGCGGCCCCGACGTCCGTTGTCAATCAGGGCGTCCACGGCCTCTTGAAGCATCCGCTTTTCATTGCGGACGATGATATCGGGGGCGTTCAGCTGGATCAGCCGCTTGAGACGGTTATTCCGGTTGATGACCCGGCGGTAGAGATCGTTCAGATCGGACGTTGCAAACCGGCCGCCGTCCAGCTGCACCATGGGGCGCAGCTCGGGCGGAATCACCGGCAGCACGTCGATGACCATCCACTCCGGTTTATTGTGAGAGATGCGGAAGGCGTCCACCACCTCCAGCCGCTTGACGATCCGGGCCTTTTTCTGCCCGGCGGCGTCCTTCAGCTCGGTGTGGAGCTGCTGAGAGAGGGCTTCCAGATCCACGTCCTGAAGCAACTTCTTCACGGCTTCCGCGCCCATTCCGGCCTGGAAGTCGTCCTCATACTTCTCCCGATAGTCCCGATACTCTTTCTCAGAAAGGATCTGATCCTTCATCAACGGCGTCTCGCCGGGATCGGTGACAATATAGTTGGCAAAATACAGGACCTTTTCCAAAATCCGGGGACTGATATCCAGCAGCAGGCCCATCCGGGAGGGGATACCCTTAAAATACCAGATATGGGAAACGGGGGTGGCCAGTTCGATGTGGCCCATACGCTCACGGCGCACTTTGGCCCGGGTGACCTCCACGCCGCAGCGGTCGCAGACCTTGCCCTTATAACGGATCTTCTTATACTTGCCGCAGTGGCACTCCCAGTCCTTCGTGGGCCCGAAAATCTTTTCGCAGAACAGACCGTCCCGCTCAGGCTTCAAAGTGCGGTAGTTGATCGTCTCCGGCTTCTTGACTTCGCCGTAGGACCACTCCAGAATCTGCTCAGGAGAGGCCATGCCGATCTTAATGGCGTCAAAAGCAACATAGTTGCCGGTAGTAGTGTCAATCATATGGTTTCCTCCTATCATGATTCAGAATTTTGAGTTTTCTCCGTGTTGGTCTTTCTCAATTCCAAATCACTCGTCGTCAAAACCGGCGTCGTCTCCTCCGTCCAGACCGGCATCCGCGCCGGCGTCGTCAGGAGCGTCCTCGATGTCAAATCCGGACTCCTGGAACTCCGCCTCCTCCACCACGTTGTGGTGACGGTCATCCTCGGCGTCCATGCGGGCCAGATTGAAGGTATCCATGGCATCCTCATCTTCCCTCAGTTCGATCTGGTTGCCGTTTTCATCCAGCACCCGGATATCCAGGCACAGGGACTGCAGCTCCTTCACCAACACCTTGAAAGCCTCGGGCACACCCGGCTCAGGTACGTTGTGGCCCTTGACAATGGCCTCGTAGGTTTTAACGCGGCCCGTCACATCGTCGGACTTGACGGTCAGCATCTCACGCAGGGTATACGCTGCGCCGTAAGCTTCCAGCGCCCACATTTCCATCTCGCCAAAGCGCTGGCCACCAAACTGGGCCTTGCCGCCCAGAGGCTGCTGGGTCACCAGAGAATACGGGCCGGTGGAACGGGCATGGATCTTATCATCCACCAGATGGTGGAGCTTGAGGAAGTAAACATAGCCGACGGTGACCTTGTTGTCGAAAGGCTCGCCGGTACGGCCGTCATACAGCACGCTCTTGCCCTCGGGGTTCAGACCCGCCTGCTGAAGCATGTCGGCAATGTCCTTTTCGTTGGCTCCGTCAAAAATAGGGGTGGCCACCTTGCAGCCAAGGGCGTGTGCGGCATAGCCCAGATGGACCTCCAGCACCTGCCCGATGTTCATACGGGAAGGCACGCCCAAAGGATTGAGCACGATGTCCAGCGGTGTGCCGTCGGGCAGGAAAGGCATATCCTCCTGCGGCAAAACCCGGGAGACAACGCCCTTGTTACCGTGGCGGCCTGCCATCTTGTCGCCCACCTGAATTTTCCGGCGCTGGGCAATATAGACGCGGACCACCTGGTTCACGCCCGGCCCCAACTCGTCGCCGGCCTCGCGGGTGAACACCTTCGCGTCCACCACAATGCCGCTCTCGCCGTGAGGTACCTTCAGGGAGGTATCGCGGACCTCGCGGGCCTTCTCTCCGAAGATGGCGCGCAGGAGCCGCTCCTCGGCGGTGAGATCGGTCTCGCCCTTGGGGGTGACCTTGCCCACCAGAATATCGCCTGCGTGGACCTCCGCGCCGATGCGGATAATACCGCTCTCGTCCAGATCCTTCAGTGCGTCCTCGCCCACGTTGGGAATGTCGCGGGTGATCTCCTCGGGGCCCAGCTTCGTATCCCGGGAGTCGAGCTCAAATTCTTCAATGTGGATGGAGGTGTACAGATCTTCGCGGACCAGCCGTTCATTCAAAAGGACGGCATCCTCGTAGTTGTAGCCCTCCCAGGTCATAAAGCCGACCAGAATGTTCTGGCCCAGAGCGATTTCACCCTGCTCGGTGGCAGGACCGTCCGCCAGGACGGTGGGGTCCTGGGGTTTTCCGTCGGGGCCAATGCCCGCTCCGTGGACCCGCTCGCCCACCTCCACGATGGGCCGCTGGTTGATGCAGGTAGTATGGTTGGACCGAAGGAACTTCACCAGCTTGTAATTCTTGGTCGCGCCCGAATCGTATTTCACGGCGACATGGCGAGCGTCCATGGAGGTGACCACACCATCGCCCTCGGCCAGCACGGCAACCGCGGAATCAATGCAGATCTTGTGCTCCATACCGGTGCCGACAATCGGCGCATGGGGCTTCAGCAGAGGCACGGCCTGGCGCTGCATGTTGGCGCCCATCAGGGCGCGGTTCGCGTCGTCGTTGGGCAGGAAGGGGATCATGGCCGTAGCGATGGAGACCATCATCCGGGGAGACACATCGATATAGTCCACCCGCTCCTTGTCCACCTCCACGATCTCATCGCGGTGGCGGGCGGTGATACGGGAATTGATGAGGCAGCCGTTTTCGTCCAACGGTTCTGCGGCCTGACCGACGATATAGTTATCCTCTTCGTCGGCAGTCATATAGGTGATGTTCTCCGCCACGTGGAACGTCTTCTTGTTGATCGCGCGGTAAGGCGCTTCGATAAAGCCGTACTCGTTGATGCGGGCATAAGTCGCCAGATAGGAGATCAGGCCGATGTTGGGACCTTCGGGAGTCTCGATGGGACACATACGGCCATAGTGGCTGTAGTGGACATCTCGGACCTCCATGTTGGCGCGCTCGCGGCTCAGGCCGCCGGGGCCCAGTGCGGAAAGACGCCGCTTGTGGGTCAGCTCGGCCAGAGGGTTTGTCTGGTCCATAAACTGGCTCAGGGGGCTGGATCCGAAGAACTCCTTAATGGCGGCGGTGACGGGCCGGATGTTGATCAGGCTCTGAGGCGTGACAATATCCATGTCCTGAATGGTCATGCGCTCCCGAATTACCCGCTCCATCCGGCTAAAACCGATGCGGAACTGGTTTTGCAGCAGCTCACCCACGCACCGCAGGCGCCGGTTGCCCAGATGATCGATGTCGTCTCTGTTGGACACATTCCGCGCGAGACCGTTCATATAATTAATAGAGGTGAGCATATCGTCGATAATGATGTGCTTAGGGACAAGCTCGTCCCTGTGCAAACGGATCTGATCTTTCAGCTCCTCGCCGGAATACTGGCCCAGCAGATCCTGAAGCACGTCATAGCGCACCCGCTCCTTGATCTTGCACTCAGTCAGGGGGTCAAAGTCCACAAAGTGGCTCAGATCACACATCTTGTTGGAGATGATCTTCATGGGTTCGCCGTCCACGGTGATGGTGACCTCACTGACGCCACAGGCGTCCAGGCTCTTGGCCTCGTCGGCGGCGAGCAGGTGGCCGTCCTCAAATAAAATCTCGCCGGTGGAAGGATCGGCCACGGGCACAGCCAGTTTATAGCCGGTAATCCGGGGCCACAGGCACAGCTTCTTATTGAATTTATACCGGCCCACGATGGACAGATCGTAGCGCCGGGGATCGAAGAACAGATTGTTCATCAAGGTTACGCAGGCTTCCACCGTTGGGGGTTCGCCGGGACGAAGCTTGCGGTAGATCTCCAGCATGGCATCCTCATAGGTCTTGCAGGGATCCTTTTCAAGGGTTGCCAGAATCCGGGGGTCGTCCCCGAACTGCCCGGTAATCTCCGCGTCGGTCTTCAGACCCAGGGCACGCAGCAGGCAGGTGATGGGGAGCTTCCGGTTCTTGTCGATGCGGACCCAGAAGCACTCGTTGGCGTCCGTCTCATACTCCAGCCATGCGCCGCGGTAAGGGATGACCGTGGCGGTGAGGATGGGGAGGTCGGTCTTCAGATCGATCTCCTTGCCATAATAAACGCCGGGGGAGCGGACAATCTGGGAGACCACAACCCGCTCGGCTCCGTTGATGACAAAGGTGCCGGCATGGGTCATCAGTGGGAAATCCCCCATGAAGATCTCCTGCTCCTTAATTTCCTCCGTCTCCTTGTTGCGCAGGCGGACCGTCACCTTCAGGGGTGCGGCGTACGTGGCGTCCCGCGCCTTGCACTCCTCCACGTCGTACTTGGGATCCTCGTCCATCTTATAATCGATGAATGTCAGCTCCAGATTCCCCTGGTAGTCGGCGATGGCGCCAACGTCTGCGAAGACCTCCCGCAGGCCCTCGTCCCAGAACCACTGGTACGACTTCTTTTGAATCTCCAGCAGGTTCGGCATAGACATGACTTCCTCGTGCCGGGCAAAGTTCTTACGAAGGGTCTTTCCGTAGTACTTGTCTTTGGACATCTCTGATTCACGCAACCTTTCTGTCCGTCCCATCGGCCCTGTCCGGTCGGCAAAACGGATTGAACTGTGAGCAGGCGTTGAAATTTTAGGCACACACGGGTAAGTTGTTAAAATTTCTTCGCTTTGCTCTTGCTTTTTTATAGGAACTATGCTATCTTATTTACAGTAAGTGAGAATGGCGTGCTATTTTCTAATTGTCATAAGCAATTTATTATACCATTTTGTTTTCCGCCTGTCAAGGCGGTTTTCTTTTTTTATGCATTCTTTTTATCCAACGGCGATGGAAAAGAATGCGCACAACCCAAAAAATGGGCCCAGCCCCCCAGAGGGATGCCTGCGCCAATTCTTTGGGTTAATTTTTATCAAACTTCCTTCTGGAAGGACGCTGTTTCAAAGGATCCGATCGCGTGGCACACGCTGCACACATCCGGTCTCTCCTCATAGGTCGCGCCGCAGAACATGCACCGGTATCCGTTCACGGTGACTGCCTTGGACTGTGTCTCCGGCGTCTCTGCCGCCGCGGACTTTCCGGGGGTGGCGCTCAGCTTCGCCAGTGCCGCCAGAAACGAGTGCTCATGATTGCACTCAATGTCGGCAACCTTCTCAAACAGCTCAGCAACATCCAAAAGGCCCTCTTCCCGGGCAGTCTTGGCAAAGCCGGGATATATGGAACTCCACTCCCCCAGCTCGCCCTTCATGGACTCCATCAGATTCGACGCGGTCGCGGAAATTCCGCCATTCAGATGCTGATAGAACAGCTTCGCGTGAATGGTCTCGTTCTTCACCATCCGCTCATATAGGTTCGCGATCTCATCCAGACCTTCCTGTCTGGCCTTCTCCGCGTAAAATGTATAGCGATTCCGGGCCATGGACTCTCCCGTGAATGCGGCTTTCAGGTTTTTCTCTGTCTGTGTACCCTTCAGTTCCATCTCGTTTTCCTCCTGTTTTATTTTTTCTTTATTTTATCCGCTTAATGGATATGCGTCAGTGGCAAATCACACAGTCTGATATATCATTTCAAAATCAGCGAAATGCCACGCGGAAAGGGAGCGCCAAGGGGAGACTTGCAGGGCCCAGACTGTGACTCATTTCGCTCTACCCAAAAAATGGGCTGCCCTCCCGTTGGAAGGCAGCCCGCTTTTTCAGGAATATAGCTGCTCGTCGTCGTAATCGTCATACTCACTGCCAAACTTCTTATTCAGTCTCTTTTTCAGACCGCAACAACCCACGCTGAGATCGTGCCATCCGCCGATCAACAGACATACGAACGCAGCCAGCGCCAGACCTGCTCCGACGATTTTCATAACCATACGGGCGGTTTTGCTCATATTGTGTCCTCCTTTTACGGGGTGCTTTTCACAGTTCCACAGAGAAACCGTTCAGCTATTTTAGTATGATACACCCGACGGGAAAATATTACAAGGGGGTTTTCCGCAAAGACTCAGCAGCGCTTTGCGAGGTACTCCCGCCGGGTCTCCGGCGGCACCAGCTTCCCCCCGGTCGCCCACAGGATGTGAGCCGCGTTCTCCATTTTCTCCGCAAGACCGTGCTCCTCCAGATAAGCCTGCGCCGCCGGAAATTGGATCAAGCCGCGATACCCAGCAAAAGCCGCGCAGGAGGACGGTTCGATGAAGACACTCTCTGCGGCGTGCAGCTCTCTCAGATCGTCGAACAGCCGTCCGTCCGCAACGGTGAACTCTCCGCAGAGCGTCCGTCCCATCATGTCGCATACCAGTTTGGACGGCCGTCCCACCGCGAGGCCGTCTGCCTCCGTGATGCCGGAGAGGCCCGCGTCCTGTACGCACACGCCGTCCTTTTCACCCGAGGCCAGTCCCAGCAGCATACAGGGACACTGGACCGGCTCCGCAAAGAATATGTGAACGCTCTCGCCGTACAGCAGCTTCAGCCCATAGGCTACTCCTCCGGGGGCTCCACCCACGCCGCAAGGAATCGTGACAAACAGGGGGTGATCCATGTCCAACGCCACGTCCTGCGCGTTCAGCTGCTCCGCCAGACGGCGGCCCGCCACTGCATAGCCCAGGAACAGGTTTTTGGAGTGCTCGTCGTCCACAAAATAGCTCATGGGGTCCGCATCAGACAGCGCCCGACCCTGCTCCACGGCCTTTCCGTAATCTCCGGCGTACTCCCGTACGTCCACGCCCTTTTGCCGCAGCAAGTCTTTTTTCCACTGCCGTGCGTCGGCGGACATGTGTACCACTGCCCGATAGCCCAGCGCGGCAGACATGATCCCGATGGAAAGTCCCAGATTTCCCGTGGACCCCACCTGCACCGTGTAGTTTGCAAAGAAGTCCCGGTGATCGGCAAGGCCCGCGTAATCTCCGTCCTCACGCAGCAGCCCCGCCGAAAAAGCCAGATCCTCCGTGTGCTTCAGCACCTCGTAGATGCCGCCTCTCGCCTTGACAGACCCGGCCACCGCCAGATCGCTGTCCATTTTCATAAAAAGCCGTCCCGCGGGAATGCGCTCCCGCCGGCCCATCCTTTCGCGCAGTGCGGACAGTTCCCTCAGCGGCGACTCGATCCGCCCGCCGTCCGCGGTCGTCTCAGGGAACAGCCTGCTCAGCAGCGGCGCGAAGCGGTCCAGTCGGGCCGCCGCGTCATCCACCTCTGCCGGGCGCACCGGAAGACCGTCCCGGACAGCCTCAAACGGCGCTTTTTGGGGATTAATCCAGCAGGTTTCCGCCGCCGCCATCACATCCCGCAGCACGGGATTCTCATTCCACGCAGCTCTCATGGTCTTTCCTCCCGTCAATTTTCAATTTTCAGTTTTCAGTCGGCCCATGCGCCTCTGCCTTCCGGTTATCGGATTCGAGACTCATTTGCTTTCTTTGCTGCGCAGCACAAACAAAAATTTCGCAATCAGCGGAATATACGTGACCACGAAAATCAGCCCCGCAATTATAGCGGCGGGCTTTTTCCTTCGCGTTGGAACCGCCAGTCCTATCAGCACGCCCAAGGCGCACAGGCAGAACTTCAGCACTGCAAAGTCTTTCCAATCACAGACCCGCAGATAGCGGTCAGCGATGGAAAACAGTTTTTTCATAAGTCGGCCCTCCTACTCAATGTGATTTTCTTTTTGGTAAATCTATACTTAATTTTAATACAGCTCTCCGTTTAAAACAAGGGATTTTAATTGGAAAGCACCAAAACAGTGCTTATTTTGGATTCTTTCACACAGATCGACGAACTATTTTGCTCACTCTGACGAACTATATTCTTAATGGGTGAGGTCTTACCTATATAGAATCACCGGCGCGCCTTATACATG
>Ga0183100_1001605_pt1 | contig 11037 bp, 8 predicted proteins | sample Biomet2_FD_127789 | JGI IMG/M metagenome (GOLD analysis project Ga0183100, IMG submission 127789) | Microbial communities from bioreactor (seeded with anoxic lake sediment) at LBNL, California, USA - Biofuel metagenome 2 | ecosystem: Engineered > Bioreactor > Anaerobic > Unclassified ...
AGTGCTTCACGGGCTTCTTTCCCCGCTTTGTCGTTTCCGACCTTGCTCAGCAGAGTGCCATAGTCGCCAAAAGAATTAATCCGGTAAATAAAATTAGCCGGTGCTCCGCCCAGAACCTTCCCGTTAGGTAGCAAATCCCATAGCAATTCCCCAAATGCAGCAATTTTCTTCGGCATATTCTCATTTATTAAACTTTGGCAAGTTAGAAAAAAAACAAAAAATGAAGTATCCTTAAACAGTTTACTTTTAAACTAACAATCCACATCTTTGTCTGTTGTTACTTTTAACGAAGAGAAAAAAGTCAATGGTCAATAGGAAATCATTAGATTACACATTTTCAAATGACTAATGACCATTTTCGTCATGTTGTTAGTTTCAGAATGAATACTGCGAGAGAACGATGAATTATTTGGCTCATATCTATTTATCCGGAGATTCGGATGAAATTATTCTCGGGAATTTTATTGGCGATTTTGTGAAGGGGAACAAATACCAACAATATCCGGAGCAGGTTGCTTTTGGAATTCGCCTTCACCGAAATATAGATTTGTTTACAGATCAGCATCCCAATGTCAGGGGAAGCATTGATTTGTTGAGACCTGGATATGGACGATATGCCGGGATTGTGACCGATGTTTTCTTTGATCATTTTCTGGCAGTGAATTGGAACGAATATTCTTCTTGCACTTTAAGGCAATTTTCGAAACATGCCCATGCTGTATTTTTATCTAATTTCATGCTGCTTCCTTTTCGGGTTAAACAGTTTCTTCCTTTCCTGATTCAGAACAAACGACTGGAATCGTATGCTCATCGCGAAAGCTTATTTCAGGTTTTGGAAATCATGTCGCGCCGAACATCTTTGCCTGCAAACAGCCAATGGGCCATGCAGATTTTGAATCAGGAATACGATCGGTTTGAAACTTTATTCCGAAGTTTCTTTGCTGAAATGATTGAATATGTGGAGGCAGAATTCGGAATCAGGATTTCGAAGCCGGAAACTTCGGCGGAGTTGAACCTACACCGGCTTCGTTCATTCCGACCCCGATGTTGAGGTTCCCGATCCCGATCGGTTTCATTTCATCCCTGGTCGGTTTCATTTTTACCTCGACATTGCGGTTGGCGACCCCGGATTTGACGATTCCAACCTCAATGTTGAAATTCCATTTTGTCAATAAATGTCTGTTTTAGAAACTCAACTGTTCGAACCGGCTGGCATCGAGCCTGACGAAAACAAAGAGAAGGAATGTGAACGACCAAAGCGAAGAACCGCCATAGCTAAAAAAGGGCAGAGGTATTCCTATAACGGGTGCCAGCCCGATGGTCATGCCAATATTCACTGCAATGTGAAAGAACAAAATAACAGCAACACAATAACCATACACCCTGCTGAATCGGGATCGGTTGCGTTCGGCAAGGAAAATGAGCCGCATCAGCAAGGTCATAAACAATCCGATAACGGTTACCGTGCCTAAGAAGCCCCATTCTTCGCCAACGGTACAAAAGATAAAATCGGTACTTTGTTCCGGCACAAAATCAAATTTGGTTTGTGTTCCCTGGAGAAAACCCTTCCCGAAAAAACCACCCGATCCGATGGCTATTTTGGATTGATTGACATTGTATCCGGCACCCAGCACATCTGATTGAATGCCCAGCAATTCGTTAATACGGTCGCGTTGGTGCTGTTCCATGATGTTGTCGAATACATAGTCGACTGAAACAGAGAAGAGTACACTACCTAAGTAAATGCCTATTAATATTGCCAAACTATGTTTATGCAGCGTAATAGCCCAGGTGAAAAACAATGCCGACGATATTATGGCTGCGATCAGGATGAAAAATACCGGACTGACTGAGCCGCCAAAAATGTAATTAAGAAACCATAAAGCGCCAAAAATACCGGTGAATACTCCAGCACCAACTAAGGTTCGCTGCAGCTTTTTTTTCAACAGGTAATTAATCACGAATGCCGAAATAGTCAGAATTACGATCGTGATTAACGGATCTAAGATCATGGTAAGGATGAAAACAAGGGCAATAAGAAAACTAAAGAACAGCACCAGACCATTAAGTCCTTCACGGTAAAGTACCAATATGAATGCCCCAAAAACGAGAGCAGATCCAGTATCGTTTTGTAAAAAAATGAGTCCTACGGGAATTAATAAAATGCCAGCCACCGTCATAAGCGATTTGTAATCATGCATTTTAAAATCGTAAGAGCTAATGTATCTGGCCAGTGCCAGCGACACCCCCATCTTCATAAATTCGGAAGGTTGTATCGAAAAATTTCCCAATTGAATCCATGATTTGGCACCTTTTACCTCAGAACCGATAACAAGAACCGATAACAAAACCAAAATGAGGAATATATAAATAGGGAAGGCAAAGGTGACAAAAAACTTAGAGTCGGTATTAATCATCAATACCGCAATGAAGATTGCTGCACCAATCCACATCATCTGTTTTCCATACTGTTGTGTCATGTCGAAGATGCTTTTGTGTTCTTCGTTGTACACGGCAGCATAGATGTTGATCCAGCCGATCAGCATCAAGGCCAGATATAACCCGATGGTTATCCAGTCGACGTTTTCCCAGACGTTGTCGTTCTTTTCTATCATTTAAAGTTTTTTCTTTACTTCAACAACATTCCTTAAATCAGTCTCGATCAGTTTTTGTTCTATCTCTTTGTGTTTGGGCGTAATCGAATCATTCAGGTATTTCTCCATGAGTAGCCCTGCAATTGGTGCAGCATAAGTGGCTCCAAAACCCGCATTCTCGATAAAAACCACGATGGCGATTTTTGGATTGTCGCGCGGGGCAAATCCGACAAATGCCGAATGGTCTGCTCCGTGAGGATTTTGTACGGTCCCGGTTTTTCCGCAAACAATAATTTTGTCCTGTTTTACGGTATATTGTAACTTGGTTTCTTCGACTACGGCTTGCATCCCGCCAATTACGGTGTTGAAGTGCTCAGGGCTAATATTAACCACTTTCTTTTCGTATTCGAGTTGGCGAACTTCCCGGTTGGCATCCTTAGCATCCTGAATGGCCCTGACAATGTGTGGCGCAATGTAATAACCACGGTTGGCAATCATTGCACACAGGTTGACCATTTGCAAAGGTGTTGCTTCTATTTCACCCTGACCAATGGCCAGCGACCTGATCGTCATCGAGTTCCAGTGTCCTGACGTGTACCACTTATCGTATAGGGCAACTTCCGGAATACTCCCTTTGTTTTCGGAAGACAATTCAGGATTGAGCTTTGTGCCAAAGCCAAAGCTGGTGATGTAATCGCGCCAGGCCTGATAGCTTTCGGCCGAACTTGATTTGCGGTTCATGATCTGCCTGAACGTATTCCAGAAGAATGAATTACACGATTCGCGAATTCCTTCACGGATGGATAATGGGCTGACATGGCTGTGGGTACACGCAATTGGTTTCGAGGCTTTTCCGGAACAGGAAAAACGGTCGAATGGTGTAATGGCATGTTCCTCCAGAGCAATCAGCGCATTGGCCAGTTTAAATGTTGATCCGGGTGGATAAAGTGCATTTACAGCCCTGTTCCACATGGGTTTTGCGATCGAATCACGATCAAGAATACTATAATTTGCACTGCGTTGGCGGCCTACCATCAAGTTTGGGTCGTATGATGGAGCGCTAACCATGAGTATAATTTCGCCGGTTGCCGGTTCAATAGCCACAACAGCACCCCGTTTATTGGTCATTAGCAATTCGGCGTAGGCTTCAAGGTCGGCGTCGAGACCGGTCTGGAGGTTGTTGCCCAGTATCGCGGTGGTGTCTTCCTTGCCTTCATTGTATTTTCCTTTAACCCGGTTATGAACATCAACCATCGATTTGGTTATTCCTTTTATTCCGCGAAGCTCTTTTTCGTAGGCTTTTTCGAGCCCGCTTACGCCAATGTAGTCGCCCTGCCGGTAATATTTATCGCCATCAATAATCTTTTGGTTTACTTCGCCCACATAGCCAAGAACATGCGCTGCACTTTTGTTTGGGTATTCGCGTAAGGTTCTGGATTGCACGAAAAAACCAGGATATTTATACAGTTTTTCTTCAAGTGGAGCATAAATGTCAGGCGAAATTTGTCCAACAATAATCGAAGGTTTATAGTGAGAATATTGTTTTGCTTTCCGGATGGCATCCCTCAGTTCGACCCGATCGAGCTGCACAATGTTGCACAATTCCGTCGTGTCAAAAGTTTTTACTTCACGGGGAATAATCATCAAATCGTACGCCGCTTTATTGTAAACCATTAAGTTTCCTTTACGGTCGTATATCAGTCCGCGGGCAGGGAAGGTTGTAATATTACGAAGCACGTTGCGGGTGGCAAATTGCTTGTACGTTTTATTCATAATTTGCAGGGAAAATAGTCTCAGGATGAAAATTGCCCCAATTCCCAACATGATTCCTGCAATAATGAGCTTCCGTTTTGAGAATGTATCCACCTCTTTTAATTTTTAAAGACGATGAATTGACTACCAAGAATAAGAATAATCGAAAATATGCTGCTGAGAATCCATCGGAGTAAAGTTTCGAAAAAGTCTCCAAATGAAAACGCTTCAGCAAAAAAGAGAAATAAGTGGTGAATTAAAACCGAGACGATCGTGTATTTAATAAAACTGGCCGATCCGAGCTGAATCATGCTGGGAGTTATTCCTTTTTCAATGATTTCGCGCGAAGAAATCATTCTTGCAATTCCGGGACGCAAAAAACCCAGTAAAACAGTTGCCCCGGCGTGAATTCCGGGGGTATTACCAAAAATATCAATTGTAATTCCAAGTATAAAAGAAAACCCAAGCAAAAAATATCCCGGAATATTGAATGGAAGTAGCAGGATGAAAAGGATATAAATATATGGATTGACTAATCCACTGAATTGGATGTTATTCAGAATAAGTACTTGTACCAAAACAAGTGCGAAAAACATGATAACGTATTTTCCAAAATCTTTTATCATTCACCTACGTTGTTTGATTCTAGTGTTTTTAATTCAGCCTGTTTGGTGTTTTTAACCACTTCCACGTATTTCAGGGTTCTAAAATTGGTCGAAAGATCAACTTTAATGTTGTAGAAATTTGTTCCACTTTCTACATCAAACTTTGAAATAATTCCGATCATAATTCCTTCAGGAAAAATGCTTGAATAACCACTTGTTACCACGGTATCACCTACATTAACCATGATATGAAACGGAATTTCCTTCAGATCTGCCGTATTGGAATGTTCTCCATCCCAGACCAAGGCTCCGAAATAATTGTTCTTGGTGATTTTTGCCGGAATACTCAGTCGTTTGTTTAGTAATGATAAACCAGTTGAATAGTTTGGTGATACATTGGTAATTACGCCAACTACCCCGTCAGCGCTAATAATTCCCATGTCTGGTTTAATTCCTTGCCTCGACCCTTTGTTCAGGGTAATGTAGTTGAATTGTTTGTTAACCGAGTTGCTAATTACTTTTGCTGAAGCAAAATAATAGGCAGGTGCATCAACGGTGTCGGGTCGGTTTATTGGATAATTTATCTGATTCATGATCCGGAACTGCAGTTGTTTGCGCAACGATGCATTTTCGGCTGCTAAACGGGCATTTGTCCGGCGTAGGTTGAAATAGTCGTCCAGATGGCTGAATCGTTCATAAACGTTTCCAACCAAATCGTTACTCGAATTAAAGAAAGTTACCCGCTGGTAATTATTGAAACTGACCATTAAGCTAAAGGAAAAGGCCTCGAGTCCCAGAAACATCATTACGAAATAATTTCGTAATAAGAAACGAAATAAATTTCTCATTAGTTCGAAGGTTTACCCCTTCTCTTTCAGTATTATCTGATCAGGAAAGAGAATTTATTTACATTCTTAAGTGCGATTCCGGTTCCGCGGGCTACTGCACGTAATGGATCTTCGGCTACGTGAAACTGAATATTTATCTTATCAGTGAAACGTTTGGCTAATCCACGCAATAAAGCACCACCACCGGCAAGCCAAATTCCTCGGGCAACAATGTCGGCATACAATTCCGGAGGAGTCTGCTCCAATGCGCTGAGGATGGCGGTTTCGATCTTGTTGATTGATTTTTCCAGACAGTGTGAAATTTCCTGGTACGAAACTGGAACTTCAATTGGGAGAGCTGTCATTTGGTTTGGCCCTTGTATGACGTAATCGGCTGGTGGATTGTCGAGTTGCGACAGAGCCGATCCTACATTGATCTTAATTTCTTCAGCAGTACGTTCGCCAATTTTGATGTTGTGTTGGTGACGCATGTATTCCATGATGTCGGCAGTGAGGTCGTCACCGGCAATACGGATTGATTTGTTGGTAACCAAACCTCCCAGAGAAATTACTGCTATTTCGGTTGTGCCACCACCGATATCGACTACCATGTTTCCTTCAGGTGCTTCAACGTCAAGGCCGATACCAATAGCTGCAGCCATCGGTTCGTAAATCATGTACACGTCGCGGCCTCCGGCATGTTCCGAGGAGTCGCGTACCGCACGAATTTCAACTTCTGTCGATCCGGATGGGATACAAACCACCATTCGGAGCGATGGTGCAAAAAAACGAGATTTGGGATTCATCATTTTGATCATTCCCCTGATCATTTGCTCGGCTGCGTTAAAGTCAGCAATTACACCGTCGCGTAAGGGGCGGATCGTTTTTAGGTTTGAGTGGGTTTTTCCCTGCATCTGCCGGGCTTTCTCTCCAATAGCAACTAGCTTTTCGGTTTTTAGGTCGATGGTCACGATCGATGGTTCGTCAACAACAATTTTATCGTTGTGGATAATAATGGTGTTGGCAGTTCCAAGGTCGATGGCTATTTCCTGGGTTAAGAATGAAAATAATCCCATTTGTATGTCTGTTTTTTCTTTGTTTATACTTTGTAAAAAAGAGTCATTAGAAATGGTCATTAGAGAAAATATTTTCCTAATGACTAATGACTTTTTCCTGTATTAGTGCTTGAAATGTCTCATTCCGGTGAATACCATTGCAATGCCAAATTCGTCGCAGGCCGCAATCACTTCTTCATCGCGGATACTGCCACCGGGCTCTACAATGTATTTGATTCCAAATTCGTTGGCAGCTTCAACGCTGTCGCGGAATGGGAAAAATGCGTCCGAAATCAATACCGAATCTTCAATTTTAATACCTTCTTTCAGATTGAATCTTGGTATAGTCAATTGGCGCAAACTGTCGAGACGGTTAGGTTGCCCCATTCCTGCTCCGGTTAACCAGAACGATCCGTCGGCATTTTGAGTTACCAATGCAATTGCATTGCTTTTTAGGTGTTTGCAGGCAACGATGCCGAATTTCGACAGGTTCATTTTCGAATTGTCGAACTGTATTTTTGTCACGTTTTTAAATTCGGTTTCCAAACCTTCGTCTTCATCCTGAATGAGTAAGCCGCCACTGATTGAACGGTAGAGCTTTTCTCCGGCGACTTGTGGTTTAACCGGGGTTTCCATTACGCGCAGGTTTTTCTTTTTTGCTAAAACTTCCAGAGCTTCCGGAGTGTAACCGGTAGCAATGATGATTTCGACAAACCGTTTGCTGAACCATTCGGCAATAGTTTTATCGATTTCTCTGGTAAAACAGACAATACCTCCGTAGGCGCTTACCGGATCGCCAGCCCAGGCCAGTTCAAGCGATTTCATTATGTCATCGGTAACCGCAAGCCCACATGGGTTTAGGTGTTTAACAACCGATACGGCTACTTTGTTTTTCAGATGAGTTACCGAATGAAATGCGTCGCTGGCTGATTTCCAGGCTGCATCGGCATCGAGCATGTTGTTGTACGAAAGTGCTTTGCCTTGCAATACTTTTGCATTTGAAAGCGTAATGTCGGAATTGGAGTTGTTGAATTTGAAGAAAGTAGCCGACTGATGGGGGTTTTCGCCGTAACGTAAAACCTGCCCTTCGTTAACGCTGATGCGGGCTTCTTCTGATTTTTCGCCGTTGAAATAATTGAATATGGCGCTGTCGTAGTGAGAAGAAGTAGCAAAAGCCAATCGGGCAAATTCTTTGCGGTCTTCAAGCGAAGTGGCGCCATTTTTTTCGATGAGCAAATCGAGCAGGTGTTGGTACTGGTTGCGCGACGAAACAATAACCACGTCGTTGAAGTTTTTGGCCGCTGCGCGAATCAGTGAAATGCCACCGATGTCAATTTTTTCGATAATATCTTCGTCAGAAGCACCTGATGCAACTGTTTCCTCGAACGGATAAAGGTCGACGATAACCAAATCGATTTCAGGGATTTCGTATTTGGCTATTTGTTGCTGGTCTCCCAGATTGTCTCTGCGGTTTAAGATTCCGCCAAATACTTTCGGATGAAGGGTTTTTACACGTCCGCCTAAAATTGACGGGTAACTTGTAAGTTCTTCTACCGGAATAACGGGGGTTCCGAGTACTTCAATAAATGATTGTGTTCCACCTGTTGAATAGATTGTGACGCCTAATTCGTCCAGTTTTTTAACAATCTGATCCAACTTATCTTTGTGATATACAGAAATTAAAGCTGATTTAAGTGTTTTTAAGTCCTTCATCTATAATCCTTTTGTATTTTGGGCTCAAAGATAATAAAACACCTTGATTTTTTTCTCAACGAATCTTACTAATTAAGCTTATTATAACATTATAATCTGATTATTTCTTTATCCCGCTTTGTGTTTTGATGGAACTCGGATACTAACGTTCGTAATTGTAGTTTGTTATGGAAACGTAAAGCAAAATAGAAACAAAGGAGAGTAATTTTATCTGGATTTATTCATGTTAAATCATTTAACGAAGCAGGGCTCAGAAGAATTGTTTTAAACGGAATGATTTGTCTGATTTACCTTTTGGAACTGTTTTATGTGAACGGATTGATTTTCGAACTTTATTTTCTTCAATTTTTAGCTCATACTGTAATCATTTCTGAAATCGGTAACTAATTTTTTAGATTTCTGAAATTTCGGTTTGTTCGAGACTTCGTTCTGGTTTTTGAAGACAATTGCTGTTTCTGTTTTATGATTGTTTTATATTTACTTCTCAATTCGGTGAAAATATGCTTTTAACCAGATTAATATTGGAGAGTTTTTCGTTCGCATTTGGGTCCCTTCGTGGGAATAAATTAAGGACGTTTCTTTCATTGCTGGGAATTACCATTGGTATTTTTGCGATTATTTCGGTTTTTACGGTAATCGATTCGCTGGAGGGATACATTCGAAATAGCTTAAATTCGCTGGGAAGTAATATGGTATATATTCAGAAATGGCCATGGGCACCACCAGAAGGCGAATCAGAATATCCATGGTGGAAATACCTGAACCGTCCTGTCCCAACGATGGAGGAAGCTGAAGATTTAGTTCGCAAATCAAAAAACATTGAGGATGTTGTTTATTTTTTTGGATTTAATCGCACCGTACAATTCGAAAATAGCAAAGCCGAGAATACTGAAATTCTGGCAACAACACACGATTTAATTAATACCTGGAGCTTGGAAATTGAAAAGGGCCGTTATTTTACCGAGTCGGAGTCGAATTCAGGTGCAAGTCTGGCCATACTGGGTAGCGAACTTGCAAAACGACTTTTTGATCAAGTGAATCCTGTTGGCAAAACGATTAAAATTCAAGCAAACCGGTTTCTGGTTATTGGCGTGTATCGGAAAAAGGGGGAAGATATGTTTGGTACGAGCATGGACAAGCGGGTTCATATTCCGGTAGTTTATGCCATGAGTATGGTCGATGTTCGTAATCGCGATCAGGGACAGGCTATTAATGTAAAAGCCAAATCCAATGCCGATCACGATGAATTTATAGCTGAACTGGAAGGGCTCATGCGTTCACTTCGCCGGTTGAGACCTATGGAAGAAAACGATTTTGCCATTAATGAAGTCAGTGTTATTTCAACCCGGTTCGATGCTTTTTTTAAGGTTTTTAACCTTGCCGGATGGATCATCGGTGGCTTCAGCATTCTGGTGGGTGGTTTTGGAATTGCCAATATCATGTTTGTGTCGGTCAAAGAACGAACTAAAATTATCGGCATTCAAAAAGCCATCGGGGCTAAAAAGTATTTCATTTTGCTTCAGTTTATTTTCGAAGCGGTCGTACTTTCTTTGGTGGGAGGCGTCATCGGACTTATCCTTATATTTATAGGCACGCTCATTTTTAGTTATGTGGCCGACATGGCCATCGCATTGTCGATGGCAAATATCATTCTGGGGCTGACTATCTCCGGAGTGATTGGTATTCTGGCAGGTTTTATCCCTGCGCTTTCAGCTTCGCGACTCGATCCGGTTGAGGCAATGAATGCTGTTTAAATCATAAGTTTTTATAGAAACAGTTTCTCTGTGTTTTACGAGACGTGAAGCCCTGACTTGCTTTTTGCTTTCGAGAAGGTAATCTACATAATAAGCAATCTCTTTATAAAAAGCAATATAATTCCTTGATTTTATTTATGTTGCCAAACAGTGGTTCGGCAGGCAACCTTTTGTTGGTTTTCGGAATCAATAGTATATACTTAATTGACTTCAGATATTCTTAAAAAAACAGAAATGGATCGATCACCGCCTTGCTATAAAAAATAGTCATTGATCTTATCGAATTTTTTCCTGAAAACTCTTTATAAATTTTCAAATGCATATGAAAAAAATATATTTTTTATTTTTATGTATTTCAGTTTTTTGCAGCAGGATCGTATTTGGACAAACCAATATTGATTCTGAACAAAAAGCAAAACCATTCATAATTCAGTGTGGTGTTTTTGCACAACATACTTTTCCTCGCTCAATACCAGATAATCATATGGGGCTGTATAGTTACCTCACGGAAGCATCTAGAAATTTCATGTTTGACAAAGGTCTTGAGCTCTACTTCGGCTATAAAATAAATGAGCGATTTGATGTGTTTGCCGGAACAAGACTGAGTTTTAATTTATTAAATGACAATAAAAATCCGGATCATAGAGATTACGACCTGCATTATCAAAGGATTTATTTACCGATAAAAGTGAGGTATCATTTGGTGAAATCAACCCTATTGTTCGATTGCACTGAGC
>Ga0183100_1001607_pt1 | contig 11019 bp, 9 predicted proteins | sample Biomet2_FD_127789 | JGI IMG/M metagenome (GOLD analysis project Ga0183100, IMG submission 127789) | Microbial communities from bioreactor (seeded with anoxic lake sediment) at LBNL, California, USA - Biofuel metagenome 2 | ecosystem: Engineered > Bioreactor > Anaerobic > Unclassified ...
ACGCGCTGCGCAGCGGATTACGCAAACGTTTCCAACCCGCGCCTATGGAAATCCGCCCCCGTTGAACGGAGCATCCCATGAAACTATTAATTGCCTTCCCCTGTTATAACGAAGCGGAAAAAATCCAGTCCGTGCTTGCCAGCATCCCCGCGACTTTTGCGGGGGTGGAGGAACGCCGCCTATTGGTCGTGGATGACGGCAGCGCCGACGATACCGCCGCCCTCGCGCTGGCCTCGGGCGCTATGGTGGTGCGCCACAAACGCAACAAAGGGCTTGGGCAGGCGTTTCGCACTGCGGTGGATTACGCGCTGGACCACGGTTTTGACTTGATGGTGAACATGGATGGTGACGGGCAGTTTGACCCGCAGGACATTCAGCGCCTGATCGACCCCATTTTGCGGGAGCAAGCGGACTTTGTTACCGGTTCGCGTTTCCGGGACGGCTGGAACATCGAGCACATGCCGGCTATCAAGCGTTGGGGCAACCGGCGCATGAACCATCTCGTAAGCCGTTTGTGCGGGCAGACGTTTTCGGACGTAAGCTGCGGCTTTCGGGCCTACAGCCGGGAAACGCTTTTGAACATCAACTTTTATGGCCGCTTTACCTATACGCAGGAAAGCTTTGTCTGTTTTCACTTCCAAAACCTGGCCATGGCAGAGGAGCCAATCGCGGTGCGATATTTTCCCGGCCGCAAAAGCCGCGTGGCAGGCAGCATCTGGAATTACTTCAAGCGCACGGCGGGCATCCTTACGGGGCTTACTCGCGATTATTATCCCATGAAGTTTTTTGGTTTGCTGGGCGCGCTGTTTCTGGTGCCAACGGCGGTATTTGGGATGATGTTCCTGATCCATTACCTGCGCGTGGGCTACTTCAGCGGGTACCTGTTTGCCGGGTTAATCGCGGCGTTTTGCCTGCTGATTGCGGTGCTGATGTTCTCCTTCGGGGTGGCTATGGAAAGCATGGTGCGCATCAACCGCAATGAAAACCGGATTTTGTACCAGCAGCGCAAGCTCGCGCCCATACTGCCGGAGGGAGAAACCCGGATTATAATGAAATGACGCGGCCTGTGCCGCACAGGAAGAGGACGATACAATGAAAGTCATGTTTTCGGTAGATCACCCCGCGTGGGCACATCAGTTTCACCATATTGTGGAAAAGTTGCGCGACCGCGGCGATGAGGTGCTGGTGCTGGCCATTGACAAGGACGGCGCGCCGGAGCTGCTGCGCGGCTACGGCATCCCCTATGTGCTGTGCGCCAAAGGTACCGGCCGTAATCTGCTGGAAAAAGGGTGGCTGTTTCTCCGCCTGTGCGTGAACCATACCCGGCACGCGCTGCGCTTTCAGCCGGACATCCTGATTGGCCGCGCCTCCCCCATGATGGCGGTTGCCGCGTGGGTGTGCCGTAAGCCGCATTTGCTGTATGAGGATACGGAAGTCAGCCGTTTCAGCCTGAACATCTGCAAGCGTCTGAGCACAAAAATCTTAACGCCACGCACATTTCTCACGGATCTGGGTACGCGGCAGGAGCGTGTGGATACGTATAAGGAGCTGTTTTACCTGCACCCGAGCGTGTTTACCCCCAGCAGAGAAGCGTTGCGCGCCGTAGGGTTCAATCCGGACGAGCCATACGTGCTGGTGCGCTTCGTGGCATGGAACGCGAGCCACGACGTGGGCAAGCACGGCTTGAGCGACGCAGAGCAGCTTTCACTGGTAAAGCGGCTGGAAGCCGCCGGGGTTCGCGTATGGGTCAGCAGCGAAAAGCCTTTATCCGCCGAACTTGCGCCGTACCGCCTGCAAACGCCATTCGCGCTGGCGCACCATGTGCTGGCTTTTGCCAGGTTGGTGTACAGCGAAGGCGCAACCATGGCCAGCGAAGCGGTGGTGCTGGGCGTACACGCTTTGTATGTGAATGTGATTAAAAGCGGCAGTACACAGGAGCAAAGCGAGCGCTATCAACTGCTGGAAAATTACAACGATGGGGACGACCGGTATGAGCGCGCCTTGCAACGGGCGTTGACTTTGCTTGCGGATCCCGCGCTCGCGGAAACATCCAAAGCCCAGCAGGCGCGTCTGTTGGCCGAAAAAACCGATGTGAACGATTATTTTATCGCCGAAACAGACCGACTGGCTAAGGCAGGGAGGAAAGGCTGATGCAGGACTGGCTGGCGGTTGGCAATGGCTGGCGTAACCTGTACCTGCTCAGTTGCGGGGTACAAGCGCTGGCGCTGGGCACCTTTTTCGCATCGCGGCGGCTGTGGTTTACCAGGGGCCGGTTAGGTGCATTTTTAGCGGGCACGTCGCTCACACCGCTTGTGCAATACCTTTGGATGCTGTTGCTGGCGCTGTTTTGGCCTTTTGCTCCCAAATGGGTGTACATCGGCGTGCTGCCGCTGGCGGCTTGCCTGTGGCTGGCATGGGCTGTGGTTCGGCGCGCGGGGCGGCTCCGGTCACTCGCGGGGCGCGGCTGGGCTTGGGTGCAACGTTTGTGCAGGCTGGATAAGCCCGCGCTGGCTTCGCTGTGTTTTGCGCTGGCGCTGGGGGTGCTCCTTGCGCCAATCGTGGTGCGCATCACCACCAGCGCGAGTTCCGCGCAGGCCGATTCCAGCGAATACATGGCGCTGGGGCTCCGGTATTGCGAAGATCGAAACCTTGCGGAACTGCTGGATAAGGATGACCCTACCGGACACTTTCGCGGCAACGCGCACTTCCCTTCGCTGGAATTGCATATGGCCTACGGGCTGATGCACACCGGGGATACGGTTGGATACCCGTATGACAAGCCCCTGTTTACCGGCGTAGGGTTACTGTCGCTGTACCTGCTCATGGCGTATGCCGCGCTGCTGATTCGCCTCACGCGCGGCGACCGGCGATGGGTGCTGCTGGGGCTGATGCTGTTTAACCTGGTGCCCAATCTGGTATATTCACTGGCGTTGGCGCCGCGCGATACCTGGCGATGCTTGGCGATTATCGTGGGCGCCTTGGGGCTGTTTGGCACAACGCCCGCCGGCGGCTGGAAGCAGTATTTGAGAAAACTGGCGTTTATCACGACGCTTTGCTTTACGGTTATGAGCGCGCATGTCGTCAATTTTGTGGTGCTGCCCTTTGTGGTGGTCGCGTGGGTAGCGTATAGCTGGCTTGTCGCGTTGTACCAGAGGGACGGGCAAGCCGGACGTACGCTGCTGCGCGCGGCGGGGCTCGCGCTTGGCGGCGCGATCGGCACCGTTGGGGCGTATGCGGGCAATTTGTGGTGCTACCTAAAATGGGGCACCATGAGCCCTTGGCGGCTGATGACCACCTACACCGACGCGCCGTGGTTTACGCAGTATATGCAAACAGAGTATAAGCTGGACATTACAACCACGCACCTGAACTTTTGGAAGGCGCGTTATGATATTGTGATGGCCTACGCAACGCCAATCGGCATCTGGGGAATGCGGCTGGCCTTGATCGGCTTGCTGGTGGCGATGGTTGCGCTGGTGCTGCGGCGGTTGCGCCTTGGGCGCGAGGTAAGGGCGCTGTCGGGCCGTTTGCCGCGCGCGGATGGCCCGGTGGCAGTGTTTGTATCGCAAAGCCCGCAGGAGCGGGGCCGTGCCGCCCGCGTGGGCGCGGTGCTTGCGGCCGCGACGCTGACATTGTTCACGCTGGCGCCGATGACCGGTTTATTGGATACGCGGCTGTACAGCTTCTCCGGGTCTTTTCTTACCATGCAGCGCTACACGCTCCAATGGTATCTGTTTTCGGCGGCGGCCATTGTGGCGGTGCTTGCGGCCGCGGCGGAGGAATGGCCAATGCTGCTTCACTGGTTCGCGCGCAAGGGGCCGCGCCTGACTTCGCAACTGCGTAACCACGCCCCCAAAGCCGCCTTTTGGGCACGGAAAGTGCCCGCATTGCTGTGCTCGCTATTGTGCCTGTATGCTTTTGCCTACGGCACTCAGGAGAGCGGCTATGCCAACAGCATGGGCGCGAGCGGCAACGTCAGCGCCAGCCATATATCGCCGTGCGCGTACAGCGGGCCTGCGAGCAGCGGAAGCGTGAGCGCCAGCAATATAGCGGTGGGCGGCATCGCAAACGAGCACAGAAAAAGCGCCGCAAACATCAGTGCGGGCCAAAAGAACTTTTTCCATAGGCTCAGGGTTGCCGTCGCGTCCATGCCTGCTCCTTCTCGCGCCGATGCGCATACCGTTTCCCGTCCATTATAAAGCTCCGGAAGCTTTTCGTCAATGCGAAGGCGGGATCCCCCACGCTTGGAAATGCGTCGGATAACAGGCGTTCGCGGAGGTTGCTCCTCCGCAAACCGCTTGGCGGCGCGGTACCGCACGCATACACGGTTAGCGCGCTTCTCCCGTTTGCGGCAGCAGGTAAGACACCCCCTATCCGCGAGATTTTACAACCTCGCCAAAACCGCCCAAAGGCGCGCCCACCAGACCACCGCGCCCATGCATGCCACAAGGCTTACCCTTGTCATCGGCGGTGCTTTCCGGTATAATAAAAGGTGATGTTCGCATGGATCCCTAAGCGACGCACAATACCCGTTTGCGCCCCCTGCCGCGATTGGCGGCGGAGCGCCTGTAAGGAGCAACTATGCAGAGGGTAAAACCCAAACGCAAACGCTGGCAGTCCATCCTGATCCTTGTTGGGATTTTAGCCGGGCTGGTGGCGGTCATTATCCTGATTGTATCTCTGGCGGGCGGGCGGCCTGTGACGCGCGTATCTGCCAACAAGCTCCCCTGCGAATACAACGACAGCATCATGCCCTTCGGTTCCAGCGTGTTGTATTACGATGGGGTCAGCATCCACTGCATGAGCAGTCAGGGCGCGGTGCGATGGTCTTTCCAACTGGGTTCGGGCGCCGGGTTTGACTGTACCGACGATGTGGTAGCCGCGTGGGCCGGGAACACGATTTACATCATCGACCAAAACGGCAACTCCACCTATAATGACAATCTTGGCGAGCCGATTCAGTTTGCCCGCGCCGGAAAACAATATGTGGCCGCCGTGATTGGCGATAGCACCGCACCCCGGCTGGTGGTGAAAGATCACCTCGGCACCCATATGGACGAGGAAGCCGATGCCTATAAAGATCTGCTGATCCTCGACGTAGGCTTTTACGGCGCCAATGGCGAATATATGTGGACGCTGTCGCTGGATGTTTTTGGCACGGCGGCCAACACCATCCTGAACACATTTGAAGTAGGCAAAATGAACACCGGCGAAGTTGCCCTTGGCAGCGCCATCACCTATGCGGTGCTGTATGAAAACAGCACGCTTCGCGTGGTTAACACCCGCAAAATGCTCAGCTACAACTACCGGGGCAATGAGGATGTCAACGCGGGCATCCTGGTATACGGCTGGCGGCTGATTGGGCATGAAATTCCCGAAAAAGGCAACGCGCTGATGCTGTTCGCCCCTACCGCGCAAACAGACAGCGATTTTGACATTCGCGAGCTGCGCCTGATCAGCGGAGAGGTCGACCGCCGCTATAGCCTGCCGGATACATGCATCGGCGCCGCCGTGTGGAACAAGAACATTTATGCCGTAAGCGCCGACACACTTTACCGCGCAGCTATGGACGACAACCGCTTTTCCGATTACAAGCTGCCGCTGGATAAACCCGCCACCCGCTACATTGGCGTTATGAAAAACGGAAACGTACTGGTGGCGTGTGACAATGAAGTGTATGTGTGTACGCTGCCGCAGGCGTTGCCACGATAAACCGGCTCCCGTAGCCGCCTGATCCGAAAGGAGTGATTGGCCCTGAACGTGATCGATTATGGCATCGTAGGCCTGATTGCGCTATGCGTGCTTTTCGGTTTTTACCGGGGTTTCATACAGTCGCTGCTCAAACTGGGCGGTTGTCTGCTGTCGTTTGCGGGCTCGTTTTGGCTCTTTCCCAAACTGGCAGACACTGTTAGCGCCAATACGGGGATTGTGCGCCTGATTAGCAGCTACACCGACAGCGGCAGCCTGTTGGGCGATCTGGACCTGAGCAGCCAGGCGGTAAACGCGCTCAGCGCCAGCAATATTCAGGCGATTGTAACCAAAGCCAACCTGCCCGATCCCATTGGCAAGCTGTTGCAAGCCAACCTGAGCAATCAGGTGTTTAGCCCGCTTGGCAACCTTGCGACCTCCGTGGGCGACTATGTCAACCAAACGATTCTTTCCATCAGCATTAACGTGCTATGCTTTATCGCGTGCTTTCTGGTGTGCTACATTGTGCTTTCCATCCTCATTAACCTGCTGCGCTCTGTTTTCCGTTTTCCGGTGCTAAAGCAACTGGATTGGCTCATCGGCGGCTTGTTTGGTTTTATCATCGGCTGCGTGTTATGCTTTATTGTTTTTACCGCCATGCCGCTGCTGCAGAGCATCATCCCCCTGCCGCAATTTCAGGAGTTGGTAAACCAGAGCGCGCTGGCGCACATTTTTGAAAACGGCAGTCTGGTTATCTCCATTATGAACCGGAAAATATAGCGCGATCAGGATCAATGTTGGGGAGGTTCTACCATGCTTATTTGTGATACCCATGCCGATACGCTGTATGCCCTTCAGTCTGATACGAGGGATGCTTCCCGGCTCTGTGATGTTACCCTCGCAAACCTGACCGCGACGCGCCCGGGCGATGCCCATGTGCAGGCGCTGGCGCTGTGGACAGGCCCCGAAGCCCTGATGGGCCGGGATGTGGGTGTGATCGACCGGGAAATGCTTGCCTTGGCCCGGCTGGAAGAACAGGGTTTTCATCAGGTGCGCGATGTAAGCGAAGCGTTGCCCGGCAAAGCAAACTATTTTTTAACCATCGAAGGCGGCGAGGTTTTTGAAACCGGTTTGCAAACCGTGGATGCTTTCGCTCTATGGGGCGTGCGCGCCGCCGCCATTGTATGGAACCACGAAAACAACTTTGCGTTTCCCGCCGTATCCGGCAGCGACAAAGGCCTTACATCGCAGGGCAAAGCGTTGATTGCGCGCATGAACCGACAGCATATGGCGGTGGATGTAAGCCACCTGAACATTGCCGGGGTCAAGGATGCGCTTACGGTGAGCAAGGCGCCAATCATTGCCACCCACAGCTGCTGCCGCGCCCTGTGCGACCATCCCCGCAACCTGTCCGACGATCAGTTGAAGGCCATTTTTGATATGGGCGGGTATGTGGGCATCAACTTCTTCCCGCTGTTCCTGCATCCGAGCAACAAAGCCACCGTCGATACGGTCATCGATCACGTCGACCACATGACTCAATTAGGCGGCGCAAAACATATCGGTATGGGCTCAGATTTTGATGGCATTGAAACGCATCCGGAAGGGCTGGAAAACGCAGGTTGCGTGTACGCCCTGCTCGACCGTATGAAAACGCGCGGCTACACCGACGAGGCGATCAGCGATTTTGCCGGCGAAAACCTGAAACGGTATTTTGCCAAGCTGTAACGACCCCAGTCCGTACCGCCATGGCTTGCATACCGCGCATACTGATACGTACGTAAACATACGGGAGCTCCTTCCCTACCGGAAAGGGCTCCCGTTTGCTTGCGCCATCGCAAATGCCGAAATTACGCCGTGGCGGCGGCTGTTTGGAAAAACTTACGCGCGTTACTGCGCTTCGAAGGTGCGTACGCGAATCACGCCGGGCAGCGCGCGGATTTCAGCAATCAGCGCCTCGTCGGGATGATCGTCAAGCTCCAGTACGGTGATGGCCATTTCCTTGCGGCTTTTGTTTTGCATACTGTCAATGTTAATATGGCGGGAACCGATGGCGGCGGAGATGGCGCTAACCATGCTGGGAACGTTCTCGTGAATGACGAGCACACGGTTGCCGTCGTTCGCGCCCAGCAGAATTTCCGGGAAGTTTACGCTGTTGCGAATTTGGCCCCGTTCCAGGTAGTCGCGCAACTCGATCGCGGCCATATGCGCGCAGTTTTCTTCACTCTCGGGGGTGCTTGCGCCCAAATGCGGGATCAGCACCACATTTTTTACGCCGATCAGCTCATCCATCGGGAAATCCGTTACATAGCTGGCCACTTTTCCAGTTTCCAGCGCGGCTTTCAATGCGTCCACATCCGCCAGCTCGCCGCGGCTAAAGTTGAGCAGGTGAACGCCATCCTTCATTTTGGCAATGGCGGCAGCGTCAATCATCTTCGTAGTTTTGTCGCCAAGGGGCACGTGCAGGGTAAGGTAATCCGATTGGGCGAAAATCTCATCCCGGGTGTTGCAGCGCTTGATGGCGCGGCTGAGCGACCACGCGCTTTCCACGCTAATGAATGGGTCATGCCCCATAACATCCATGCCAAGCCCCTGCGCGGCGGTGTTGGCGACAATCGCGCCGATGGCGCCCAAACCGATAACGCCCAGCGTTTTACCGCGCACCTCCGGGCCAACAAATTGACTTTTTCCTTTTTCCACCAGCTTAGGCACATCCGCGCCTTTGCCTTTCAGGGTTTGCACCCAGGCAATGCCGCCGGCAATGTTGCGGCTGCCCAACATCAGGCCGCAAATCACAAGTTCCGCGACGGCGTTGGCGTTCGCGCCGGGGGTGTTAAACACCACAATGCCGCGATGGTTGCAATCTTCAATAGGCACATTGTTGGTGCCCGCGCCCGCGCGCGCGATCGCGAGCAGGCTTTGGGGCAACGCCATACAATGCATATCCGCCGATCGAACCAGAATGCCATCGGGTACCGGCTCCTCGCGGGCAATTACGTATTGCTCCGCGCTCAGGTGCTGGTGAATTACGTCGGAGATTTCATTCAACGTTTGAATTTTATACATAGCCATCGCTCCTTAACCGTTCATAGGGTGCGCCCAGGGCGCGGTTCGCGCGCGGATACGCCGCGTTGCTGCGGCAGAAAAGTTTATAGGTTTTCCCGTTCGAAACGGGCCATAACATCCACCAGTTTTTGCACGCCCGCCATGGGCATGGCGTTGTAAATGCTGGCGCGCATTCCGCCCACATTGCGGTGGCCTTTGATGTTGACCAGCCCGTTTTGCTTGCAGTATTTGCAAAAGGCGTCGTCTTTATCCGCGTTGCCGGTAACAAACGTCACGTTCATCAGCGAGCGATATTCCTTGCGTACGGGATTGCTGAACAGTTTGCTGTTGTCGATAGCGTCATACAGCAACTTGGCTTTTGCTTGATTGATCGCGTAAAAAGCCGGAACGCCTCCGTTTTCCTTCATCCACTCGCATACGAGCTTAATCATATAAATCGCGAAGGTGTTGGGGGTGTTGATCATACTGTCGTTCTTCGCCTGCTCCGCCCAGTTGATTACCTTGGGGCACAGGGGATTGGCGCGGCCGAGCAAATCTTTGCGAACCACAACAATCGCCATGCCCGCCGGGCCAATGTTTTTTTGCGTACCCGCGTATAGCACGCCAAAGCGGCTCACATCCATCGGTTCGGATAGGATGTTGCTGCTCGCGTCCGCCACCAGCGGCACCGCGCCGGTATTGGGCAGGGCAACAAAGCGTGTTCCATAAATGGTATTGTTGGTGGTAATGTAGGCATAATCCGCGTCCGGGGAAAAGGCGATGGTATCCAAATCGGGGATATACGTGTAGTTTTCGTCACGGCTGGAGGCGACAATGTTCACCGTGCCGTACTTTTTCGCTTCTTCCGCGGCCAAATGCGCAAAATTGCCGGTATCCAGGTAATCCGCCTTGCGGGACCCTGTCATCAGGTTCAGCGGAACCGCCGCAAACTCCATCGTTGCGCCGCCCTGCAAAAACAGCACCTCGTATCCTTCCGGTACGCCCATCACGTCACGGAAAAGCGCGAGCGCCTCGTTGTAAATATCCATAAACATGGGGGTGCGATGGCTCATCTCCAGCACGCTCATGCCTTTGTCGCCATAGCATACCAGCTCGCTGGCGGCTTTTTGCAAAACACCGGGGTCGATTGCCGCGGGACCGGCGGAAAAGTTAAATACTCGTTCCATGTGTGTTCCTCCTTGCTTGCTGGGGATCATTGCAAAAAAATGTTTAATATGGAGGCCGATCGCCTATACCGGGACGCTAATCGCCCTATGGGCGTTACTCGTACCGCATGGGGCTATCATAATGGATGTTGCGTAAAAATGCAAGTACAATATTCGTCCCACAGGGCGAATTTCGTCCCGATTTGCTATGCGCAATATACACGTAATCGCCCATGACGCAAGGGCTGCAGGCCCCGAATGCCCTTTTCCCAAAATTATGGGGTTAAAATTCTTTTTCGCTTTACCTCGCCAAAGAGCTCGAGTCCCCAAGGCGGACTCGAAAAACAGACCCATCAAAAAAGCCGGAGCGTTTTCGCTTCCGGCTATGATGGTATCGGTAATCCCGTGCAAACAGGCAAGTCTAGCCGTCCGTCCGTGCGCCTTCGGATGATTCCGCGGCAGCTTCTCTGGCGGTCGGTATTTCTGCTTCGGTTGCGCAAACCCATGCAAAGCGGGGGCGGGTAACGCCATCCCGTTCTACCGGCTCGCTCCACATGGGCAAGGGGCGCACCCACAAACCGCGTTCGCCGTATAACGCCTGATATACGACCATCGACTCCAGCGTTTCGCTATGCCGGGCTATGGCCACAAGGCGGTAGTAATTGCCCTTGAAATGGCGGTAAATCCCTGGCTGCGGTTCGTTCACGGCGGCGCCTCCCCTTACGCGTTGCGGTTATGCTTCCACTCGAGGAATTCTTCAAACGTACCCACACGATCCAGACAGCCGGGCGCGTTGGCAGGAATCTCGATCACGCGGTTGGCAACCTCGTCGATAAACTGATGGTCATGCGAGGCAAAGAACAAATTGCCCGGGTAAGCCACCAGGCCGTTGGAAAGCGCGGTAATGCTTTCCAGATCCAGATGGTCAGTGGGCTGGTCAAGCAACAGGGCGTTGGCCTTGCTCATCATCAGTCGGCTGAGCATACAGCGAACTTTTTCGCCGCCGGAAAGCACCTTCGCGGGCTTATACACCTCGTCGCCGGAAAAGAGCATCCTGCCCAGAAAGCCGCGCAGGTAGGTTTCCGTCTGGTCGATGCTGTACTGGCGAAGCCACTCGATC
>Ga0183100_1001608_pt1 | contig 11014 bp, 10 predicted proteins | sample Biomet2_FD_127789 | JGI IMG/M metagenome (GOLD analysis project Ga0183100, IMG submission 127789) | Microbial communities from bioreactor (seeded with anoxic lake sediment) at LBNL, California, USA - Biofuel metagenome 2 | ecosystem: Engineered > Bioreactor > Anaerobic > Unclassified ...
TAGAATATTACTATATTCTTAAAAAAAAATCAAAAAATATAATATTTTAAGTAATTAAATATTATATAATATACTTCTTTTGCCCTGCTATTATATAGTTCTTTTTTACCTATAATCAAAGAGATTATTGAAATATTTTCATAAATTATTATCAATATTAAAGTTTTATATACTAATAATTATTTAGTTTAATGTTCTGTACACTTAAGAAGCCTATAGATCCTCTTAAACAAAAAATCTATAGGCTTCTTTTAATTATTTCTAGAGTGCTCCATTACATCCTCCAATATAATCTTAAGCAACTCTTCTTTTTCTCTTATATCATTCCTAATAACTCTATCAGCTTGTCTCATTTTTATGTTTTCAAAGTATTTTCTAACTAATCTTCCATTTCCAAAGTTTTTATCTTTATTTTCGTATTGATTTTTGAATATAGACTTTAATTCTTCTTTTGCTTCTTCTGAAAGATCATAGCTTTCTTTTTTACATAAACCTTCGAATATTTCTATTAATTCATCTGAATTATAATCTGAAAATTCTACTGTAAATTTCACTCTACTTTCCATTCCTGGGTTTAAGTTTAGTAATTCCTTCATTTCTTTTGTATATCCAGCCATTATTACTACAAGCTTGTCTCTATTATCTTCCATTTCTTTTATCAAGGTTGCTATAGCTTCCTTTCCAAAATCATTTCCACCGCTTCCATTTAAACTATAAGCTTCATCAATAAATAATACTCCACCATAAGCTTCCTTTACTTTATTTAAAGTTTTAGGAGCAGTTTGTCCAACATATTCTCCAACTAAATCTGAACGTGTGACTTCAACCATATGCCCTTTTTTAAGAACTCCAATGGTTTTTAAAATTTTACTTATAATCCTTGCAACTGTAGTTTTTCCTGTACCTGGATTTCCTAAGAATATCATATTTAAAGAGATATCTTCAGATTCTATACCCATTTCTTTTTTTCTATGCTGAAGTTCTAAAGTATTTATTATTCCTTTTACAATATTTTTCACACCACTCAGCCCAACTAAGCTATCTAATTCATCTTGTAATTCCTTCATTTTATCACATGCATTAAACTTAAGATTAATTCCAAAATCTTCTGGAGTGAGAGTTACTAATTCCTCTTTTGAAACCTCACTATCACCAATTCTAAAGGCTTTTTCTCTTATTGCAGCTTCCAATATATTTCTTGCCACCCTTGCATTAGCAAAATTTTCATCTACTTGTTCTATTTTTATTTTCTCTAAAAATGCCTTTTCTCCGTCTTCATTGAATTTATAATAATCTTCATTTGCCATGCTCTTTGCAATTTCAATTAATTCATGATCTTTATAATCTTCAAATTCAATGCCTAAGTTAATTCTACTTTTAAGTCCAGGATTTAATTTTATTAAATTTTTCATTTCCTTTGTATATCCCGCTAAAATAACAGTGAATTTGTCCCTACTATCTTCCATCGCCTTAATTAAAACTTCTAATGCTTCAGCTCCATAGTCATTGCTTCCCTCTCCACCTTTAGCTAAGGAATAAGCTTCATCTATAAAAAGAATTCCACCCATAGCATTATCTATAGCTTTTTTAGTAAGCTTTGCAGTTTCTCCTATAAAACGTCCAACAATTGCACTTCTGTCTACCTCTACTAGTTGACCTTTCTCTAGAATTCCTAAATAATAAAATATATCTCCAATTAACCTAGCAACTGTAGTCTTTCCTGTCCCTGGATTACCTAAAAAAGCAAAATGATAAGATTGATTACTATTTTTTTCAATACCTAATACATTTGCTCTCTTATTTTCATATTTAATAAGCTGAACTATTCTTTTTATTTCAGTTTTAACAATATCTAATCCTATTAATGAATCAAGCTTATTTAAAGCCTCTTCTAAGGATTCTGAAGTTCTATTTTCATCATTCTCCTCATTTTTGAACTCTTCTCTGTTTGACATTTTTTTTTCATGATCTATAACTTTATTTGATTTATCTGAAGTCTTTCCTAGATCTTCTTGATTCTTAGAACCTTTATCTATGCTTTTGTTTTCCTTAGATTTTTCTAAATTTTCATTTTTAAACCCCATATCCATAATATCATCTATTGATGATTTAACTTTGTTTTCATTTATATGAAATTCTTCTTTCAAATTGAATTCATTATTTTCATCTATTTCACTACCAAGTTCTAGTTCTTGGCTCATTCTAGCTTTAGTAAGCATAACTTTTTCATATATTTTGGAAACATATTTTGTAGCCTTTTGTGCAATATAAGAATCAGAATTTTCAACTATGCTTTTTTTACATTCTTTTAAACACTCAAAATAATCACCATTAATATATAAAAACTTAATTAGATCAAAATCAAGATCATCATCATTCCCTAAGGTTCTAGCTTTATTTAATACTCTTAAAATTTTACTTTCATCTTCACTTTGAGCTATATAACATTTACTTAACAATCTTATTGATTTAAAATTTTCATTATCAATTTCTACAGCTAAAGTTGCATATTGGAGGGCTTCATCATAATTATGTCTAACCAGCTCTATCTTACCTAATGTTATTATGGCATCTAAATTACAATTATCTATCTCGTATGCCTTTTTTGAATAATTATACGCACTTTCAAAATCATTTATTTGAAAAAAACAGCATCCTATAAGTCCTAAATACTTATTATTATTTTCATCATAATATATGGCAGTTTTTAAACATTTAGTAGCCTTCAAATACTCTTTACAATTATAGTAAGTTAAAGCTAAAAGATAATGCAATCCCGGATGATCTTCAAAACATTTTATTGACTCTAACAATATACTTGTAGATTTATTATAATAACAATTATTATTATATTGTTGTATTTCATTTTGAAATTTATCAAACTGCTTTTTATCATGTAAATTAGTATAATGCATGTTTCCCACCTTCCAAAGCACTTTAATTATGTCTATATACTTTCATATTTATATATTCTTACTTTAAATTCTTTTATTTCCCAAATTATATCATAAGTTAATATTTTTTCATAATATAACATTTATATTTGATTCTAAATAATTATAAAACTATACAACATGATAACTTATAAATACAATATCAGATATTACTTCAACGTATATTTTTATCAAAATTAAACAAAATATAATAAAGTGAGGTGCATACAATGAAAATCAAACAATTTTTAATAGTTTTTTTAATATCTATAATTTCGTTTACACAAATTCCAAAAGCACTTATCACATCAGATACTTACAAACAGGGTATCTATAATATCTCAGAAATCACAGAATTTAATGCTACTGCTAAACTTATAACCCCTAACAATGTTACAAGTTTAATAATAATTGATTCTAATGGTAATCAAAAATTTTATAAAAGATTTGATACTGTAAATCAAGTTATTAACTTAGGTTCTATTCAGAATGGAGATCTTATAGCAATCGTTGGTACTGGAGAAATAGCTATTAGTTTTTCTAAATAGTTACTTAGTTTATATCTTTATAAAAGCTAAACAAAATATACTAAATTGAGGTGTATACAATGAAAATCACAAGATTTTTAATAGTTTTTTTAATATGTTCGATTTCGTTTACAGAAATCTCCAAAGCAGTTTCTGCACCGGTTAGTTATAAACAAGGTATCTATAATGTTTCTGAGTTTAAGGGATTTAATGCAACTGCTAAGCTTATGACCCCGAACAATGTTACAAGTTTAATAATAATTGATGCTAATAGTAACGAAAGATTCTATAAAAGATTCGATACTGTAGACGAAGTTATAACCTTAGGTTATATTAAGGAAGGAGATTTTATAGTAATCGCTGGTAGAGGGGAAATATCTGTTAGTTTTTCTAAATAGGTATCTAATAGATGTTCCATTTTTAGTATTGTAAACTTAAAATCAAACCAATTTTTTGTGCTTAACCCTTCTATTTGAAGCTGCAAGAGCTAGTGAATCTGGTAATGCATTTGCAATTATAGCTGAGGAAATTGGCGATATTTTATCTTCAACTCAATAAGCTTTAGAATTATCAACATCTATAATAAATCAAATTAAAGATATTTCAAAAAGTAGTGGATTTTATCTAGTCTTGCACAAGCCTTTAAAGTTTAAATAAGAAGAAATATATTGTAGTAATTTTTTTTGAATAATTTTATAATAACCTCTAAACTCTAACTGTATTTAGTTCAGGAACTTTCTCTGTGAGCATCTTATATTTGGTCAGCAGAACTTTCCCTGTGGGCATTTTATATTTGGTTTCTCGAACTTATCCATCAAACTCATTTAAGTCGAATTTCCTTTTATTTTTATCCTTTTTAATTTTTTATGTTATATGATTAAGTTTATATATTGTTATTTTTTGAACATGCCTTAAACAGTTTTTGCTTCACCACTTAAGTGATTAGTATCATTTAGTGCAACTAATACTGGCTTTAAATCATTATCAAAAATTAATGTATTAAGACATGTATTACCAAGTGCCATTTTATGATACATAGTCATATCCCATTCAAATATTCCTATAAGACCAGCTTTTATAATTCCTCCATGAGCTACAATTGCAATTTTTTTGCCTTTATGCTGATTAACTATATCTAAAATACATTTTACAGCTCTATTTGATGCATTATGAATACTTGAGTCTCCCCCACAAATATAGCTTTCTATTTTATCAGTTCTCCAAGCTTTGAAAACTTCAGGATACTTTTCAGCTATCTCATGTACAGTTAAGCCTTCCCATTCTCCAAAATTAATTTCTCTAATTTCAGATTCTATAATAACTTCTTTTTGGGTACCAGATGCTAATATATTAGCTGTTTCAAAAGCCCTACTAAGTGGACTTGAATATATGTAATCAAAATCTCCCTTAAGTCTGTTTTTTAATAACTCCGCTTGTTTAATTCCCTCTTCTGATAAATTTATATCTGTACACCCTTGGAATTTACCCAAAGTATTCCACTCTGTTTCTCCATGTCTAATTAATAATACTGTCGTCTTCATATTTATCCTCTTTCTATAATATATTTATAGTTACTAAATTTTAAAGTTACACTTAGGCACGTTAAAGAAAATAACAGGTCAAAGATGCGATGTATATTTTTCTTTATTGGAGGATTTTTCCTATTATTTTAGTATTACATACGCATAAGTATAACTTTCTCATTACATAGATATTTTATCAAATAAATCTGTACTATATTTTTGTATGTCTAATAAATTTATCATATTATATTTTTCTTTTATTCCCTTAAAATATTCTTCAATGGAATTTTTCTCTATTGTTTTATTAGGATTCTCATTTTTAATATTATTTTGATTAATAATATTAGTTCTAGTTAACATCCAAGGAGCCTCATTTCTAGTCATTTGTTCTAATATTTTCCCACTGTAACAGCTATAAAATTTAATTACACTTTCTACAACATTTCTCTCAACATCTTCTAAAGTTAGTTTGTCATTAGCTAATATATCTTTATTAATTTCTTCATATCCAAATTTTCTATACCTTTCATATACACTTGTATAAACAGGCCCTTCCTTAGATGCTTCACAATCTTCTTTAAAAATAAAATTATCTGTAAACATATAATAAAAAGCTTGTACATAATATAACAACTTTTGAAGGGTACGAGGTGTAAAATCTTCACATCTTATTAAAATATATTTTATTACTGAATCAATTTTCTCTTCTGTAATATCTTTATTTAAAATCCGTTTAAGAGCTTGTCTACTTTTATTGTAATCTATTGGTTCTATTCTTTCTTTATTAGTTTGTAATACACTTGAGTAATAATTAGGATTTTCATATATTTTTTTAAGAATATCTGAATGAGAATTGCTAATCATATCTCCATCTAAATACCTACCAATAGTTTCCTTTTCGTATTCCAGCAATAATGATAGGGCTTCTTTATTAATAGAATATTTAATTATAATACGTTGCAATTCTATAACTCTTATTATATTATGCTTTTTTCTATATTCTTCATATAAAATCTTCAAATTATAATCACATATATCTGAAACAAAAATCTCATTGCCACAGTTATTACAAATAGCTTCTTTAGCCGTATAACTTATTTCTTCATCTTTTAAATTTGATGTCTCATTTACTTCATATACTTTATACTCATTTTCATTCATGCAATATTCACAAAATGCTAATTCTCTCATGAAATTTTCCTCCTTTTAAAATTAAAACTAAGGCATATCAAAGAAAATAACAAATCAATATGTTAGTTATTTTCTTTGATATGCTTAATTCTTCCTATTTAAAAACATATGTAATTGGCTTATTTCTTTTATGCAATGAAACTAAAATTCTATATTCTTCTGCTTCCTTACATATTATATTAAATTTCAAATAAATATCTACTAGTTCCTTCTTATCTTCAATATTATATAATTCTCTTTGCACACAAAATACATACAAATTATTTTGCTCAATTCCATCCTTCAGATTTTGAAGTCCATAACAAAAATCTTTATACTCTAAATTAAATAAAATATTTATCCGCTTGTCTTCATTTATATTATATTCCTGCATAAATTGAACATTTTCTAACTTATTATCCTCTAAAGATACAATGTATCTATTTTCTCGTACACAATCCTTAATAATTTTAATTAAATTCTTAATCTGTTCTGCACTATAATCCTTTAATAACACCTTTTTTTCACCACCTTAGCAAAATGCGCCATAGATAAGATAATAAAAGGGTATCATTTTAAACTATTCGTGTCAATAAAAGCCAAGCGTAGATACACTTAGCTTATTCATTAACCTGATACATATAATATTTCTTTTACTCCAGTTATTTTTATTATCCTTCTTGAGGTGCATATTCCATTTGCTCTGACTCTGCTTTTTCTTCTGCCATTAGATCATCATAGGATATAATCATTACTTCTTGCACAGAATCATCATTTGTTTTGTATATTTTACTTTGTATTATATTTTTATATTTTTCACTTACTCCATCATTATATATGTTTCTTATTGCTGCTAATATTTTAGGGTTACCACCCTTGATTTTATTAACATCATAGCCTTGAACTGAACTCCATATCGCTATTTGAGTAGCGAAATATGCTTCATTTTCATTATCTAACTTAAGTTCAGCTACAGATCTATTGGGATATCCAGCAGCAATAATATTATTAATTTTCTCATTGTTTGTTCCATTTAATAAAAAATTTTGTCCTGATGGATATTTTTTATCTATCTCCAAGCAATATACAATGTCATTACTTCCTTCTATTTTTATTTTTTCTACATTAAGATCAAAATTATCATATTGAACTGTATACAATATTCCTTTTTGTGTAATTATCTTTACCGTCTCTGGCATGCTAGCACCTATACTAGTCCCTAGAAGTAAAGTAAAGATAATAAAGTAACTTACTAATTTAGTATATTTTTTTAATTTCATATTATTCACTCCTAACATTTATTTAAATATAGTTTTTGTTTTAAGCATCTTATATATTCATAAATTAATTAAAAACAAAAAAATAAGAGCAATAAAAATTTCTCCTTATTGTTCTTATTCTAGACACATGAAAGAAAATAGCAATCCAAAGATGTGCTATATTTTTTCTTATACTATCTCTTCTATGCTTAGTAATCTAGGCTTTTTATTTCTTTGAATTTTAATATATATTTTTGCCATTTTCATTTGCAAATTTTTTATTATTGTTTTTACTTTACAAATAAAATAATAATCTTCTATGCCATTAGTAACTACTGCTATAGGATTAAAGTTCCATCCATTTATTCCATCTAATGCTATACTTAATATTTGTTTATCTTTTGTTGTAACTTGCTTTCTAATTTCTAATTCTTCATATTCATTTGCCATATTAACAACATCCTTTCTATTATCTATATTACCTTTAGTTTTTGTCAGCTTCTTGTCAACAATGTTAACCTTTTCTTAATATATTGTTACAAAAATAAGACACCACTCAACCAATTTTTTTGTAAAAAACTGATTAAGTGATGTCTCCTTGCTATTTCAACTTTTGAAACTGTTGTATTGCACTTTTATTTTATTCTGTTTCATTCATTATACCAAGTTTATCAAATATTATAAAACTTATACTTAATACCATAGCTACGATTGTAGCTAATCCCATTCCTTTTAATTCCGCAGTTCCGAGTGTCAATTTTATTCCACTTAATCCTACTATGAATATTACTGAAGCAAGTATTAAATTTCTAGATTTAGAAAAATCAACTTTTTCTTCAATAAAAGTTCGAAGTCCTGATGTTGCTATTGTACCAAATAATAGAAAACTAACACCCCCTATAACTGCTGTAGGAATTGTGCTAATAAGTGCTGACATCTTTCCTGAAAATCCTAAAATTATTGATATTAATCCTGCTCCGCAGATTACATATACACTATATACTTTAGTTAATGCCATAACTCCTATGTTTTCACCATAAGTTGTTGTAGGAACTGATCCAAACATCCCTGAAATAATAGTTGATAATCCATCTCCAAGTAAAGATCTATGAAGTCCTGGATCTTTTGTTAAATCTTTCCCTACAATGCTACTAGTAACCTTTAAATGTCCTACATGCTCTGCTACTACTACAAATGTTGCAGGTAATATTGTTATTATTGCATTCATATCAAAATGAGCTACTTTTATATTAGGTACTGCAAAGAAACTTGCAGTACCTACTGCACTAAAATCTACTAACCCCATAAAGTATGCTGTAATATATCCTACTACTACACCTATTAATATAGGTATAATTTTTAGAAATCCTTTTAACAATACATTACATAGAATTACTGTAATTAAAGTTACCATCGATACAATTACCCAAGTTGTATTTAAAGTTGATGAATTACTTCCTCCAACTGGGAATCCTGCCATATCAGCTGCAGTACTAGCTAGTTCTAAGCCTATTATCGTTATTATTGATCCCATTGCTGCTGGTGGAAATAATTTATTAATCCATCCCATACCAGTATATCCTACAATAATTGCTATTATTGAAAACACTATCCCTACAGCCACAAAGCCACCTTGTATAGTTTGAAAATTATACCCTTGGCCATATAACAGCAACACTGGTGATATAAAAGCAAAGCTTGAACCTAAATAAGCTGGAATCTTTTTTCTAGTGATAAATGCATATAATAATGTACCTATACCATTAAAAAATAGTACTGTAGTTGGATCGATTTTAAAAATAATTGGTACTAAAACTGATGCTCCAAACATTGCAAATAAATGCTGGATACTTAATGGAATTGCCCTCTTTAAAGGAATCTTTTCTGTAACACCTATAAAATCATGTTCATTATCTAATAATTCATTTTTCATCATTTCTTCCTCCTTTGTTAGTTTCTCTGAACTAAATTAAAAGTCACCGTTCAAAAGTTATCATAAATATATAGAGTTTGTCAATAAATTTGTGTATTGTTTCTTTATATTTATTATTGTACTTGTGTTTACACCAGTCTTATTTGCCATCTTCTCAACTTCCTTCTTAATATCTAGTAGTTATTTTTATTTAACTACTTGATTTTGAATCTAAGTTCCATATACTGTTCAAGATCATGGACACATTCAGGGCATAGTTACTCTATTTTCATAATTGCAATAATCTAAAAAATCTTGAATTAAATCTATCATTTGTTTTGTTTTTTAATAATTCTTGGCAAAGAGAAAAAACACCTTTTGTATATCAGTCCTTAAACCGACGTACAAAAGGTGTTTACAAACAATTCAATTTTAACTTTATAAATATGAAATGCTAAAGTCATAGCGAGTTTTATATATTTATTCGCTATCAACTTTATGCTAAACCGTTATTACTGCTTGTACTAGCTAACCTTATTCTTAAGTCTCAACTTATCAGCAATAATTGCGATAAATTCACTATTAGTAGGCTTACCCTTTTCATTATGAACAGTATATCCAAATAGTCTATTAATAGCTTCTATTTGACCTCTGCCCCATGCAACTTCTATAGCATGTCTTATTGCTCTTTCTACTCTTGAAGCTGTTGTATTGTACTTCTTAGCTATTGAAGGGTATAATTCCTTAGTTACAGCTGATAATAGTTCCATATCGTTAACTACCATAGTTATAGCTTCTCTTAAATACATATATCCCTTTATATGAGCTGGTACACCAACTTCGTGTATTATATTTGTTATTTCTGTTTCTAAATCCATAGGTACCTTTGTTCTGTTTTCACTTACTGGAGATATCATTGATGATGTTTGATATGAAGTTCTTATACTTGTTGTTTGTGAAGAAACACCATTAAACATTTCTCTTATTCTTTTAGTGAATACTTCCATGTCAAAAGGTTTTACAGTATAATAATCTGCTCCAAGTGTTATAGCTTGTTGAGTAATTTTATCTTGTCCAACTGCTGATAAAATTATTATTCTTGGAACTTTTTCTAATTCCATAGTATTTAATTGTTCAAGAACACCTAATCCATCTAAATGTGGCATAATAATGTCTAGAATAACTAAATCAGGCTTTTTTTCTACTATTAATTCTAAAGCCTCTCTACCATCTTTTGCAATTCCTGTAACAACTATATCTCTTTGATTTAATAGATAGTCATTTAAAATGCTACAAAATTCTTTATTATCATCAGCAATAAGTACAGATATTTTTGAATCTTCCATATTTTCTCTCTCCTTTATTTAATCCATTTTTAAATTATGTGCTGTATTATATTCGTTTACCCTTATAACCATATCCTATATAATAATTATATTGTTGTAAAATACCACATGAAATATTATTTCTACAAATTTTTGTAAAATGTCATTATTATTAGGCTATGTACATTTGTATTAATGGATATTATAATTTCTATTAAAATATTTCCTTTTACCTAAATATTTTATAAGTTTAATTGTTATAATGTATTTATATTCCACTATTTGTAAATTATACACTTTTTCCCTCAAGAAGTAAATAGTTTCTTAAAAAATACTTTAAAGTATTTTTTTAAATAAAAATGTAA
>Ga0183100_1001609_pt1 | contig 11014 bp, 9 predicted proteins | sample Biomet2_FD_127789 | JGI IMG/M metagenome (GOLD analysis project Ga0183100, IMG submission 127789) | Microbial communities from bioreactor (seeded with anoxic lake sediment) at LBNL, California, USA - Biofuel metagenome 2 | ecosystem: Engineered > Bioreactor > Anaerobic > Unclassified ...
CAAGCAGCTGCTGGGCCAGTTGACCAAGATGGCCGAGGACAAGGACAAGTACGCCAAGTTCTGGCGCGAGCACGCCCGCGTGTTCAAGGCCGGGTACATGGACTTTGTGAACCGCGAGACCTTCGCCAGCCTGCTGCGCTTCAACTCCAGCGTGTGCGAAAACGCGGAGGAGCTCGTGTCCCTTGAGGACTACATCGCCCGCGCCAAGCCGGACCAGAAGAAGATCTACTTCGCCTTCGGCCCCAGCCGCGAGGCCCTCAAGCTGAACCCGCACCTGGAGATCTTCCGCAAGAAGGGCGTGGAGGTGCTGTACCTCTTCGAGCCCATCGACGAGTTCGTCATGGATGCCCTGCACACGCACAAGGAGTTTGAGCTGGTGCCCGCCGAGGTGGCCAAGCCCGAGGATTTGGCCAAGCTGCCCGACGTGGAGGCCGCCCAGGAGGAAGCCGCCGCGCCCGCACCGGAAAAGGACGCCCTCGAGGCCCTGCTGGTGCGCGTGAAGGCCGTGCTGGGCGACGCCGTGGCCGATGTGCGCGCCTCCTCGCGCCTCACCGGCAGCCCCTGCTGCCTGGTGAACCCGGACGGCCACACCACCAGCAGCATGGACAAGATCATGCGCTCCATGAACCACGACACCTCCGTGCCCAAGAAAGTGCTGGAGCTCAACCCCACGCACGCGCTCATCCGCAATCTGGCCGACCTGAACCAGGCCGACGCGTCCGACGCCTTCGTGGAGCAGGCCGCGCGCCAGCTCTTCGAGTCCGCGCTGCTGCTGGAGGGCTACCTCACCGATCCCCACGCCCTGGTGGGCCGCGTGCAGGATCTGCTCACCAAGTCCAGCGGGTGGTACGCCAAGAGCAAGTAACCGGGCGCAACGCCCGCCACTGGCTTGCCGTCCGTGGCCGCCAAGCCTACGCCGCAAGGGCCGGAGGGAGCGCTATCCCTCCGGCCCTTTTTGTTTGCGCGGCGGCCCTCGTTTCTTTTCCGAGGCGGAGCGGCTACGCAAATCCGGCTCGATTTCGCCCTGTTTCGACCGTATTTTCGGCAAATCCGGCCCGGTTTCGCCAAACGCCCTATCATGGGTGGTAGTCCCTTCCCTTTTTGTGCCTTCTTGCGCTTTTGAGCGCCACGGCCCACAACATCACATCGCCTTCTTCCACACCCCGTCATCCCTGGAGGACGCCATGAACACCGCGACGCCGCTTTTCTCCCTCGACAAGTCCGCCTGCCTGCGCGACAAACGCTGCGTGGACGCCTGTCCCGTGCAGCTGCTCACCGTCGACGCCGAGGGCTACCCCGAAGCCGTGCCCGGCGCGGCGGAGCGCTGCATGGACTGCGGACACTGCGTGGCCGTGTGCAGCACCTGCGCGCTAAGCCACGCGCGCCTGCCCCAGAAGGACTTTCTGCCCGCCCAGACGCCGCAGGCCACGGCGCAAGCCCTGGACGCCCTGGTCCGCAACCGCCGCTCCATCCGCAACTACCGGCGCGAGGCCCTGTCCAGGGAGAGCCTGAACGAGCTTATGGAGGTGGCGCGCTATGCGCCCACGGCCATCAACACCCGCCACGTGCGCTGGCACGTCACCACCAATGCGGCAACCACCCGCAGGCTGGCCGGGCTGGTTTCCGCCTGGACCACCGAGGTGGGCTACATGCCCCAGGCTCTGCCCGTGTGGGAGGCCGGCGGCGACCTGGCCCTGCGCGGCGCGCCCCACGTGGCCTATTGCACAGCCCCGGAGGACTACGACTGGGCCTGGAGCGACTGCGCCATCGCCGTCACCACCCTCGACCTCGCCGCCACGGCGCGGGGGCTGGGCACCTGCTGGGCCGGGCTGTTCACCTTCGCCGCGCGCAATCACGCCCCCCTGCGCGAGGCGCTGGCCCTGCCGGAGGGCACGGGCGTCTTCGGCGCGCTGATGTTCGGCAAACCGCGCGAGGAATACCCGCGCGTGCCGCCCCGCCCCGGCAACATCGTCACCTGGATCGACTGAAAACGGACCGGAAAACCACAAGGAGCCAGTATGAACGCCACCGCCCCCTGCGAACCCACCGGGCTCGTCGTGCTCTGGATAACCGCCGACCGCGAGGCCGCGCTGAACATGGCCCTCATGTACGCCAAGAACTCGCGCCTCAAGGACTGGTGGGAGAATGTGCGGCTTGTGGTCTGGGGGCCGGCCGCCAGGCTGCTGGCCCAGGACGCGGAGCTGCAAGGCGAGGTGGCCGAGTGCCAGGCTGCCGGCGTGCGCGTGGAGGCCTGCAAGGCCTGCGCGGACCGCTACGGCGTGGGGCCGGAGCTTGAGCGCCTCGGCATCGCTGTCATCTACATGGGCGAGCCCATGACCCGCTACCTGAAGGACGGGTGGAAAGTTCTCAGCGTGTGACGCGGTCCGGCCCTCCGCGTCTCTCCCGGCACCCTCCGGCGTCCACCTTCCTCCCGCCGGAGGGGCCCTCTTTTCTTCATCCAACCCGCAAAGGAGAAACAATGCCCACGCACATCACCCTCACCGCCGCCATGCCGCTCAAACAAGCCGCCGATGACGAGGTGCTCGCCGCGCTCGCCATCCTGGTGGCCGCCGTGCGCCAGGAGCCCGGCTGCCTGGAATACAACGCCCACCTCCACGCCGAGGACCCCGCCCGCGTGCTCTTCTATGAACGCTGGGAGGATCAGGCCGCCCTCGACATCCATGGCAAGGCCCCCGCGCTCACCGGCTTTCGCAAGAGCATGGAGGGCCGCTTCGCCGGACCCTCCGAACTGACCTTCTGGAAGCGGTTGGGCTAGCCCCGCGCGCCTTGGCGCACAAACAAGAACGGAGCAGACCCTGAGGCCTGCTCCGTTCTTTTGCGTTTCCAAATGGCGCCGCGCGTGGCTAGGCCAGCGTCTCCATCGCCTCGCGCATGAGCTTGGCGATGGCGAGCTTGTGCGGGCAGGCGGCCTCGGCCTTGGAGTAGTCGGCTGCCGCCAATCTGGCGCGCACGGTTCCCGGCAGTTCGGCGAAGGTGCTCCGGCCCAGGCCGGGCTCATCGTATTCGCGGTGGTACATCAGCGCGCGCATCACGTCGTTCACGGGCAGCCCGCCGGTGGCCTGCTGGCAAATGCTGCCGCAGCCGCCGCAGTAGCCTGTGGCCTCGGCGTGGGCCAGCTCGTACACGGCCTTCAGCTCGGCCTTGGTGAGGCTGGTCTGGTCGCGCGCGGCGGCCACGTTGGCCGAGAGGATGTTGATGGAGGGCATTTGCGAGCAGGCGCTGGCGATGCCCTGCGTTTCCCATACGGCCTTGAGCCGGGCCTGCTTGTCGGTGAATCCGCGGCCGATGAACTGGGCGGAGAGCCGGGCCTCCGCCTCCGTGGGCGTGGTGGCCGGGCCAAAGCCCTGGGTCTTCATGGCCACAAGGCCGATGCCCGCGCCGTTGGCGGCGGCGATGGCGGCCCGCATGCCCGGCTTGAGCATGACGCTGGTGTTGTAAGTGTGCATGATGGCGTCGATGCCGCCCGCCGGGCCGCCCATCTTCACCGCGGCCTGGATCAGATCCTCCATGTTGGCGTGCGTGCTGAAGCCGAACAGCCGCATCTTGCCCGCCTTTTTCATCTCCGCCGCCCAGGCCAGTATCTTTGGGGTGATGGGGGCCATGGAGTCTATGCCGTGCACGAAGAACAGGTCCACATAGCTGGTGCTCAGCCGGGCGAGGCTTTTTTCAAAGCGGGCCGGAAAGTTGTCCAGCCCCTCGTGCGGGGTGAGCTTGGTCACCAGAAACACATCCTTGCGGCGGTCCGGGTTCTTGGCGAAAAAACGGCCGTAGCCTTCCTCGGAGAGTCCCCGGCCGTAGTACTCGGCCGTATCCCAGTAGGTTACGCCCCAGTTCAGGGCCTGGCGCAGCAGCAACTGGTTGTTGATGGTGTCGAACATGCCGCCAAGGGCCAGAATGGGCACCTGCACCCCGGTTTTGCCCAGCGGACGCTTGGGAATGGCCGTGGCCGACGTGGCCGGAGCCGGTGCGGCCAGGGCTGGGGCTGCGGCCAGGGCCGGGGCTGCTGCCGCGGCGGCTGCGCCCAGGCCAAGGGCCTTCAGAAAATTCCGGCGGGAAGGGTCGTGACTGGACATGGCGCGCCTCCTTTGGCGTGTTGTTCGGCGGTTGGACGGCGATTGACCGGTTACACCAGCATGCGCCCGGGGCCCGAGCGCGACTCGTTCTCATAGCTGACGCGGATGCCGCGCAGGCCCGCGATGGGGCATTCGTGTTCGCACACGCCGCAGCCGATGCAGCGCGCCGCGTCCACGTATGGCTTTTGCAGCCGCACAAGCACTTCAACGCCGTCGCCGGGCTTGAGGTTCCAGCCCTGCTTGGCGTCCGGCGCGGCGTCAAGGGTCATGGTCTGCCCGGCCTCGGCCCAGGTGCAGGCGTTGATGCGCCGCAGGCCGCTCTCCAGGGTGTCCATGCGGCTGCCCAGAGGCCGGAGGTAGTAATCGCCGCTGCCCAGGTTCACCACGGGCTTTTTCAGCTCGGCCAAGGAAAGCCTCGTCCCCTCGGCCTGGACAAATTGCGCCTGGCCGAAGCGGATGGGCTCGAAGAACGTGCGCGTATGGATGGCCTTGGGGCTGACCGGGCACAACTCCTGGCACACCAGGCAGGGGCGCTCAAAGGCCCAGGGCAGGCAGCGCGAGCGGTCGAAGAACGCCGTGCCCAGCCGTATGGGCCCTTTTGCGGCGTAGGCTCCGCGCCCCAGCCTTTCGTCAAGGCTCAACGGCCGGATGGCGGACGTGGGGCACACCTGGCCGCAGGCCACGCAGTTGATCTGGCAGCCGCTTGTGCCCAGGCGGTACACCAGCACCGGGGTCCACAGGCCCTCCACCCCGGCTTCGCCCAGGGCGGGCTGGATGACGTTGCTCGGGCACACGCGCATGCACTGTCCGCAGCGGATGCAGCGCGCGAGGAAGCGCTCCTCGTTCAGCGAGCCCGGCGGGCGGATGAGCAGAGGATTCTTGCCCTGGTCGGCCAGGGCGCCAATGCCCCACACCGGCGCGGACAGGGCTCCGGCGGCCAGCGAAATCACAAAGCCCCGGCGCGTTGGTTCGGGGAGGTGGGTTTCGCCCGCGGCGGAAGGGCGGCCCGCGAAGGTGACGCGGTTTTGCGGGCAGGCGTCCAGGCAGTTCATGCACATGAGGCACTCGCTGTGCACCAGCTTGCCCGAAGGCCTGCACGCGCCCTCGCAGTAGGTGTCGCACAGGGTGCAGGCGCCGCATTCGCCGTGGGCCGCGTCATCCCTTTTGCCTATGCGCCAGGGCGCAAAGCGCGCCAGCACCGCCATAAGCGCCCCGGCCGGGCACAAATAGCGGCAAAAAAAGCGGGGCCGCAGCAGGTTGAGGCCGAGCACCGCCGCCAACACCGCGAGCAGCAGCCAGGCCGAGGCATAGTGCCGGGGTTTGGTGAATAGCGCCTGCATGTGGCTGTCGGCCGCGGGGACGATGGTCATGTTGAGGGAGCGGAAAAGCAGCGCAATGGGATCGAACAGGCCGCTTTGCAGGCTGCCGAAGCAGGCCGCGGCGAGAAGGAACGCCAGCACGTAGTACTTGGCCGCGGCCCAGTCGCTGTGGCGATTGTCGGCCAGCCGCGCGCGCAGAGCCTGCCCGCGCGCCCCGGGAGCCTTTGCCGCCACCAGCCGCGCCAGCCAGCCGGTGAACTGGTTCAGCGCGCCCAGCGGGCAGATGAACCCGCAGAACACGCGGCCGAAAAAGGCGGTGAGCGCAATGACCGGCACGGCCCAAAGCAGGCCCGGCCACCAGGTGTGCGTGGCCAAAAGCGTGCCCACGGCGGTGAGCGGCGACATTTGCAGAATCATGTTCACCGGCCAGCCGGAAAGGCGGCCGAAACCGTCGCCAAGGGTGGCGACCGCGCAGAACACAAGGGTCAGCGCCACGAAGAAGATCTGCGCGGCGCGGCGCGCGTTGACGATGCGCAGGACGGGGCGCACGGCTAGGCCCCCAGGTCGAGAAGTTGCGGGTTGAGGGCCTTGTAGTCGACCCGGCCTGCCCCGGCGGTCTCGGCAAGGCCGATGTACGGAGCCTCGGCGGTGCTGCGGCCAAGCAGCTCCATGCCGAAGGCGTCCGCGGCCACGGGGTCGGTGGAAACGGCCAGCATGTTCACGGCTTTGAGGTCCGAGAGCGAGCCCCCGGTGGGGCCGTTGGTGAGCATCACCGTCACCCCGTCGAGGACGCACAGGGTGGGCTTGGCCAACACGGCCAATTCGGCGATGACGCCGTTGATGTCCTGGTGGAACACGTTGCGCCTGCCGCCCAGAAATCCGTAGAAGTTCTTCAGGGTCATGGAGGCGCCCGCGCGGTGGTGGTCCTTCACGGGCGAGAGGGCGATGAGCTTGTTCACGCCCTTGAAGGCCCCGGCCAGGGCGGGCCAATCGCGGATGAGGCGGCCCTCCGGCACGCTCACGGGGGCGAACAGGTCCTCGCGCGGGAGAATGAGCTTCGCCCCGTTGCGGGTGGCCGCGTCGGCCAAGCCCGTGAGCGCGAAGCAGCTTTCCGGGCTGTTGATGGGATTGTCCGTGACGCTGACCTGCGCAGCTCCGGCCTTGACGCACAGCGCGGCCATGGCGGCGAGCAGGTCCGGGTGCGTGGTGGCCCCCAGCCCTGGCGAACTGGCGAAGGCCGCGTTGACCTTCAGCAGCACGCGGTCACCGGGCTTGATGTAGGCCTCAAGTCCGCCCACGGCGGCCAGGGCGCGCTCCAGCATGGCCCGCCGGTCGGGTTGGACGCCGCCTTTGGCGTCCGCCCGCACAATGGCCATGCGCCCCGGCTTGTTCTTGAGCTCCTGCAGGGCGAAATCGCCCAGGCCCTTGGCGGAAGCGCCCGCGTCGGAAGCGGGCGGCCCCTTCTTGTCCAGCAGGGCCGAGGCCAGGCCGATTCCGGCCAGCGCCACGGCGGAAGCCCCTGCGGCGCGGCGCAGGAAATCGCGCCGGGAAAATTCATCGGCCATGGCTATTTGCCTCCCTTGGATTGCGGCGCGGCGTCCAAGGCGCCCGCCAGGGCCCGCGCCAGCTTGAGCGCCGAGGCCTGGTCCGGCGCGTCATGCACCCCGGCCAGCAGGTTCCCGCGCGTCATCACGATCTCCACGCTGCCCTCCATGCCGAAGATCCGCGCGCCCTGCGGAGCTCCCGCCACCTCCTGCGGAGCATAGCCGTTGTCCGTAAGGAAGCGGGCGTAGGTTTTGGCGATGGCCTCGGCCTCGGCCGGGGTCTTGCGCCGCGAGAGAAACGCCGTGGAACCGCCCGCCGTGGCGTCGTACTCCACGGAATAGACGTTGGTGAAGCCCTGGCAGCCAAAGGCATCCTCCACGGCCAGGCGCATGCTGTCGGCCTTGATGCCCGCCTTGGGGAACAGCTCCTGGGGCTGGGCCTGGGCGGCCTTCTTCTCGCCGCCCTCGGGCGCAAGTCCGGCCAGCACGGCCTTGGCCAGGGCCTCCAGCACGGGTTTGACGCTCGCGCGGTCGGCGATGACCTCCACGTAGTCGCGTCCATTGGTGAAGAAGAGCGCGTTCTCGGTGAGGTAGGCGTTCTTGGCCAGCCCGCTTTGGGCCGAGCCCGGCCTGCGCTGGCCGCCAAAGACGCTGAACGCCGCCTCCGGGGATTTCATGCGGTAGATGTACACGTCAACATGGGCGGCCCCAGCCTGGTAGGCGCGGCACGCCATGGCGGCGAAGCCCGCCGAAAGGTACAGTTCGGCCTTGCCGTCGATCTTGTCCGAGAGGGTGGCCGGATTGAATATCTCGGCCTTGGCCAGGGCCCTGAGCCCTTTCTGGTCCGGCGCGGCGTCGGGCAAGAGCGCGGCCAATCCGCCCGCCTCCGGGGATTTGCGAGTCTCGCCCTGGGGTTCGGAATCGGCGCCGGGCGCTGTGGCCGCGCCACCGGGCAAGGTCTCCCCGGCTTTTGGGGCCGGGGCGCGCAGATACACCTCCACTGCCGGGTTCAGATGCGCGCGCGTGGTCAAAATCCACGCGGCCAGCGCGCACAGCGCCGCCAACACGGCAAGGGAGACCATGCGCTGCGCGGGGCCGATGTTCTGCCTGCTTGCCATGCGCCGCTCCTACTTGGCTTTGAGGCCGAACACGGGCTTCAGGCGGCCCTCGGCGGCCAACGCCTGTTCAGGGCCGTCCACCGAGAGTTCGCCGTTCACCAAAAGAAAGCGCAGTTCGGCGGTGGGCAGTCTGTGCGCCGCCTCGGCGCGCATGAGCCCGGCCTCGGCCTCGGCGTAATAACCCTGGGCCTTGGAGCCGTGGAACTGCCGCCGCCACTTGAACCAGGCTTCCGGGGTGGCGCCCGGCGCGACGACGAACACCGCGTGCGTGACCCGGCCGGGGCAGTCCTCCTCCAGCGTCACGCTGAACTCGAAGGGCGGGGCGTCCTTGACGGCCGAGAGGCGCTCCACGCGCGCCTGCTCGCCCTTTTCGATGAGCCAGGCCGTACTGCACGAGCGCGACTGCACGTAGGCCGAAACCGGTCCCCACACGCTTACGGGCTGGGCCTCGTCGGCGATGAAATAGGCCTCCAGCAGGGACTTGGGCGGTGCGTAGGGGATGAGGTCGCCGCTGGCGCGCAGCTCGGCCGCCGGTTTGCTCGGGGCGGCTTCGGCCGCGAAGCTTGTGGCCGGATGGACAAGGCAGAGAACCAGAAAAAGCGAGAGGCGCTTGAACATGGTCCCTCCGAGAGTTGGGGGTGGGGGACGGATTCCGGTCAGGTCCAGTTTGTAAAGAAACGGCGGAGGCCGGTCAATAACGGACAAAAATGATAGTGCTTTGGCGGGCAGGGCTTGCCGCACGGGAACAGCGCGGCAATGGCGTCCGCGCGGCTTTTTATCCGATAATTTCGGGCTGTTTTCTCTTGGCGGGGGGCATCTTCCCCCGGCCCGCTTTGGCCGAAAAAAGGCTCCCGGCGCTGGACGCGGCGGGAGCCTCTTGGGTGTGCGGGGCGCTGCGGACTACACTTGCCGTTCGCGGTCGCGGGCGCGGATTTCCGCGCGCTTGATCTTGCCGCTGATGGTCTTGGGCAGCTCGTCCACGTATTCGATGATGCGCGGGTACTTGTACGGCGCGGTGATCTGCTTGACGTGGTCTTGCAGCACCTTGGTCAGCTCGTCGCCGGGGGCGTAGCCGGGGGCGAGCACCACCGTGGCCTTGACGGCCATGCCGCGCACGGGGTCGGGCACACCGGTGACCGCCGCCTCGACGACGGCGTCGTGGGAGACCAGGGCCGATTCGACCTCGAAGGGCCCGATGCGGTAGCCCGAGCTTTTGATGAGGTCGTCGGTGCGGCCCAGGAACCAGAAGTAGCCGTCCTCGTCCACCCAGGCCTTGTCGCCCGTGTGGTAGAACCCGCCGCGCACCACCTGGGCGGTGCGTTCCGGCTCGTCCAGGTAGCCCATGAAAAGGCCCGGCACGCCCTTGGTGGTCACGCCGTCCTTCAGGCGGATGCAGATCTCGCCTTCCTCGCCGGGGGGGCAGGGCTGGTCTTCCTCGTCCAGCAGGGTGATGTCCCAATTGGGCATGGGCTTGCCGATGGACCCGGGCTTGGGCTGCATGAAGGGCAGGGTGCCCAGCTGCATGGCCGTCTCGGTCTGGCCGTAGCCCTCAAAGATGTCCAGCCCCAGCGCCTGCTTCCAGGCGACGAACACGGAGTCGTTCAGCAGTTCGCCCGCGGTGGTGCAGTGGCGGATGCTGGAGAGGTCGAATTCCCTCAGGTCCTCGCGCACCAGGAAGCGGTAAATGGTGGGCGGCGCGCAGAAGGTGGTGATCTTGTGCTCGCTCATGACGCGCAAAAGCTCGCGCGGCTCGAACTTGCCGCGCATGTCCCACACGAAGATCACCGCTCCGGCGATCCACTGGCCGTAGAACTTGCCCCACACGCTCTTGCCCCAGCCCGTGTCCGAGACGGTGAGGTGGATGTCGCCGGGCTCCAGGTCGTGCCAGTACACGCCCGTGGTCACGTGGCCCAGGGGATAGGTGTGGGAGTGCAGCACCATTTTGGGCATGCCCGTGGTGCCGCTGGAAAAGAAGATCACCATGGGCTCCTCGCCGCCGGGGGTCTCGGCCGTGCGGGGGTAGCTTGGCGCGCCGCTTTCCTTGAGGGCGTCGAAGTCCTCCCAGCCCGCGGGGGCCTTGGGATGGCCCGCGTCGGAGGGAATGTCGACCAGCAGCTTGAGGGTGTCGCACTTGTGCCGGGCCGCCTCCACCCGCGCGGTGAGGGAGTCCTCGCAGATGATGCAGGACACCCGCGCGTAGTTCACGCGGGTTTCGATGTCGTGGGAGGTGAGCAGCGAGGGCGAGGGAATGGGCAGCGCGCCGATGCGGCACAAGGCCAGCATGGTCACCCAGTATTCCATGCGCCGGTAGAGGATGAGCATGACCCGGTCGCCCTTTTTGACGCCCTTGGCGGCCAGGGCGCTGGCGAGCTTCATGGACTCCTTTTGGAAATAGCCGAAGCTGAACTCGCGGCGCTGGCCCGTGGGGGAAACGTGGATGAGGGCGAGGCGGTCGGGATCCTCGGCCGCGCGCGCGTCGAGGAAATCGTAGGCGAAGTTGAAGTGCTCCGGCACGTCGAGTTTGAACTGCGCCATGAAGTCGCGGTAGCGGTTCACGCGGATCTTGTTGAAGGCGGTGCTTTTCATGTGCGGGCTCCCTGCTGCGCTAAAGGATCACGTCGAGGAACACGGCGTGCTTGTCATCTAGGCCGCGCAGGGCATGGGGCGTCTGAGAATCGAAGTAGAAGCTGTCGCCGGGGTCCAGCGCAAGCGCGTCCTCGCCCACAAGCAGCTCCAGGCGTCCCTGCATCACATGGATGAACTCCTGGCCGGAGTGGGAGACGGGGGTCATTTCTTCCCGGGTCTTCGGCGGCACGGTGATGAGGAAGGGTTCCATCTTCCGGCCGGAGAAGCGGTACGCCAGGCTCTTGTAGTCGTAGTCCTTGCGGCGCTCCACCGAGAGGCCCTCGCCGTGGCGCACGAGGGAGTAGCCCTTGAGG
>Ga0183100_1001612_pt1 | contig 11009 bp, 7 predicted proteins | sample Biomet2_FD_127789 | JGI IMG/M metagenome (GOLD analysis project Ga0183100, IMG submission 127789) | Microbial communities from bioreactor (seeded with anoxic lake sediment) at LBNL, California, USA - Biofuel metagenome 2 | ecosystem: Engineered > Bioreactor > Anaerobic > Unclassified ...
AATGAATTATATCAAGTATCTGACGGATGCACGGTTGATAAATATGATTTATAAAGTGGGCGACTCGTTCCCCAAAAAACCTGCAGAGGTTTATATGTACAATTCGAATCTGATGTATCCGATACGTCCGATAGAGGTTAATCCGCAGGCTGTACGTGAAACATTTTTCCTAAACCAGCTGCTAAAGGATAACCAGTTGAATGAGGGTGGAAGGAATGTTTCTTTTTTGGTGAACAGGAAATATAATTTTAAGATTGAAGAGATAAGGAAAGGTAAAAACAATCCGGATCTATATTACGCTGTCGACAAGCTGGAAGTGGGGAGCGAGAATGTGATACCTCTTTGGCTTTGCGGATTTCTATATTGAATTTCATTAATTACTAAATAATTGAGGTCTATGACAAAACAGAAAAAGTTTTTGACTTGTGATGGTAATCAGGCTGCTGCTCACGTAGCATATATGTTCAGTGAGGTTGCAGCTATTTATCCTATCACTCCATCTTCGCCTATGGCTGAGTACGTAGACGAATGGGCAGCTGCCGGACGTAAAAACATCTTCGGTGAGACAGTATCCGTACAGGAGATGCAGTCTGAAGGTGGTGCAGCAGGTGCACTTCACGGTTCGTTGCAGGCAGGTGCTTTGACGACCACATTTACGGCTTCACAAGGTCTGTTGCTTATGATCCCGAACATGTATAAGATTTCGGGTGAGTTGCTGCCTTGTGTATTCCATGTTTCTGCCCGGACATTGGCTTCGCATGCATTGTGTATTTTCGGAGATCAGCAGGATGTAATGTCTTGCCGCTCTACTGGTTTCGCCATGTTGGCCGAAGGTTCTGTACAGGAGGTGATGGACTTGTCGGGTGTCGCTCATCTGGCTACTATTAAATCGCGTATTCCGTTTGTGAACTTCTTCGACGGTTTCCGTACATCTCATGAGATACAGAAGATCGAGGTGTTGTCAAACGAAGATCTGGCTCCGCTTATTGACCAGAAGGCCCTGGCAGAGTTCCGCTCGCGTGCTATGAATCCAAAGAATCCGGTTGCTCGTGGTATGGCTGAGAATCCGGACCACTTCTTCCAGCACAGAGAGTCGCCTAACGCTTACTATGAGGCTGTTCCGGCTATCGTTGAGGAATATATGAACGAAGTTTCAAAGATCACCGGCCGTAAATATGGTCTGTTCAGCTATTATGGTGCTGAGGATGCTGATCGCGTGATTATCGCTATCGGTTCAGTAACAGAAGCAGCTCGCGAAGCTATCGACTATTTGCGCTCGAAAGGTGAAAAGGTTGGTCTGGTGTCTGTTCATCTGTATCGCCCGTTCTCTGCAAAGCATTTTCTGGCAGCTGTGCCGAAGACGGCTAAGCGTATTGCCGTGCTTGATCGTACGAAGGAACCGGGTGCTAATGGCGAACCTTTGTATCTGGATGTAAAAGACTGCTTCTATGGTGCGCCTGATGCTCCGTTGATCGTTGGCGGACGCTATGGCCTGGGTTCAAAAGATACTACTCCGGCACAAATCCTTTCTGTGTTTGAGAATTTGTCTTTACCGATGCCGAAGAACCAGTTTACTATCGGTATTGTTGATGATGTAACATTCACCTCTCTTCCGGTGAAAGAAGAGATAGCTTTGGGTGGCGAAAGCATATTCGAAGCCAAGTTCTACGGTTTGGGTGCTGACGGTACGGTTGGTGCAAACAAGAATTCTGTAAAGATTATCGGCGATAACACCGATAAATATTGTCAGGCTTACTTCTCATACGACTCGAAGAAGTCCGGAGGTTTCACCTGCTCACATCTGCGTTTCGGCGATCATCCTATTCGCTCGACTTATCTGGTTAATACGCCGAACTTTGTTGCGTGCCATGTTCAGGCATACCTGCACATGTATGATGTAACACGCGGCCTGCGCGAGAACGGAACATTCTTGCTGAACACGGTCTGGAGCGGTGAGGATTTGGCCAAGCACCTGCCGAGCAAAGTAAAACGTTATTTTGCCAAGAAACATATCACCGTTTATTATATCAACGCTACGAAAATTGCCCAGGAGATTGGGTTGGGTAATCGTACGAACACAATCCTGCAGTCGGCATTCTTCCGTATCACAGGCGTTATTCCTGTTGATCTGGCTATCGAGCAGATGAAGAAGTTTATTGTCAAGTCTTATGGTAAGAAGGGTGAAGATGTTGTCAACAAGAACTACGCAGCTGTCGACCGTGGTGGCGAATATGAGACGCTGACTGTTGATCCTGCATGGACAAATTTGCCTGATGATGAGGAAAAATCGGCTAACGATCCTATATTCATTAAGGATGTTGTTCGTCCTATTAATGCGCAGGATGGTGATCTGTTGCCTGTTTCAGCATTTAAGGGTATCGAAGACGGTACATGGCAGCAGGGTACAGCCAAGTTTGAGAAACGTGGCGTTGCCACATTTGTTCCTGTATGGAATGAAGCTAACTGTATCCAGTGCAACCAGTGTTCCTATGTATGTCCTCACGCATCAATCCGTCCGTTTGTATTAGACAGTGAGGAGCAGAAGGGCGCTAAGTTCGCTATGCTCGACGTGAAAGCTCCGGCAGCTTATAAGGGGATGAAGTTCCATATTCAGGTTGATGTTCTCGACTGTTTGGGCTGCGGTAACTGTGCCGATATTTGCCCGGGCTTCAAGGGAAATAAAGCTCTCACAATGGTTCCGATTGAAACACAGATGGCTGAAGCTGACAACTGGGAGTATTGCGTTAAGAATGTGAAGACCAAACAATCGCTGATCGATATTAAGATGAATGTGAAGAATTCACAGTTTGCTACTCCGTTGTTTGAGTTCTCAGGTGCATGCGCAGGTTGCGGCGAGACACCCTATATCAAGCTGATCACCCAGTTGTTTGGCGATCGTGAGATGGTGGCCAATGCAACAGGTTGTACTTCTATTTATTCGGGATCTGTTCCATCAACGCCGTATACAAAGAATGAAGAAGGTCACGGTCCGGCATGGGCAAACTCATTGTTCGAGGATTTTTGCGAATATGGTTTGGGTATGCAGCTGGCTAACGAGAAGATGCGCGCACGTATCGAGCGTTTGATGAATGAAGCATTGGCTTCTGAGCATACGCCCGAAGATGCGAAGGCTCTTTTCACCGAATGGATTGAGAATAAGGACGATGCCGATAAGACGAAGGCGCTTGCTCCACAGCTCGATGCTGTTGTTGAGAAGGGCGCCGCAGCAGGTTGTCCGGTATGCACGGAACTGAAGGGCTTGTCGCAGTATTTTGTTAAACGTTCGCAGTGGATCATCGGTGGTGATGGCGCTTCTTACGATATTGGTTACGGCGGATTGGATCACGTCATCGCATCCGGCAAGAATGTTAACATCCTTGTTTTGGATACCGAGGTCTACTCAAACACAGGCGGCCAGTCTTCGAAGGCTACACCTATTGGTGCAATTGCAAAGTTTGCTGCAGCAGGCAAGCGTATACGTAAGAAGGATCTTGGTCTTATGGCAACCACTTACGGATATGTTTATGTTGCACAGATCGCTATGGGTGCTGACCAGGCACAGACTATGAAAGCGTTGCGTGAAGCTGAAGCTTACGAAGGACCGTCATTGGTTGTCGCATATGCTCCATGTATTAATCATGGTTTGAAGAAAGGTATGGGCAAGTCACAAGCTGAAGAAAAGGATGCGGTAGCATGTGGTTACTGGCATTTGTGGCGTTATAATCCAGAGCTGGAAGCTGATGGAAAGAATCCGTTCACACTCGATTCGAAAGAACCGGATTGGAGTAAGTTCAAAGACTTCTTGAAGGGTGAGGTTCGTTTTGCCTCAGTCATGAAACAGTATCCGGGTGAAGCTGAGGCTTTGTTCCAGGCTGCCGAAGACAATGCAAAATGGAGATTGAATTCATACAAACGCCTGGCAAACCAGCAGTGGGTTGCTGAATAATGTAAATATAATTCAAGGTAAAGATATTTGCCTTGCAACAAATAGGAGAGAGACTGCTTTGATCGGCAGTCTTTTTTTGTTGATTTCAATCCGTTTTGTCATTTGTCTCTTGCAAGAAATGTGATTAATCCGGAAGCATATGCAGTCAGATTAATCTGATACAAATTTCTTTTGGTTCTTTTCTCTTTTGTTTTTGCAATATTGTTTTCATCCATGTCATTATTATTTGCAATATCTTCGCTTACGTTATGATTTATTTGGCGTTAAATAAATTCAATAGTATGTTTTATATATAAAAATTGTATGACTACATTGGCGAACCAACTCTTTCACCTATTATTACCTGTAAGTAAGAAAAGTTTTGTACTTTTGCGCTGTAGCAAAATAATAAGAATAATGGTAGAACTGAGTGAACAGGAAATGATAAGACGTAACAGTTTGGAACAATTACGTCAAATGGGTATAAACCCATATCCGGCAGCAGAGTATATAACCGATGCGTTCTCGAAGGAAATAAAAGAATCATTCAAAGACGACGCTGAACCATGCAATGTAAGTATAGCAGGTCGCTTAATGAGCCGCCGCATAATGGGCAAGGCTTCTTTTGCTGAAATTCAAGATTCGAAAGGAAGAATCCAAATATATATTTCGCGCGACGATATTTGTCCTGACGAAAATAAAGATCTTTATAATGAAGTGTTCAGACATCTGCTCGATATCGGCGACTTCATCGGTATCAAAGGCTTTGTTTTCAGAACGAAAACAGGCGAGATATCCGTGCATGCAAAAAGCCTCACACTATTAAGCAAGAGCCTCAAACCGCTGCCGATCGTCAAATATAAGGACGGTGTGGCTTATGATAAGTTTGACGATCCTGAACTGCGCTATCGCCAGCGTTACGTAGACCTTATTGTCAACGATGGCGTGAAGGAGACGTTCCTTCAGCGGGCAACCGTGATCAGTACCATTCGCAAAGTGCTCGATGAAGCCGGATATACCGAAGTTGAAACGCCAACGTTGCAGGCGATTGCCGGCGGTGCCAGTGCGCGCCCGTTTATTACGCATTTCAATGCGCTTGACATTAATATGTATATGCGTATCGCAACAGAGCTTCATCTGAAACGACTGATTGTCGGCGGATTCGAAGGCGTATATGAAATAGGAAAAAACTTCCGCAACGAGGGTATGGACCGTAATCATAATCCGGAATTCACTTGTATGGAGTTATATGTTCAATACAAAGATTATAACTGGATGATGTCGTTCACCGAGAAGCTGCTCGAAACTGTCTGCATTGCCGTCAACGGGAATACGGAACGCGAAATAAATGGAAACATCGTTAGTTTCAAAGCACCGTATAGGCGTCTGCCCATTCTTGATGCGATCAAGGAGAAGACAGGTTATGACCTGAACGGAATGAACGAGGGTGAGATTCGCGACGTATGCAAGAAACTGAAGATGGAGATCGATAATACGATGGGTAAAGGTAAACTGATTGATGAGATATTCGGGGATTTCTGCGAAGGTACATTCATTCAGCCTACATTCATCATCGATTATCCCGTAGAAATGTCGCCACTGACGAAGATGCACCGTTCAAAACCGGGACTTACCGAACGTTTCGAACTAATGGTGAACGGGAAAGAGCTTGCCAACGCTTACTCGGAACTCAACGATCCGATAGATCAGGAGGAACGTTTCAAAGAACAGATGCGGTTAGCCGACAAGGGCGACGACGAAGCCATGGTTATTGATCAGGACTTTTTGCGTGCACTGCAATATGGTATGCCTCCTACGTCGGGTATTGGTATCGGAATCGATCGTCTGGTTATGTTGATGACAGGCAAAACATATATACAGGAAGTATTGTTCTTCCCGCAGATGCGTCCCGAAATCACAGTAAAAAAAGATACGGAGGAAAAATAAAAATAATATGAATTTGCCTGGTAAAATTGCAGTCTTAGGCGGAGGTAGCTGGGCTACCGCCCTGGCTAAGATTGCTCTCTCTACGCAAGACAGTATCAACTGGTATATGCGGAGACCTGAACAGATTGAAGAAATACTTCAGACCAAACATAATCCCAACTATCTGTCTGCAATCACATTCGACATCAATAGAATCACATTCTATTCCGATATTAACGCCGTGATTGAAGCGTCGGATACGCTCATCTTTGCAACGCCATCGCCTTTTCTGAAACAACATTTGCAGAAAGTGACGATTTCGTTGGAAAAGAAATTTATTTTGTCGGCCATCAAAGGAATCGTACCCGATGAGAACATGCTGATCGCGGACTATTTCAACACGTTCTATGGCGTGCCTGCCGAGAATATTGCAGTGATAAGCGGTCCGTGTCATGCCGAAGAAGTGGCTATGGAGCGACTGTCGTATCTCACGTTGGCTTGTTCTGATATCGGACATGCCGAAGCGCTTGCCCCCGTCTTCAATAATTCATTCCTGCAAACATCGTGTTGCCAGGATGTCACCGGTATTGAGTATGCATCAGTGCTGAAAAACGTGTATGCCATCGTCGCCGGAATCTGCCACGGAATGAAATATGGAGATAACTTCATTGCCGTATTTATATGCAATGCCATTGGCGAGATGAGAAAATTCCTCAATGAAGTGCATATGCTCAAACGTGATATCACCGATTCTGTATATCTGGGTGATCTGCTGGTGACAGCCTATTCGCGCTTCAGCAGAAACCGTACGTTTGGAACAATGATAGGCAAAGGATACTCGGTCAAGACGGCTCAACTGGAGATGGAGATGATTGCCGAAGGTTATTATGGAACTAAATGCATCCACGAGATCAATGAGAAATACAAGGTCGACATGCCGATTCTGGATGCGTTGTATGCCATTTTGTATGAAAAGAAATCACCGGTGACAGTGATACGGAAACTTACAGAAACATTCAAATAACATCAAACGCTTATGGCGTTATAATACATATGTATAATATGAAGAACATCAGTCTTAACATCGACAAAGCTTTAGGCACTGTTACCAAAGAACAGGTTTACGCCCAGGCAAAGAAAGCAAGTGAATGCAATGCCAAGTTGCAGAATGGCAACGGCGCAGGCAATGATTTTCTTGGTTGGTTACATCTTCCTTCTTCTATCACGGAAGCTGAAATCGAAGATATCGAAAAATCAGCCAGTGTACTTCGTTCAAAATGCGAAGTGGTAGTAGCTATCGGTATCGGTGGAAGCTATCTGGGAACAAAAGCTGTAGTTGAAGCTCTCAATAACAGTTTCGACTGGTTGCATACCGACAGGAAAAACCCTGTACTGTTGTATGCCGGCAACAATATCGGCGAAGATTATCTCTATGAGCTTTGTGAAACATTGAAAGACAAACAATTCGGTCTGATCAACATCTCCAAATCGGGTACAACAACCGAACCGGCTTTGGCTTTCCGTATGCTCAAGAAACAACTGGAAGATGCTGTAGGTAAAGAAGAAGCCAAATATCGTATCGTAGCTATCACCGATGCAAAAAAAGGTGCATTGCGTTCATTGGCCGACAAAGAAAGCTATAAGACATTTATCATTCCTGATAACGTGGGCGGACGTTTTTCTGTGCTGACTCCTGTAGGATTACTGCCTATCGCCGTAGCCGGCATTAACATCCGCGAACTGATTGCCGGTGCCGTATCACTCGAAAAAACAACGGATACAAGTGTTCTTTTTGAGGAGAACATCTCTGAAATCTATGCGGCTGTAAGAAACGAATTATATAAGAGCGGCAAGAAAGTAGAGATACTTGCCAACTTTAATCCTAAACTTCATTTTATTGCTGAATGGTGGAAACAGCTTTACGGTGAAAGCGAAGGCAAAGATCATAAGGGCATATTCCCTGCTTCTGTAGACCTGACCACTGATCTGCATTCTATGGGCCAGTGGATTCAGGATGGCGAACGTATTATCTTTGAGACCGTCATCTCGGTTGAAGAACCGGAATATAAGGTGATTGTTCCTACTGACGAAGCCAACCTCGACGGATTGAACTTCCTTGCCGGCAAGCATGTGGATGAAGTGAACAAAATGGCTGAGCTCGGAACTCAGCTGGCGCATGTTGACGGTGGCGTTCCGAATATTAAAATCTGCCTGCCGAAAATATCGGCTTACTATATCGGTCAGCTCTTCTACTTCTTTGAAAGAGCTTGCGGAATAAGCGGCTACATGCTAGACGTGAATCCGTTTAACCAACCTGGTGTTGAAGCATATAAAAAGAATATGTTCGCCTTGCTGAATAAACCCGGATACGAAAAAGAAAGCGAAGCCATTAAAGCCAAACTTTGATAATTGATATTGATTGATTGGCAATCGGTAATAAGTTGTTATTGCTGACTGCCAATTGTTTTTTACCCGGTCATCATATTATTTAAACAAACAATGATACAAGAAGCTATAGAGCGTTACTTGCTGACAAACAATCAACCGTTTCTTTTTCCCAAAGCTGTTCTTTTTGATATGGATGGCGTATTATACGACTCCATGCGTTTTCATGCCCGCTCATGGCATGAAACGGCTCAGCACCATCACCTGATTGCCGACCGGAAGATATTTTATTTGTATGAAGGACGTACAGGAGCAAGCACGATCAATGAACTTTATCAAAAAACGTTCCATCGCGATGCGACCGAAGAAGAAAAGAATTCTATATATAAGGAAAAAGCAACTTTATTCAAAAAATATAATGATGGTAATCCAACGCCCGGAGCCGCTGAGGTACTGGCAGAAGTAAAAGCTTCAGGATTAAAGACATTTCTTGTGACAGGATCAGGGCAACATAGTCTGATCAATAAACTGGAACATACTTATCCGGGCTATTTCCAACGCGAGAATATGGTGACCGCTTTCGATGTAAAGTATGGTAAACCGAATCCGGAACCTTATCTCATGGGATTGAAAAAAGCCGGAGTTAAAGCTAACGAAGCTTTTGTCATTGAGAATGCTCCGATGGGCGTCGAGGCAGCTGTTGCTGCAGGAATATTTACTATTGCAGTGAACACCGGTCCGCTCGAAGATGACTATCTGCTGAATGCCGGAGCCAACCTGCTTTATCCGGATATGCAAGCACTGGCATCGAACTGGAAAAATATAATGGAAACGCTAAAAAATAACCTGTCACGATGAAAAGTTTTATAAAATAAACACCATATTTACTAGTCAATCCGCATAGGCATCAGACCAATTTATGATTTCATAAATAAGAAATTAACATTCTTAATATTAATAGTTTCGGAAGAAATACCATACGAACAAAAACGGATTGCATTAGCCAAAACGGAAAAGCCGGAGGCCGATGAATTACAGAAACTGTTCTTATCCGATTCAAAGTAGAACAGTCAGGGGAGAAAAATAAAAAAAGCTCACGGGAAGTAAGCTTGTATTTGTTGTTCAACCCGGATTCGAACCAGGACTAACAGGACCAGAATCTGTTGTGCTACCTTTACACCATTGAACAATATGTCACGAAACCGCCTATTTCTTTCTTTGACGCTGCAAAGGTATTTACTTTTTCAATATTTGCAATGAATAGGCCAAAAAAAATTCTACCATATGGAAATTATATCAAAATGAAAAGCTATTCGCAATTTTATAAGAAAATAAATGGTACGCAAACCAAATTTATAAAGTATATTTGCACATCAAATATCAACCAATTAATATTAAATGGATCAAACAAAAGAATTACTACAAACTATTGTAGAAGGCTTACAAGAAAAAAAAGGAAAAGATATTGTAACTATAGACTTAACTCGTCTACACGGAACCATTTGTGAATATATGGTAATCTGTGAAGGAAACTCATCAACGCAAGTATCGGCTTTATCTGATTCGGTTTGGGATTTTGCGAATAAAAATGCAGGAGAAAAACCTCTGTCAACTGCGGGCGAACAACGTGCAGAATGGATTGGCATGGATTATGGCACAATACTTGTACATATATTTTTGCCTAAGCTTCGGGAATTCTATAATTTGGAGAATCTTTGGTCGGACGCCAAAGTGACCGCAATACAGAATCTCGATTGACTGTTGGTTTAACAATATAAAAAATCAATATGGAAAATAACAACGACATGATTAATAAGTCGCCTAAGAACAATAAGCAGAAGATGTTCCGCTTTAATTTGTATTGGATGTATGGATTAATCTTCATGATGCTTATTGCTTTATATCTGACTAACGATACTTCAACATCGCGCGAATTGGGATGGACTGAATTTCAACGTCTTGCACAACAGAATGCGTTCGACAAGATGGTTGTGCATAATAAAAAGAACAATGTTGAAGCAACGGTCAGAATCGGATGCAGAGGTATGGTTTTTCGTGGCGACACCACTTCACTGGGTTCAAACCCTAAAGTTTATGTAACAATACCTTCAGCTGACAAATTTTCCGATTTTTATGATAAGGCTGTGGCTAACTATCATATCAATACTCAAGTACGTTTTGAAGAGAGCGACGATGCGATTTGGAGTTTTCTGATCTCATTCGGTCCTTTAATTTTGCTTATTATCCTCTGGATTGTATTCATGCGACGCATGTCAGGAGGTGCGGCCGGTGGCGGAGCAGGCGGCGTTTTCAATGTGGGACGCTCAAAAGCGCAGCTCTTCGACAAGGAGAATGGCCCAAAAGTTACATTCAAGGATGTAGCCGGACTTGCTGAAGCCAAAGAAGAGGTTGAAGAAATTGTTTCTTTCCTTAAAAGTCCGCAGAGGTATACCGAACTTGGCGGGAAGATTCCTAAAGGAGCCCTACTGGTAGGCCCTCCGGGGACGGGTAAAACGCTGCTCGCAAAAGCGGTTGCCGGAGAAGCGAACGTTCCGTTCTTCTCCCTTTCGGGTTCCGACTTCGTTGAGATGTTTGTCGGCGTAGGTGCCTCACGTGTGCGTGATTTGTTCCGCCAGGCAAAAGAGAAAGCACCTTGTATCGTTTTTATCGATGAAATTGATGCTATAGGTCGCGCCCGTGGCAAAAATGCCAATATGAACACGAATGATGAGCGCGAAAATACCCTGAATCAGTTGCTTACCGAAATGGATGG
>Ga0183100_1001613_pt1 | contig 10995 bp, 10 predicted proteins | sample Biomet2_FD_127789 | JGI IMG/M metagenome (GOLD analysis project Ga0183100, IMG submission 127789) | Microbial communities from bioreactor (seeded with anoxic lake sediment) at LBNL, California, USA - Biofuel metagenome 2 | ecosystem: Engineered > Bioreactor > Anaerobic > Unclassified ...
GCATATGTTAAAGAAAACATTAAAAAAATCAGGGACACAACTAAGCTGCAATCGTTTGTATCTTTTTATGCAATCGTTTGCATAGCTTTTATTTATTTATAGCATAGTGAGAATTATCTGTCAATATTTTTAACTAGTCCTGCAAGTTTTTGCATAAATTTTTGTAGCAGTATTATTCATGAAAAGCTTTACTAACCGCTAAATGCCTTAAATTACGTGGTTTTAAACTCCCATGTTTTATTGCAAAATAAAATAACTCGTAGCCCCTTAACAAAAAGGAATTACGAGTTATTTGTTCCTGTTCGCCTAACTTATATTCTACGTCTTCAGAAGGTAATTGCCCCTTATGATTTTATATAGCTATATTAATGTCCCTGCAATATAGCTATCCTAATAACACCGACAGGAATCACCTCAATGAATTCAGGCAGATTCCCCTCAACAATCATGTTTGTTATCAGAGGATTCCTATTAACCACCAAACTGAAATAATTCATAAATTTTTTGATATTTCCAAACTATTTATATTCTATTTTCAAAATATTTAGCATTACCGTTAATATCTGCTAAATCAATACCTGCATCAATTTTTTCTTTGATTGCCGCCTCACCATTTTGTTTAATAATAGCACGTGCACCAAATTCTTCTGCATATTCAGGATCAATAACGAAAACTCCATCATCATCGCCTACTACCAAGTCTCCTGGTTTTACGGCAACTCCACATATGCTAACAGGAACATTAATCGCGCCTTCGATGCCAATACTACGCGTAGTTATTGGACTAATTCCTTTAGAAAACACTGGCATTCCCATATTACGAATGGCACATACATCGGTAATACAGCCATCAACAATTATTGCGGCAAGCTTTTTGGCTTTTGCAGCATAAGCAACAAGCTCTCCCAAACAAGCTCTTTCAGTATCACCTGACATATCTACTAACAAGACGTCTCCCTCATGGCAATGTTTTATGGCATAATGAATAGCCACTGCATCCATATGAGGCAACTGTACCGTCACAGCATTGCCCACAAAATGAAAATTTTGGAGCAACGGTACTAACCCCTTCAAAAATCCAAAATCTGTCATATGACCTATTGTAGAAGGACACACCTCTTCATACATTTTACGTAAAGCAGGTGAAACTTTTTCGATGCGGTTATTACTAATAAACATTATTTTCGCTTCCTTTATAGTAGTTTGTTAATATCTGATCCTGTATATAAGAATACTATACCACATTCTGTTAACGCTCCTGCAGCAATAGCTTTTTCACTAAAAAGTACTTTGGAATTATGTAATGCCAAACGATATTCTTCACCATCATCAACCGTTCCAAGCCGGAAAAAAGCACCGGGCTTCTTTTGCAAATAATAGGAAAAATCTTCTGCTCCCATGGACGCTAAAGGTACATTAAGACAATGCTCTTCTCCCAAGAATAGTTTTGCCGCTTGTTCAACAAAATCATTCATAGCATCATCGTTAATAATGGGAAAGCCATTTGCTTTAAATTTTACTTCTGCCGTTGCACAATGTGCTTGAGCTGTCATAACAGAAATACGCTCTATACTCTCACTAATATGTGTGCGTACTTCTGGCGTTAAGCAACGAAAAGTACCTTCTAGGACAACTTCTGATGGAATAATATTGCGAGCACTTCCGGCCGTCATTTTTCCAATTGTAATCACAGCGTTATCAGTTGGCTTTAATTCTCTAGAAACGATTGCCTGTAACCCTAACATAATATAAGCAGCTATAACGATTGAATCTGCCGTTTTATTAGGATGTGCGGCGTGTCCACCCTTAACATTAATTTTAATATTAAAAATATCAGAGCTTGCCATCATAGGTCCTCTGCGAACACCAATTGTTCCACCCGGTAATTCAGGCCAGACATGTGCACCAAATATGGCGTCTACATCATCCATAAACCCATTGTCTATAACACTAAGTGCTCCCTGGCTACCTTCTTCAGCGGGCTGAAAAATAAATTTTACTGTACCATTTATATCTTCTTTTCTTTCACTTAATAGCCGTGCACAAGCAAGTAAAGTAGCAGTATGGATATCATGTCCGCAGGCATGACACTTTCCTGTATTCTTAGACGCATACGGAAGCCCCGTAAGTTCCTTTAAAGGCAGTGCGTCTATATCTGCTCTCAGCGCAATAGTTTTTCCTTGACCGCTACCTCTAAGAATGCCTACTACCCCTGTTTTATCGCCATTTTTTAACGTGGCAATACCGTAACTTTTCAGTTCCTTTTCTATTAGAGCTGTAGTCTCAAGTTCTTGAAAAGCTATCTCAGGATTACTGTGTAATCTGCGACGAATATCAATATAGGTTTGTTCCAATTCTGCCATTCTGTTTTTTAGGGACAACATTTATAAAACATCTCCTCATGCGCTTTTTTATTTGTACCGTGTGCAAGCTACAAAATGTCCAGGAGAAATTTCCCTCAATGGGACATCAGCATTAGTACATTCAGCATTAGCATAAATACATCTAGTGGCAAAACGACACCCAGGTTTAGGATTTATTGGGCTGGCGACTTCGCCTTTCAGCACAAAAAATTTAGAATGTCTTGCTACTTCCAGATTAGCAATGGGTATTGCAGCTAGTAGCCCCTGTGTATATGGATGCAGGGTGTTTTCAAACAGCTCATCTGCTGGGCAAAACTCAACACACTGTCCTAAATACATAACCATAATATCATCGCTAATATGCTTTACTACACTTAAATTATGTGTAATAAACATATATGTCAGCCCACGTTCTTCTTGTAAATCCATCAATAAATTTAAAACTTGAGCTTGTATTGATACGTCCAATGCAGATACAGGTTCATCACAAACAATAAATTCCGGTCCCAAGGCCAAAGCTCTTGCAATCCCAATCCTCTGTCTGCGCCCTCCATCCAATTCGTGAGGATACGAATTTACGAATCTATCAGCCAGACCAACTGTATCCATTAGTTCACTAACTTTATTGTTAATAGCCTCTTTACCCACAACTGTTTTACAAACTTTTAAGGGTTCTGCAATAATATCACTAACCGTAAGCCTTGGGTTAAGAGAAGCATAAGGATCTTGAAAAATTATCTGCATTCTTAAGCGCATTTTATTCATTTGCTCGTTGGAATATTTTAAAATATCATCGCCATTATAAAATATCTCCCCGGAAGTTGCCTCCAGAAGGCGTAAGACAAGACGGCCCAAAGTAGATTTACCGCAGCCGGATTCTCCTACAACCCCAAGGGTTTTTCCCTTTTGCAAAGAAAAATTAACACCATCAACAGCATAAAGCAGACCCCGCGGAGTTGAAAAATATTTTTTTAAATTTTTAGTTTGCAGTAGAACTTCACTCATTTTGGTCTTTCCCTTCATTCTTATTACTAAACAAGTGACAACGCAAAAAATGCTCACCACTTTCAAAGAAAGCGGGGTTTTCTGTTTTGCAGATTTCCATACAATATGGGCACCTTACGTGAAAACTGCACCCGGAAGGTAAAGCTGTTGGATCTGGCATAAGTCCATTAATAGGCGTCAATCGTTTTGTTTTTTTAGTTAGGTCAGGAATTGATCCAAAAAGACCTATAGTATATGGGTGATGTTTGGAAGCTTCAAATATCTGTTCAACTGTGCCATATTCGATAATTTCACCGGCATACATAATAGCAACGGTATCACAAATTTGAGCAACCACGCCTAAGTCGTGAGTAATAAGCAACATAGCAGTTTTTAACTTTTCCTTCATATTGCGCATTAATTCCAAAACTTGTGCCTGAATAGTTACATCCAAAGCTGTAGTTGGTTCATCTGCCAGTAACAGTTTTGGTTCACAAGCAAGAGCTATAGCAATTACAATACGTTGTTTCATTCCACCTGAAAATTGATGAGGATAGTCATTTTTTCTTTCCGCTTGTAAACCTACCATAGATAAAATATTATCTATTTTGCTTTCTAATTCTCGAGTTGTCGCACACTTGTGATGTAACTCTAAAACTTCACCAATTTGTTCTCCTACCGGTACAACCGGATTTAAACTAGTCATTGGATCCTGAAAGATCATAGAAACCAAATTTCCTCTAATCCCCTGCATTTCTTCCTCGGTAGCCGCAACAATATCCCGCCCAGATAGTTTTATTTCACCACTAACAATCTTCCCAACACCATTTGGCAATAATTTTAAAATGCTTAAGGCTGTCGTAGTTTTGCCAGCGCCTGTTTCCCCTACAAGGCCGAGCGTCTCCCCTTCATGTAAGACAAGATTAATACCATTGACGGCAAAAACACGGGCATCATCAGTATCATATACTACATTCAAATTTTTTATTTCAAGCAATGCTTTTTCCATGTTCTACTCCTCGTCAATTAATTTTTTAATCTTGGGTCAAGGGCGTCACGTAAGCCATCACCAATTAAATTAAGAGATAACACTGAAATCATAATTGCTATTCCAGGAAATACCATTAAATATGAAGAATAGCGCATCTGTTCTTTAGCTTCTGAAAGCATAGAACCCCATTCCGGAATTGGTGGCTGTATCCCTAATCCTATGAAGGAAAGTCCCGCTACACCTAAAATTGTTGTGGCCATATGTAACGTACATTGAACAACAATAGGGCCTATAGCATTGGGAATAACATGTCGCCATAAAATTCGTGGAGTTTTAGTCCCACAAGCTTTAGCTGCCTCAATATACTCCAGGCCTCTGATAGAAAGAACAGAAGACCGAACAATACGTGCAAACTGTGGTATTCGACACATAGCCATTGCAAGTAAAATGTTAAATAATCCCGGTCCTAGGGCTCCAACTATAGCTACGGCCAAAATCGTACCAGGCATGGCAAGAAAGACATCCATAATGCGCATAAGGATATTATCCCATTTACCACCAAAGTATCCTGCTAAAGCCCCAATAGTGCCACCTACAGCTAAAGCCAAACTAACCGTGAATACACCAACAAACAAAGAAATGCGTGCTCCCCAAATAATGCGAGAGAGAACATCTCTACCATACTGATCAGTGCCAAATATATGCATTACACTAGGAGCTTGCAGCCTTATCTGATTATGCTGCATAATCACATCATTGTCATAACTAATAAACATTGGGCAAAGAACTGCCAATAATACTAGAACAGTGAATACAATCAACCCAATCATGCCCATTTTATTTTTTTTAAACTGTCTCCAGGCATTTGCAAATTGACTACGTTTTTTTATTTTAACTGCACTCATATTTATACCATTATTAAGTTCCATATGTTGAGACCTCCTACTTTGAACCTTTGATGTATTGCATCTTTACTCGCGGATCTATATAAGTATAAATAACATCAACTATTAAGGTAACAAGGCCTCCTACCAGTGACGCAAACAATACGCTTGCAACAAGCATTGGTGTGTCTTTAGATTTAACAGCGTCAACCATTAATGTTCCCAACCCAGAAATACCAAAAACGTTTTCAATAATAAGGCAGCCACCTAAAAGGTTACCAAAATCTAACCCTAAAATAGTAACGACGGGTAGCATGGTATTACGCAAGGCATGTTTTAAAATTATCCTCTTTGGGGAAGCGCCTTTAGCTTTAGCTGTGCGTATATAATCCTGTCTAATTACATCAAGCATGGTTGAGCGCGTCATCCTAACCAGTGTTGCTGTAAGTTGCGCAGACATTGCCAACGCTGGCATAACAAAATGCTTCCATGTACCCGATCCTACCGAAGGTAAAATATGCAAATGCAGCGTAAATACTACAATCAAAATAAGACCTAGCCAAAATGCCGGAATTGATGTAAAAACCATTGATGTAGTCGTTACAAATACATCTGTCATAGAATACTGTTTTGTGGCCGAAATTATTCCGATTGGTATTCCAATAACTGCAGCAAGTAAAGTAGCCGATCCTGCAATTTTTAAAGTAGCTGGAAACCGCTGCAAAATTTCTGTTGCACAATTGACCTTAGTTTGATAAGATGTGCCAAAATCTCCGTGCAACATGCTAAAAACATAGTTGCCGTATCTTATAAAGAAGGGCTCATTAAGCCCCATCTCTTCGTGTAGTGCATCCACGTCCGCCTTTGCCGCATATTCCCCCAGTAGCATACGTGCCGGATCCCCGGGACTAAATTCCATTATAGAAAACAGTATAAATGAAACTCCTAAAAGGACAGGAATCATCCAAAGCAAACGCTTTCCGATGTATCTTAACATGACAACATTCTCCTTCATAAAGGCATAAAAATGTATTTTTTTATTGCTCTAAACACACATTATTTCCAGCTATAGTCATATTTATAATAACGTAAGAACGAATCCGCATAAACACCCTGTAAATCATTAACCGCCGCCATTGTTCTATATCCGGCATATGTAGGAACGCATATCGCTTCATCACGAACCATTTCAGCAATTTTTTTATACAAGTCCGCACGCTGATCTTCATCCTGCGAGGCCCTAGCTTGTTCAAGCAAAGCATCCATGGCTGGGTTCTTATAATTATAGAAATTATTACCATTGCCATCTGCTTCAGAACTATGGAAGAATGAATATGTGCAAAAATCGGCATCTGCTACCGGAATAGGATGTGCATAATAAGTTATTTCATAATCGCCGCCATTATAAACTTTTTCAAACCAAGCAGCCCGTTCCATCGTCTCTATTTCCATATTTATACCAATTTTTTTCAATTGAGCCTGCAATACTTCTGCTGGTTTAGTGTAATTCGTTGCTGCAATAACTCGCATAGTCACAGTAAGCCCATCAGGATAACCAGCTTCGGCCAAAAATTTCTTAGCGGCTTCCACGTTATATTCTGTACCTTTAAAATTCTTGGGATATTGGGGACATAACGGAACAATTGCCGCATCTACCGGGGTCCCCATGCCATTAATTGCTCCGGCAATAAGATCATTCTTATCTACCGCCATTGCTACTGCCATACGAAGTTTTTTATTAGCAAATCTACCCTTTTCACAATTAAACCCAATATCGAAGAATACCGCTTGCGGCGCCTCATAATAAGTCACCTTTTTATTTTCTTTAAGGGCCTTACGATCTGAGTAATCTTGGCTTGGTTGCATAAGGTCTAATCCTCCGGATTCCAAAGCCATTAGTGCTGCCGTGTTATCTTTGATAACTTTTTGTACTACAGTTTTTATTTTAGCTTCACCACGCCAATAATCTTTAAATGCTTTTAAAGTAATCGTCTCACCTTTTTTTACTCCATCCAACATATATGGACCTGATCCAATCGGTTTTTGAGCAAAACCCTTAGGATCTTTTTCATAAACATCTTTAGGAACAATTGCTAAATTACAACTAGCTAAACAACCAATAATAGGTTTAAAAGGATATTTTAGTTTCAAAACTACTTTCCCATCTTTCAGATATGCTTCCTTCATAGTACTTGTGACCTTACTTGTGTATTTTGATTTTATAGCTGTATTAAGCGAAAATACAACGTCTTCAGGCGTTACTTTTTGACCATTGTGAAACTTCATCCCTTCACGAATAGTAAAAATTATTTCATCCCCTGCTTTATTCATTTCAAATTTACTACAGGCAGATGGCTCATATTTACCATCCTTAGTTTGAGTTATAAGAGTGTCAAAAATTTGATAATGAGTGCGTTGTGTCGTAACGTCATTACTAGCAAACGGGTCATAAGTCGGGACATCGCTTAATGCCCTTTCGTACAAAATACGATTTTGGTCACTTTTCCCGCTGCTTTTCGTGTCCGATCCACATGCCGTAAAAAATAAACTTACGGTCAACATCAAACATATAGCCATTAAAATTTTGATCGTCTTTCTCATCTACTTTTCCCCCTTTAAAAGTTCTTTACACTGACATGCCTTTTTCGTTTTCGCTATTATATCACTTGGCTGCGCCCTCCTAAAGGCGGCAACGTTGATACCCATATATTCCAATCTTCCATGGCAAGTGGCTGCTTTGCCCCTCAGATTAGCAGTTATAATTGTTTCTTTTTCGGCATTTTCTAAAGCTTTAGTGAAATCACTAAGGACTATAACACCATCTGCATCAGCAAAAACTATCTGCCCCGGTTCAACAACCACATCTCCACAGCGAATAGTAACTCCTATTTCTCCACTTATACCAAGGCAAGTACAACCTGCTGGAGAAACCCCAGTTGCGAAAATCGGAAAATTCAGTTTTTTTATGGCTAAACTATCCCCAATACATCCATCAATAACAACCCCTTCCAGACCTCTTGCCATGGCTAGCAAAACAACTTGCTCATCAACTGCTGAAAAAATCGAATCGTGTCCCCGATCAATCACTAAAATAGACCCTATTGGGGCACTGCCTACAGCCTCATATAGCGCAGATGCATCACGTTCCGGAACACGAACCGTATATGCTTCACCTACACATTTTTTAACAGCTGTAAAAGCTTTAATCCTTGGATGCATAAAACCGGTACGTAATGATCGGCTTAGTGCCATCGCACTAACACTCATAAATCTTTCCCGCAACTTCCTTTCCATGCCTTTCACTCCTCCCCAGTCCTATACTTCTCGAGAAAATTCCTAATTGTCCCCTCAACATCGGCGGCAATGAAATCATTTATGTCAAAATCCTGTCTTCTATCATAACTCTCGCCCTGTGCAACTTTAATACGTCTTTCATTTTCCATGGCGCCCTTTATTTCCGCATCAACTAAATATTTTTCATAATCATCAGGAACAACAATAACACCATCTGCATCGCCCACAATGATACTGCCGGGTCTTACTATAGCGCCTCCGCAATCTATTGGTATTTGAACTTCTCCTCCGACTCCATTTACAGTTGAAGTAACAGGAGAGAAGCCGGTACAAAATATCGGCAACCCCAGTTTTTTTAATGCCATTTTATCGGTTGCCGGTCCATCAATAACAAACCCTGCCATTCCACGGCTTTTTGCCATAAATCCCACCCATTCTCCAACACAGGCATAGGCATCATCATCGCCCTTATCTATAACTAAGACAGCGCCTTTTTCAGCATTCATTATTGCGTAATACAAAGCAGCGGAATCTCTTTGTGGCAATCGTACAGTATACGCAGTGCCTACTAATTTCATGTCATCACAAATAGGTTTAATTTCTTTGCGCATATAGCCGCCCTCTATACTGTGCCCAATATTTGCCGGATCAACATGCATAAAGCGCTCTCTATCTTTTTCTGATAAGCTCAAATCATTCCCTCCCTCTAAAAACAGCAAAAACACACTACAATAGCTTCATCGCCATAATCGTGTGTCTAAATCTAAAACTATATTACAAAGGGTTCGCTCACAAGACCATGTAAAACTCAATTACATTTTTGTAATTGCATTACGTTCATGACAATATAGCCTTAAAGTCAATAATAAACTAATTTATATTTGCAAATAAATTCATTATAGTATAAGCTTAAATGAAGATTATTAAAAAAATATAACTACCTTTGTTCTAATCATTCTACACCAGTATCTGATACAAGTAAAAGACCTATTTGGCAATGATTGTTATAGCCTAGAATGCATAGTTTGGTCAAAAACTAAGGAGTTTGAAATGAGCAACAAAAAATTTGAGTATTTTATGACAATTGTGGAAGAAAAAAGCATATCAAAAGCAGCCGCTAAATTATATATTTCACAGCCTTCCTTGAGTAAGTTTCTAATCAAATTAGAAGGGGAATTAGGAGTTACCCTTTTTACGCGCACAAGCAATTTGCTTTCTTTGACGCCTGCAGGAGAAATATATATTCGTTACATAGAAGATGTGGAAATGCTTGCAAAAAAACTACAAACCACCTTCGCAAAATTACAAGATAACTCTGCGGAACCAATGAAATTGGGTATCGCGCCTTGGAATGGATCCCTGCTATCTGCTAAAATAATGAGTCAATTTACTAGTTCTTTTCCCTATGTGAAATTTGAAATTGTAGAAGATCATGGCTTAATTCTAGCTAAATTATTAAGAACCAATAAGCTTGATTTTTTAATCGGCTACAAAGAAGCACTACTAACAGGAGACTTCTTATCTACCCCTCTTCTCTCTGACAAATTATTATTGGTTATTCCTAAAAATTATACCCCTTCAACGATCCATATTCCTAAAAACAATAGTTTTACTAATCCCATACATACTGATATCGGTATTTTCAATCATTGTAAAATTATCACTGCTAAAAAAAATCAGCTTTTATACATAAGAATAAACAACCTAATTGATAAATATAATTTGTCTCCATCTTCATTAATAGAATCTTCAAACATGGCGACTAGAATTCGCTTAGTTAACTCGGGACAGGGAATTACTTTTATTCCTGCCGCGGCATTTTATAATGAGTTGAATATGGACAATTTGGTTTTTTTTGATATAGATGATGTTTTATGCGACTGGACTTGGTTTTTATTCTATAAAAAGCAGCCAACCTCACCTCCTGCTAAAGGGCTTCTCGCAATTATTCAAAAACTATGTTTCGAGCTAAATTTTACTAAGCAAAATTAATATTATCTACAATAAATATCTTAATCCTAAAAATTATTAAACAACAGCAAACGCTTATTTTCATACTGCTAGTGAACAAATGTCTTAGGCATCGAACTATTAGAAGCATAAAATAAACCGGTAAAGTTAAAGATCTAACTTTACCGGTTTATTTTATGTCCTACCTAAACAAGACTATTGAACCATGCCAAAAAATATGCATACATGATTAACCTATCGGTTGCGTCCTAAAATAGTAGCAGCTTACAATAATTTATTTGCGCCTTCCACTAAAAAGATAGCAAAAATAAACCAAATTACCATACGGTTCAGATCAACTCTATTACAATTCAGTCAATAATTTTAACCGTTCGGCTGAAAAAGGTTCTTACTTTTAGATTTTGCCATTAAAATTATATTAGGAGAATCATTCTAGTTCACTCATCTTAAAAAGGAAGTGGTCTTTATGGCAAAAAATGTAGCATTGTCAAATGGCATTATCAGGCAA
>Ga0183100_1001615_pt1 | contig 10986 bp, 12 predicted proteins | sample Biomet2_FD_127789 | JGI IMG/M metagenome (GOLD analysis project Ga0183100, IMG submission 127789) | Microbial communities from bioreactor (seeded with anoxic lake sediment) at LBNL, California, USA - Biofuel metagenome 2 | ecosystem: Engineered > Bioreactor > Anaerobic > Unclassified ...
GCCGCGGCCCCGGCCACGCCGCTTAATATCGCCAGCGAGGCTCCGAAGGCCGCCCCGCCGGAAACGCCCAGGGTGAAGGCGTCGGCCAGGGGGTTGCGCAAAACGCCCTGGAAGGCCGCGCCCGCCACGGAGAGCGCCGCCCCGGTGAGCCCCGCCAGCAGCACGCGGGCCAGCCGGATGTCCACCACGACCACCGCGAGGCTTTCGTCCACGGGCACGCCCGCGTGGATGCCCGCGGCCTGCAGCAGCGCGCACAGGGTTTGCCCCGGCGTGACGGGAAAGCTGCCCACCCCGCAGGCCAGCACAACGGAAAGCAACAGGGCGGAGGCCAGGACGACAAGAGCGAGGGCGCTGGCGAATACGCCGCGCCGCTTGCCCTCCAGGTCCGCCGGTCCGGCGTCGCGCCCGTTTTTGCGCGCTGCGCCGTCCCTGCGCGGACCAGTTGTCCTGGCCTCCACCGCCATGCTACAGCCCCAGCGCCTTGTCGGCGTCGCGCAGATGGTCCATCCACAGCTTGGCGATGGCCGGGCGGCTGCCCAGGCCCACCAGCACCGGCTTGGGCGTGATGCCCGCGGCTTTGAGCTGGCTGGCCCAGGAGTCCTTCTCCGGTCCGGCCATGTCGTTGTGGGCGTGGTCGCCCGCAACGCTCATGAAAGGCACCAGATACACCGTGTGGATGTGCCTGGCCTTGAGCTGCGGGATGATGTCCGTAATGGCTGGCTTGCTCTCCACCGTGGACACGTAGACGCTTTGGTCATGCTTCCACAATTCCAGTTGCAAGGCGCTATAGGCGGCGTTGGCCGGATGCTCCGTGCCATGGCCCATGAGGATGACGGCCTCACCCTTGCCGTGCTTGGGAAGGGTGGGCCGCAGCGCCTCGGCGGCGGCGGCGATGTCTTCCGGCAGGTACAGCAGCGGCCGGCCCACGCTGATGTGTTTGATGCCCTTGGGCATTGTCTGGAACGCCTCGGCCGTGGCCTTGATGTCCGTGTATTCGCGGCCGGGGATGGATTGCAGGGACTGCACGGCCACATGGGTGAAGCCCTCGGCGGCCATGTCGGCCAAGGCCTGGGCCGGGGATTTTTTGTCGATGCCCTCGGCGGCGATCTTGTCGCGGATGATGTGCGAGGAGTAGGCCAGCCGAACGGGCACGCCGGGGAAGGCCGCCTCGGCGTCGCGCTTGAGGGTTTCTATGGCTGGTGTGGCCTCGGGGACGCTGGTGCCGAAGGCCACCAGCAGGATGCCGTGTTTGGGCGCCGCCGGTTTGTGCTCGCCGGCAAAGGCAGGCAGAACCAGGGTCAACCCCAACAGAAACGGGACCACGGCGCGCAGAAAAACGCGCCTTGCGTTGCAACGCATGCGGAATACCTCCAGAGATGGAGGGCGGTTGGAGGACAACAAAAAAAACCCCTTCCGACACAATGGCCGAAAGAGGATTCCCGTATTCGTCCCCTTGAGATGTCCCGTCGGACAAAAGCCCTCGTTGCCGACGAGAAGCCATGACACAAAATCCGGCAGGTCTTCCGGCTCACCCCATCGGCCCCGGCCTTCCCAGGAGATGTTCTCCCAGTGGCGCGCGTGGGGGCCGACCGTTTGCGGGGTTTACGGCGGCGGGTCCGCTCCCGATTCCCACGGGATTCCCTCTTCACCCCGCCTTTCGCGGGGCACCGGACACAAAGGTGACTAGTCGGTAGCGGTGGGGGTGTCAAGCCAGGCCAAGACCGAGATCCATTCAGGCAAGCCCATTCGGGCAAGCCCATTCAGGCAAGCCCATTCGGGCAAGCCCATTCGGGCAAGCCCAATCGGCCGGGCGAGTCTATTCATACGGAGGCGCGCTCACCTCGGCCAGCAGCTTCTCAATGTCGAGCACCAGGGCGTCGCTTTCGCCCATCATGCCGAAGCCGAGAATGGGCAGGGTGTAGATGTCCTGCACGGGCACGGTGAACCCCGTGACCACCACCTGCTGCTGGCGCAGCACCTCGTCCACCAGCAGCGCGGCGGCAACCTCGCCCATGCGCACGGTGATGATGAGCCCGGTTTCGATGCCGGTGCAGGTGTCGGTCAGGCCCAGGTGGCGGCACAGGCGCAGCAGGTGAAAAATCTGCCCGCGCACGCTCACCGTCTCGCTGCCGTCGGGCAGGGCCACCAGGTCCTCGGCCTTGGGCGCGTAAATTTCCAGCACATCGCGCGAGGGCACGATGAGCACCTCCGGCCCGACGCGGCACACCAGCGCGTCCACTATGCCCTCGTTCACCGAGCGCGACAGCGGAATGGAGAGGGTGAAGCGCGAACCGCCGCCCTTGAGGTTTTCGATGCCGATATCCCCGCCGAGGGTGACGCGCACGGCGTTGGCCACGGCGTCCATGCCGACGCCACGGCCGGAAACGTCGGTGATTGTTTCCGCCGTGGAGAAGCCGGAGGAGAGGATATACTGGATGATCTCCTCTTCCGGTGGCGTTTGCTCCGGGTCCACAAGCCCGCGCTCGCGCGCCTTCTTGAGAATTTTTTCGGCGTTCAGGCCGCGTCCGTCGTCGGAAACCTCCACGTAGGCGGTTTCGCCCTTGCGGTAGGCGGTCAAATTCACGGTGCCGGTTTCGTCCTTGCCTGCGGCCGCGCGGTCCTCCGGCGTCTCCAGGCCGTGGTCCAGCGCGTTGCGCAACAGATGCACCAGCGGCTCGTTCAGGCTCTCCACAATGGTTTTGTCGAGGGCCAGCTCGTCGCCCGTGATGTTGAAGCGCACCTTTTTCTGCATTTTTTGCGAAAGGCTCTGCACCAATCGGTTCATGGGCAAGAAGATCTGCTTGAGCGGCACCAGGCGTATGGCGTCCACCTGGGTCTGCAGGCCGGTGATGACGGTGTCGAGCTCGGCCAGGGTGGAGGCGGAGAGCGTGGCCCCGCGCATGCCGCTTTGGGAGAGCACGGCGAAGGTCACCATGAGCTTGCCCACCAGTTCGATGAGGCTGTCCAGTCGCTCCGTGGGCACGCGGATGCTGGTGATGCCTTGTTTGCTGGCGGCGAGGGCCTTTTCGGCGTGCTTCTCGGCGTCGTCGGCGGCGGCGTGGTCCGGCTGCCCGGGCGCGGGCTCGGCGGGCGCGGCCTTGGGCGCCTCGGGCTCGGCCTTTGCCTCGGCGGGCACGGGGAGCACCGCCGCGGCGCGGGGGGCCTCGAGCACGCCGGCCAGGGCGTACAAAAATTTCTTGTTGGCCTCGCACAAACGCAAAAGCGCGGTGATGATGGGCTCGTTCACCGGGGTGATGCCGTCGGCCAGCATGTCCAAAAGGGAAATGACCTGCGCCGAGGCCAGCTTGAGATGCGTCAGCCCGAGGGCCTCCAGCACGTGGGCCACATCGTTGGCCGTGGGGCGTCCTTCCTCGAGTTGGAGTATCTTCTCCTCAAGAGGATCGATGCATTGCCGGATGTGGTCCCTCATTGCGGGGTCTCCCCGGCCAGCCCGCACTCCTCGGCGGATTTGAACACCGCGTCGAAGTCCCAGGCGTAGAAGTTCTCGCGGCAGGCGCCGCACAGGCCGCGCACGGTCATGGTCCACATGCCGGTCAGGGCGGCGAGGTCTTCCCACACGCCGGAGCCAAAGCTTTTGACTTCGCTGACGTCGATAATGATGGGCGCGGTTTGCGGCAGGGCCAGAATGGCCGCCACAAGCTCGTTTGACTGCGACTTCTTGTGCACGCGCGCGCAGGTGATGCGCAGCACGGCGGCTCCGGGCTCCTGCTCCACACGCACGCACCCCGCGCCGTTGGCGGCGACGGCTTTGCCGCCCTCGCCGCTGGCCGCCGCCAGCACCTCGCACACGGCGTCTATCTCGCCCTGGTCCGGCGCGCCCTGGTCGCGTATCTGCTCAATGACGGCGAATACGGAGTTGACGCCGTGGGCGGCCAGGGAAATGTTGTCCGCACTGTGCGCCAGCGTGCCTGCCTGGAGTTTTTTGAGAAAGCTTTCCACCTTGTGGGTGAACTGGCTGGCGGCCTCGAATCCGGGCATGAACCCGGTGACGCCCTTGATGGTGTGCAGGGGCCGGGCCAGAACCTCTATGCCCTGGGCCACCTCGCCCGCGCCGAGGAGCTCCAGCCCCTCCAGCACCTGCGGGTAATATTTGTCGCCCACCTCGGCGAAGAATTCTTCAGCAAGCGCGTCGCTCAAATCACAGGTCCCCGCGCGGTCATTCCGCGATGAAGCCGAGCTTTTTCAGCTCTTCGAACAGTTTGTCCTTGCGCACGGGCTTAACGATGTAGCCCGAGGCCTCGCCGTCGTGGAAGGAGCGGATGACGGTCTTGGGGTTGTCCAGCGCGGTTGTCATGAGCACCTTGACGCTGGGCCTGCCGGGCAGGGTCTGCTCATATGCGCGAATGCGCCGCAGGGCCTCCAGTCCGTCCATCTCGGGCATCATGATGTCCATGAGCAGCAACTCATAAGGGCGTCCCTCGCTGTGGGCGAGTTTGAAGGCCTCCACCGCCTCAAGGCCGTTGACCACGACATCGACCTCGAACAGGGTGTTCAAAAACACCGAGAGCACCTTGCGGCCCAGAAATTCGTCTTCGGCAACCAGCGCGCGCATACCTTTCCTCCGGGGGGCGGACATACCGCTTCCTTTACCTTTTATCCCCGCAACAAAACAAAAAGTCAACAGATGCGCCCATCGCGTTCAGGTCGGCCGCACTTGCACGCTGGGCCGGGCTCGGGTACAAGGCCGCCCATGCGAGGATTCATCACACCCGAGCGCGAGGCGCGCATCCGCACCGTGCTTTCCCGGCGGCAAACCGGCTTCACCCTGGTCATGGACAACATATGGGACCCGCACAACGTTTCGGCCGTTCTGCGCAGCTGCGACGCCTTCGGGGTTTTCCGCGTGCATCTGTATTACACCACGGAAAAATGGCCGGAGACGGACCCCGCGCAATTGCCCAAGTTCAAAAAATGGGGCGTTAAATCCTCGGCCTCGGCCCAAAAGTGGGTGGAGCGCGTGAGCCACGACTCCGCGCCGGAGATGCTCGCCGGATTCAAACGCGCCGGGGTGCAGGTCATCCGCACCGGCTTTTCCGAAACGGCCAAGCCCTTGCACGACTTCGACTTCACCCGGCCCACGGCGGTGATATTGAGCAACGAGCACCGGGGCGCCTCACCGGAGCTCATCGACCAGGTGGCCGATGAGCTTTATATCCCCATGCAGGGCATGGTGCAAAGCCTCAACGTTTCCGTCGCCGCCGCGGTCATTTTGTATGAGATGTTTTCCCAGCGCCGCCGCGCGGGCCTGTACGACGCCCCGGAGCTGCCGCCCGGGGAGCTGGAGCGCCTGGCGCTGGAGTGGAGCGACAAATAGCGCGGCCACGTTTGGTCGGCGCTGGCTGTGAAAAAGGCCCGGGAGCGATTCCGGGCCTTTTTTGCGCCGGGCGTAAGGCGCGCGCCTGGGGAAAAGAAAAACCCATCCTGACCGCGCGCGGCGGCCGGGATGGGCATTCTCATCTGCTTGGGCGGGCCGGGAAAAGCAAATCCGGCGCAAAACGGCCTAGTGGTGGCCGCCTTCCTTCTTGCCCTGATGGATGCGGATGAAGGCCACGGTGATGATCCAGGCCAGGTAGATGAAGATGAGGGAGACGCCGACCGTTCCCTGGGCAGTGCTGTGGGCCATGTCTTTCAAAAGTTCGCCGAGCATGGATCGATCCTCCGGGTGTTCTCTTTGGCCCTAAAAAGGGCCGCAGGCGGGCCTATTTCACGCGAACAGCCGGAAATGTCAAGGGGACTTTCGGCCCGGACTGGCCGGTCGAAGCCGGTCGGGGCAAGGCGTGTCCGCGCGGGGCCTTGCCAGGAAGTCTGCCGACGATTACACAAACAGTTGCGGACCCATCGTCCCCAAAGCGCATCTGGTCAGGAGGCACCACATGACAGACAAGCCCCGCATCGTCGTCCTCGACGCGTTCACCATGGGCCAGGACGTTTCCTGGGAATCCATCGCCAGCCAGGGCGAACTGCTCTTGTACGACCGCACCGCCCCGGAGCAACTGGCGGAGCGCGCGCGGGGAGCGCATGTGCTCTTCACCAACAAAACGGTGCTGGACCGAGCGGCCATTGCGTCTCTGCCGGACCTGCAATGCATCTGCGTCTTGGCCACGGGCTATAATGTGGTCGATTTGGCCGCCGCGGCCGAGCGCGGCATTCCCGTGTGCAACGTGCCGGGCTACTCGCCCAAGTCCGTGGCGCAGCACGTCATGGCCGTGGTGCTGGAGATGTTCACCCATGTTTCGCAGCACGCGCGCGCCGTGCGCGAGGGCCGCTGGAGCTCCCAGCCGGATTTCTGCGTGTGGGACGAGCCCATTGTGGAGCTGGCGGGCAAAACCTTCGGCGTGGTCGGCTTCGGCGACATCGGCCACCGCGTGGCCGAGCTGGCCAATGCCTTCGGCATGAACGTGCTGGCCTACGTGCCGCGGCCCAAACCCCTGCCGCCCTTTGGACCGTTCACCTATGCGCCGCTGGACATGCTCTTCGCCGAGGCCGACGTGGTGAGCCTGCATTGCCCGCTGACGGCTGAGAACGAGAACATGGTCGACGCGCGCCTGCTCTCGCTCATGAAGCCCACGGCGTACTTGGTGAACACCGCGCGCGGACCGCTGGTGGACGAGGCCGCGCTGGCCGCCGCGCTGGCCGCCGGAACCCTGGCCGGGGCCGCGCTCGACGTGGTGCGCCGGGAGCCCATAGCGCCGGACAATCCGCTGCTTTCCGCGCCCCATTGCCTCATCACCCCGCATGTGGCCTGGGCCAGCCGCGAGGCGAGAAGCCGGCTGCTGGGCATCGCCGCGCAGAATCTGCGAGGGTTCCTGTCCGGCAAGCCGGAGCATGTGGTGAACGGCGTGGGCTAGGTCCATGCCGCGATTGCTCCGCCGGGGCTTTACACCGACATGAAAACTGTGCCATTTTTGACATATGCCCCCTGTGACCGCTGTCATCCGTGAACCAATTGGAGGAACCGCCATGCGCAAACTTTCCCTCGCCCTTGCTCTTGTGGCCGTGCTGGCCTTTGCCGGCAGCGCCGCCGCCGCCGAATCCATCCTGGTGGGCACCACCACCAGCACAGCCGATACGGGGCTGCTCGACTATCTGGCCCCGAAAATTTTGAAGGACACCGGACTGGACATGCGCTGGATCGCCGTGGGCACGGGCAAGGCCCTTGAGCACGGCAAAAACTGCGACGTGGACATTTTGATGGTGCACGCCCCCGGCGCGGAGAAGAAATTCATCGCCGAGGGACACGGCGTGAGCCGCACCGAGTTCATGTTCAACGACTTCGTGCTCGTCGGCCCGGCCAAGGACCCCGCGAAGATCAAGGGCAGGAACGCCGCTGATTCGCTCAAGGCGGTCGCCGCCGCGGGCGCAACCTTCGCCAGCCGTGGCGACGACTCCGGCACGGACAAGCTGGAAAAGGGCCTGTGGAAGCACGCCGGGTTGGCCGTGCCCGACAAGGCCGCCTGGTACATGCAGGTGGGCCAGGGCATGATGGTCACCCTGCGCATGGCCGCCGAGCGCGGCGCCTACACCATCACGGACCGCGGCACCTGGATCGCCTATGACGCCAAGGAGCACGGCAAGTCCGGCCTGGTCATCCTCTCCGAGGGCGACATGGCCCTGCGCAACCAGTACAGCATCATCCTGCTGCCGCCCACCTGCTCCAAGATCAAGCACGAGGCGGCCAAGAAGCTTCAGGCCTGGTTCGTCTCCAAGGTCGGCCAGCAGGCCATCGGCGACTTCAAGGTGCAGGGCAAGCAGCTCTTCATCCCCAACGTGGCCAAGTAAACCGGCCCAACCCGGCCGCATAGGCAAAGGACGCGCGAACGCGTGGACTACTTCAGCGAAGGCCTTGCCAGGGCCGTTGACCTGCTGCTCGCCCTCGACGCCGAGACCTTCTCGGCGGTGTGGGCCACGGCGGCGGTGACGGCCCTGGCGCTGGCCGCAAGCCTCGCCATAGGACTGCCCCTGGGTTTCGCCCTGGGGCATTTCCGCTTTCCGGGCCGCCGGGCGGCGCGCCTGTTCGTGGACTGGATGCTCTCGCTGCCCACGGTGGTCATCGGCCTCATCGTGTACGCCCTGTTCACCACGCGCGGGCCGCTGGGCGAGTGGGGGCTGCTGTTCACCGTGCCCGGCATGGCCGTGGGCCTCACCATCCTCGGCCTGCCCATCATCCTCTCCATGACCGCCACGGCGGTGGAATCCACGGACGTGAACCTTACGCAGACGGTGCTGTCGCTCGGGGCGGACAGGACGCAGCTGCTGCTCGCCACGCTTTCCGAGGCGCGTTTCGCCATGGCGCTGGCCGCGGCCTCGGCCTTCGGGCGCATCGTTTCCGAGGTGGGCATAGCCATGATGGTGGGCGGCAACATCAAGTGGCACACGCGCACCATCACCACGGCCATTGCGCTGGAGACCGGCCGGGGCGAGTTCGCCACGGGCATCGCGCTAGGCATTGTGCTCATGCTGGTGGCGCTGGTGGTGAACCTGCTGGTGGCGCTGCTGCGCCGCCGCGCGCGGTGATGGAGGCCCCGGCATGAGCGAACCGCTGTACGACTTGCGCGATATCGAGGCCGCCCACGAAAAGGGGGGGGAGCGCGTGCTGCACGTTCCCGCGCTGACCATTGCGCGCGGCGAGATTCTGGGCCTTGCCGGGCACAACGGCAGCGGCAAAAGCACACTCTTGAAAGTTTTGGGATTTCTTCTAGAGCCCAGCGCAGGCGAGCTTTTCTTTGATGGCGCCCTGGTGGACGCCCGGGCCATGCGCGCCGGACACGTGCTGCGGCGCAAGGCCGTGCTGCTGGCCCAGGAGACGCGGCTGCTGAAGCGCAGCGTGGCCGCCAACGTGGCGTATGGACTGAAGTTGCGCGGTTTGCCCGCGCCAAGGGAGCTTGTGGCCCGGGCGCTTGCGCTGGTGGGGCTCGACGCCGCGGGTTACGCCGCGCGGCCGTGGATGCGTCTTTCCGGCGGGGAGGCCCGGCGCGTGGCCTTGGCCGCCCGGCTGGCACTCGATCCCCTGGCGCTTTTGCTCGACGAGCCCACCGCCGGGCTGGACCGCGACAGCGCCGAGCATGTGAAGCGCGCCGTCATGGGCGCGCGGGGCGAACGCGGGGCCACGCTGGTCATCGCCAGCCACGACATGGCCTGGCTTGCCTCCTGCGCGGACCGCGTGCTGACCCTGGAGGAAGGCCGCATCGTCTCTGGTCTGTAGGGCCCGGTCTGTAGGGGCTGGCGCAATCGCGGCGCGCAGGGCGCACCTTTCAGGCGCACCCTTACAGTCACCCCTTTCAGGCGAATCCTTCGGGCCAACCCTACGGACGCGACCCGTCACGCCACTTCACACCACGCAGTCATGCCCGAAAGCGGCCCCGGCCGCCCGCCATTGGAACGCGGCCCTTTGGCCGCAAGACCGCTAGAAGGCGGCCACCATGTCGTCGGAAAGGGCGCGGTACACATCGGCCACCAGCACCACGCCGAGCACCTTGCCGTTTTCCGCCACCACGGCCCAGCCGCGCTTTTTGCGCAAAAACAGCTCCAGCACCACCGGCAGCGGGTCGGTGGGCTTCAGCGTGGGCACTTCCGGCTCCATGTGCCGCGAAAGCTCCGTGTGCGTGCAGGCGGCGCTGGCGCGGGCGAAGGCCCGGTCGAAGTCCGATTCCTGGGCCACCTTGAGCTCTGGGTCGCGCAGCACGCATTCGTCCAGCGCGGCCAGCACGGTCCAAATGGATACCGCGCCCTTGAGCGCGCCCTCCCGGTTGCCGTCCTTGCCCAGCACCAGCACCACGTTGTTCTCCGGCGTGGTCTTCTGGCTTGCGCGCAACACGCGCACGGCCTCCGCCAGGCTGGCGTTCTCGTCCACGCTGGCGAAATCCTCGCGCATCAAATCCCAGGCCCGTTTGCGAAACAGCATGCGTCACTCCTGATTGTGTATCTGCCGCCCATTTTTGAGGAATCGACGCCGGGCGGCTTGATTCCCCCATACGCGGGCGCGCGGCCGGAAGCAAGAGGCTGCGGACGCGGCGCGGGGCGGTACACGAGCGTAAGAGGGCGGGGGAGGGCAACCGCTGGCCTTGACAAGAACCCCGCCAGACCCCAATCATGCGGCGCATGAAGCGTCTTGCGGCCTTTGCGCTGCTGCTGTTGTTTTTTGTCCCCTGGCCCGCCTGGGCGGAAATGCCCTTCGGCCCTGGCGAGAAGCTCAGCTACGACCTCTACTGGACCTTCGTCAAAGCGGGCAACGCCACGCTGGAGACCCTGGAATCCGGTCCGGTGGATGGCCACCCGGCGCTGCACTTCCGCGCTTTGGCGCAAAGCACGCCCTTTGTGGACACCTTCTACAAGGTGCGCGACTCCATCGAATCCTGGGTGGACCCGGGGGTGACGCGCGCCCTGCTGTACAAGAAGGATCAGGTCGAGGGCAGCTACGTGCGGCACTATCTGGTGCGCTTCGACAAGAACGGCAACGTGACCTACCGCTACAGCCACGGGGCGCTCAAGAACGCGGTCATCATCCCCCTGGGCACCTTCGATCCGCTTTCGATGCTGTTTTTCTTCCGCACCAAGGCGCTCTTTGCGGGCATGACCTTCGCCGCGCCCGTTACCGACGGCGAAAAGAGCATCACCGGCACGGCGCGCGTGGTGCGGCGCGAGACGATCAAGACCAAGGCTGGCGAATTCGACACCCTGCTTGTGGAGCCTGATGTGCGCAACATCGGCGGGGTGTTCCGCAAAAGCCCGGACGCGACCTTGCAGGTCTGGATAACCAACGACGCGCGCCGCATTCCCGTGCGCGTGCAAAGTAAGGTCGTTGTGGGGCATTTCTCCATGGAACTCACGGGGTACCAACCCCCGAAAAACAAGGCGGCGCATTGAAAAATTCTCGCAACGGCAAGTCCACCAAGTCCTCGCACCCCAATTCCCGGCCCCACCGCCCGGCCCCGCGCCCCCGCGCCCCGGAGCGCGAGGCGCATCCGC